>Ga0304730_1002242_pt1 | contig 13930 bp, 14 predicted proteins | sample M_130628_MF_Meta_FD_190474 | JGI IMG/M metagenome (GOLD analysis project Ga0304730, IMG submission 190474) | Freshwater microbial communities from Lake Montjoie, Canada to study carbon cycling - M_130628_MF_MetaG (v2) (version 2) | ecosystem: Environmental > Aquatic > Freshwater > Lake | place...
AATTCGTATTTATTTCGTCCATCTGCGACGATCACAGCAAGCCGCCGTTCTCCCAGCAGAACCTCTCAACCGCCTATGTAAATTACACATATGGTGGACAGGTTGATTATTTCCCTCCCAAGCTGTCTGCGACGTGCTCTACGAATCAGATTAAGTATCCTTACCCTTCGGGTTAAGATGCTGCGAAGGCGCATCTGGTCCTTCGGGTTAAGATGCTGCAAAGGCGCATCTGGTCCTTCGGGTTAAGATGCTGCGAAGGCGCACCTGGTCCTTCTGGATAAAGGCAAACAGCAAGTCACTCATCCAGCGTCTCAGCAATCCAAGGATATGCTTCAGCGGCCTCCTCTGAAACATGTACTAAGCCCATCGTCACATAGAGAGCTCCAAGAGAGTTCTTCGTCTTATCTGAGCTTCTCTCTGTGAATGCCTGCATTAACGAGAGGCTGTGCTTCTGCCACCACCTCTGGTTATGAGTCATTCCCTCCGTAGCCTCTGGCAACCAGCGAAACAATTTCGTAGCGGCCTTGAGATGGCCAGGCACAATAGCCTCCTTCTCCGCCGGACTTAATCCCAGACGAAAGTTCCAAAGAGTAAACATCATCTTGTAGAAGTCCTTGTGATTTCTGATAGTAAGTGCATTAAACCAAGAGCATGCTGCCAGGTAACCCAGCGATTCTAGCCGCATGAATACATCAAGAACCCGCTGATTCCACTCTTGCTCTTGTGATAAGGACTCGCCCTGTAAATACATAACAGGGTATTTGCGTTTGCGCAGATAGGCGATGCGCTCGCGCAGCCTCTGAAGAGCGGTTGGGGGGAATGGATCGCGTGTGTAAGGGTTCTCGGGCTGCTTTCCCTGTGCCATTATGTGAGAAAGTGACCTAATGTCAAATGCCCAGATAAGCCTCTTAGAATCCGCATAGCTGAAGAAGAAGAGTCTGCTGATTTTTTCAATCGGCTCCATACTGTAGACTTCCGTCGTGTTCTGAGAGAGAGAGTAGCAGTTTATAGAGGGGCCTTGGCGTTTATAAGAGAGAGTCGGGAGTCGGCGGCGCCACCAGGTTTGAATTCGTCTGACAGCCTGTAAGCAAAAACGAGTAACATAAGTGTTTCTTGACTCTGTTAACGCCACATATCTATGCGGGCGTTTCCAGTGTCTGGCGCAGAAATCTCCGTTGCTTGCTGTATTTTTACAGGGGCTATCAGGGTGCGTCTTGCTCTTCACATTAGCACACTTACGAAATTCAACCTGGCCGACTTCGCTCATACTCTCTACTCCCTGCTCACTGGAAAAGAGGGAGAGGATATAAAAGTAAAACTGAGAGCATATCTCTAATCTCATACCGAGTTACTATCACAGGTTTACATTTTGATAGATTGCGCCGATTTCTATAAAATAAAATTGAACACAAAATCAACACAAAACTCCAAAAATTGACGCACTCACTACCCCCGGAAGTAGGTAGTGCGTAAAATGTCTTCTACGAATACCCCGACTACTGGTATGATGAGCTCGTCTGTCCCCTCTAAGGTCGCTAAGAAGGTCGCTGCCCCGAAGGCCGCCGTCGCGGTGGTTGTTGAGACGCCTGTTCCGGCGCTGGTGCCGGTTGTCGCCGAGAAGAAGGTCGTCGCCAAGAAGGCGGCGGCCAAGGCCGAGACGGCCGCTGTGCCGGCCGCTGTGGCTGCGCCGGTTGTTGTGGCGCCGGTCTCTGCGCCGGCCGCTGAGGCGCCGGCTGCCGCTGCGCCGGCCACGACGCTCGAGGAGGACATCAAGACGGTGACTGGCAACCTCACGACGATGCGTGAGACGGTCGCCGCCCTCCTGGGCCAGATCAAGCGCCTGGAGAAGCGTGTCCACCGCGAGATCAAGGATGCGCGCAAGCGTAAGCGCCGCGTCAAGACGGACGAGAACGGTGTTGAGGTCAAGCGTGCGCCGAGCATCTTCGAGCGCCCGACGCCCATCTCCAACGACCTCTGCCACTTCCTCGGCAAGAGCAACGGCTCGCTGATGTCGCGCTCTGAGGTCACGAAGGCGGTGAACAACTACGTCAAGGAGCACAACCTCAAGAACAAGCACGACATCAAGCCTGATACGCCGCTCAAGAAGCTGCTGGGCGTGCCTGAGGGCGAGCAGCTGACCTACTTCAACCTCCAGCGCTACCTCAACAAGCACTACCTGAAGCCGGCGGTTGCGCCGACTGCGTAAGTGCCTGCCAAGGCCGACCCTTAGGGTAAGTCCTGAAAGATAAATTCTAAAGACGAAAGAAAATAAGAACTAGGTAAAAAGAAAAGACAAGACAAAATGTTTTTCAAGAATAGGCCGATGATTGAATAGGAAGTGCTAACTTATTCATGAGGCCTCTTGGTGGATTTTGAACTTATGTTCAAGACCACCATTGATTAGCATAACCAATAAGCTCATGAGATACTAGGCCGCTCATCTAGTATTGAAGCTTTTAATGCGAGCCAATTATAACAAAAACCCAGTCAATGTGGATCCATAGGGGGTATGGTAATACCCGCTAAGGTCTTTTAGCTCAGTAGGTAGAGCATTCGGCTGTTAATATGATACTAATCATGGCAATCACCGAAAAGTCGTCGGTTCGACCCCGACTTGGACCGTTTCTTTTTTTTTACTTGAATTTCAAGATAAAAAGAGACTGTAAATATCTATCAATAACCCTTCATATTTCGTATCTTTCTTGTTTTTCTCTTGTGAATTTTGCGAGTTTGTTTGCGTACCCCTCCGAAAACTGGGATGGGATATTTTTTATTTTCAATCTCCTTTATCCATTTCTTTCTATGAAGTAATACATTTTCGAGACCGCGCTGCTTTATCTCTTTTCTATATTCCAAGATGGCTTTTAATATTCTGCGAAGCTCATCATCGGATTCATCAGGAAACATAAAATCCCCACCCATGTCCCAAATCGCATCAGCAACTCTGATTAAACCATCGTGGTCTAAGGTATTTAACCATTTTGATATAGATAGTTTTTCACCAAATGGCATAGTTCTAAATCTGACCCCTTCTATATTATGATTTACAGCACCTTCAGCAAGCGTTTCAATCAGATTTGCTGCAGATTTTGGATATGCACTTGCAGCCGGTTTAGGCAAACCTCTACATACAAAATTGTAATAAATACCCGGAATTATAGAGCACAAATACTCTTGTGTTACCCGTGTTACTGTATTTTTTAAATGGTAAGCCCAGCCAATCTCAGGGTCATTTTCCATGATATGTAGGCGTTCTAAATTTGTAAGAGTGCGAGTATTACTATCAGGAAAAAGTGTATTTAATTTAGATATAATTTGTTCTTTGGTTGGATATACACTATACTCATATAAATCGGCAAACATCTTAATCATATCATTTTTAAGTAAGCTTTTACTGAATGGTAATACATCGGATTTATTTTTAAATGTAGTATCTAAAAGATCAACATCTATAACACCTGACGCATTATTGTGACATCTGTATTTATCTTGTTTAATAAAAGAACAGCCTTGTAATTTATATACGAAGTTAGGACACATATCACCTGCTTTATAAATAGACACGGAGCCAAATCCATTTTCTTGTGAAAAAATAGTCTCTAGATTATTAAGCGGATCTTTATAAGACTTTAACAATTCTTTATTTAAGAATTTCTCCACGAGTGGATTAAATATCTTAGTATGGTCAGCCTGCTCACCAGAATACATTTTAGCAATAACAATACAGTTTTCGGGAACTATAAATGTATCAGATGCGTTGAATGGTTCGCGACCATGTCCTCCAATTATATAAGTCTTCTTCAGCTTTTCACCAGACATTCTACTATAGCCCGATAATCTTCGCGCACAAGCTCACCAGCCTTCACATAGAGAAGAAAGCGGCTGCGAACATTGTGTATCATGTCGCCAGAGATATCTGCGAAGAGTGCCGGCTGCCGTCTAGAGAGAACTTCCAGAGATCCATAGTGTCGCATGAAGGTGAACGCCTTCTGAGGATACATGTTCACAAAGGTATATCCCGTTGAGACGCCGCAGAGAATTGCCGCATCCATGAAAGCGGACATCGAGAGCTCCTCCTTCTCTAAGATGGTTGAGAGACGAACCTCCTCGGCTCCTTTGCTTGCGCAAGGAATCCAGAGACGCTCAACGCCCGCCACGAGGAAATCCATGTCTGCCGAAATAATACCGACAAGTTTGTGGTCAGACCAGAGGGACATGAGCACATCGTCCGCCTCTCCCTTCGCCTTTACGAACTGAATCCCGTTGTGACGCAGAACATCCTGGAATGCGTGGCGCGCATCTCGCGTCATAGACCAGGCGCCATTCTCTAGAATGTGAATCTTGCGCTCAATCACTTTGCGGTCCCGCTCTTCTAAAGCAATGCGTGTTTCTGGATCGTCAAGATATGCCTTCAAGACCGTAGCCTCCTCTTTGGCGTCATTTCGCTTCGTCCTGCGACTGTCTACTTCGTCCTTCTTTATCTCTGGTGCTTTTCCATCAAATACGAAGAGGAATGTTGCGTTTGCTTTGAACGGCTCTAAGAAGGCGAGTATAGCGTCCGTGTCTCCGCGGAATTTATAAAGGACTGAGAGGGCATCTACGCCTATCAGGCCTTTAGGAATGGTTGTTGGATCTAGAGGCTTTCTATGCGGCCTCAGATAGGAATAGAGGCCTTTCACCCCCATGATATACTCGCTTTTGCTGTGGATGTGAACTCAATTTTATTAATAAGCCCTTAAAGATTTACGCTGATTATTTCTATTCTTTTTCTTTGTTAATGATCTGCTATTTTTATCTCCAAATTCATGCATGAAAGTGTTAGGACTTAATATCGCAGCACTTAATCCACATACATATATATAATCTTCCATAGAAAAAATTACTCTTTGATAAGAAGTTTTTGGAAATCTCTCAGCCATAAGATTTGACCACTGAGCAAATTTATCATCGCCCACTTTATTTCTAAACATATCCATAATTTCTTGGACTTTATTATTTTTACCACCTCCATGTACATCTGCTGGCTGGCTGGCTTGGTACCACATAGCTCCAAGAGCAAATATGCCAACCGCAATACCACCGCCGATTGGACCAGCAAGTGCTGTTGCAGTAACTCCTATAACATACTCAGCAGCTCCTTGAACAGCAATTTCTGCAACCACCGCTACAACACCTGCTTGAGGTCCTGCAACAACAGCAACATTTGCACCCGCCAATGCTGCAGGTATAGCTCTTCTTGCAAACCGACCCATTGCACCACGCACTAAAGCAGCCGGCATTTGCCAAGCGCCTCCAGACTGCTCATCTCTATTTGTCAGAAAATCTACAGCGTCCGCACTGGATAGATTCTTACCAAGATAATATTTAATTGCCTTTTCAAAGCTAATAGAAGACGGTAAAACAAACTCAATCATTCTACTAATGCCCAACATTATAAACATTTTTCTTATTTATAGGTATTGGCTTATCTGGGTCGACAACTTGTCCTTTTATTTTATGCAGCCCTTTCATCCAATCGGGAAACAAATTTCTAGTTGCGCGCCAGGTATTTGAGGAAAACCAACTAGATGATGCCCTGTCTTTTTGCAGTTCTGCGTCTACCCTTTTAGTAAACTCTTTACCAGTTATCGGGGGGTTATTTCCCTCCTTAACTACAATTCTTGTTGGAACAGGAGCCCCCTCTGTTCCTGAAATTCCAAAAACACGAGGTTTTATTATGGTAAATACATAATATGTTTTATCACCATCTTTTTCAAAATGTGCCGTTGTGGGTATGGGCACCGGGGGTGGGTTCACTGGCGGAGGTGGCGGAGGGTTTACTGGCGGGTTCACTGGCGGAGTTGGCGGGGGCGGAGGAGGCGGAGGGGGAGGTGGTGAGTCGGGCAGATTGGGCCCATTATTCCAGGGAGCGCCAGTTCCATAAGGTGGTCTACGAAGCTCATTTCCAGGAGGGTAGTTCTTTACCTTCTCACCTCGGATCGGAGCAAGTTGCTTTCCCATTGGGCGAGGAGGGAAAAGTGGTCCCTGCCACACACCCTTCTCCTGTGGTCCTTGCCACACACCCTCAACCTGTGGTCCCTGCCACACACCCTTTTCTTGTGGTCCTTGCCACACACCCTCAACCTGTGGTCCCTGCCACACACCCTTTTCTTGTGGTCCTTGCCACACACCTTCAACCTGTGGTCCCTGCCACACACCCTCAACCTGTGGTCCTTGCCACACACCTGGTTCAGGGAGCTCGTCAGGGCCCCGCCATCTAACTTTCATCGGCCCATCAACCTTAGGAGCAAGAAGCGACACGCCAAATAATAATCTTTGTAATAGTCCCATTTGTTTAAGGCGGTGGCCCAGCTTCTTTCGTGATACATTCCGCGGTGGCGGAGGGACATAGCGATTATTCCTCGGCTGTTGCGCGGGGCCTGCACGCTGTGGTGATCTACCCACCCTTCTGTGCCTTGTTCCTCGTTGCCCCCCTTCATGATTATCAGGAGGAGGGTCACCAGGTGGGCCATTATCTGAGCGTCCAGCAGCAAGAAGCGCGGCAGCAACACGCGCGGACGATACATTCAGATTGGTAGCAACACGCGCGGCCGCTGTATTCAGATTGACATTCCTCGCGAGGTGCGCGGCTCTTGCAGCCTCGTCGTTAATTCTAGCGACTGCGGCGACCCCCGCGGTGGTCCCAACATTCGCGAGCGCCGCACGCTCTCTTACTTCTTCTAGGCTCTGATGCTGATTCTGAAGAAGAATGCTGCGTAATCTAGTATATTCAGCCTCAAGTTCACGGAGTCGATTCAGACTTATTTTCGTATCTTCCTCTGTAATATCTGGATTCGAAAGATAATCATAAAGTATCTCCATTTCATCATTTAAATCCTCTAATCTCTCGCCAAGTTTCTCATACTCTAGATCATCATTTGCTTCTATTCCTCCCATTGCACGAATTTTTCTTTCTACAGGTGGGGGCGCGGCCTGTCCCACCCTTGCGAGAAGCACCCTAGCCGCTTGCGCGGGGCCCATTCCTAAAACCGGCTCCGGCGCTAAGGCATTCGCTCTAAGACCTGGTAGACGTATGAAATTGCCGCTGCGATTCGGTGCTTGTGGTTGGTGTGGTCTACCTGCAAGAGCACTCAGTAGAGAAGGACGGAAATTTCCAGTGAGTTGAGGCTGGCGATTAATCTGTAATCTGCGTGTATTCCGCATATTTGTTGCCAACGCGGCCCCGCTGTTTGGAGAGGCAAGACGCACCATGTTTGCGCGAGGCGCGTTCTGGGTTCTTCTTGCAAGACGAGTTCCCCAGAAGGGTGGGCGAACACTTCCTAAAAAGGCCGGCACCGCAAGATTAGCATATGAACCAGGCTCATGTCTAGTGAGTCTCAATGGTTGATTCCCAAGTTCTTGTCTATTTGTTGGCAGTCCAACCACTTGTCCACGATTCTCTCCCCGATTACCAACGGGACGGTGACTATTAATTAATCTGCGTGTATTCCGCACATTCCTTCTTGCCAAAGCAGCAGATGCAAATTTTGAAGAAGGCGGGACAACCATGCCAAGATTATTATTCATATTGGGAACTGCTGCAAGGCCGCGATTCATAGCGCGGTTGCGAATGGTGCGGGCAGCATTACGAGCAGCGATTTTACCGCGGGCTTTTATGATATTGGCTTCGCCCATTGGTATAATAGGTCTATTCGGAAGTACAAGATCGGCGAGGCCAAGAACAGCCGCGTGTTTCACATAAAACCCAAGCGCATTAAAAGCGTCATCAGGATCTGGATTATCAGGTATAAAATTTACCACTCTTCTTAATACAAACTGAATAATTACAGCGTAATTTCTTATAGTAGCGGGTCTAACATTAATTGTATTCCATGATTTTATCATACTGCGTATCCATGTTGTTTTACTAGAATCAGGAAGAACACGAACAAGCACCCTTAATTTTGTTTTTGCAGTTGGTATCAAACTAGTAAAGAGTTGATGTAAATCATTCTCTGTATTTTTTAATAATTCATTATATTCTTGAAGTTCTTGTCCAAACATTCTAGTGGGTAGAGGTAGCGCCCCGTCATCTGCAGCAACTAGAGCGGCATTAGCTGCAGGGGCTGCGGCAACTAGAGCGGCATTAGCGGCGGGGGCCGCGGCAACTAGAGCAGCATTTGGAGGAGGAGAATTAGGTGGCCCATCATTAACGATGGGGCGGGCTGGTGGAGGAGGGGGCTTTGCTCGCTTCGCCGGTGTAGGTGGCGGCGCCCTCTGCCCTGGGGAACCGGCAGGAGGTGGCCCCCCTGGAGGTGGAGGTGGCGGTGGCAGCGGAGGCGCTGACATAACTAACTAGTAATAAGAGTTAAAAATAATAAAGCTCAAAGAGTCCTATTATTTTTAATTTATCACAAAGATATTACTTCCTCGTGCTCCGCGAGCGCTTCTTCTCCTTATGCTTTCGTGTTCTTCTCTTGCCACCAAGACCAGTCCATCGTCTAACTCTGTTATAAACTGTGGCATCAGGTGGAAGAGGTGGCATAGGCTCTGCAACAACACCACGTGGGACAAACATGCCAGACCCCATACCGTTATTAGGATAATAATAAGGAGCATTATAACCGGCAGTCACACTTGTAACGACTCCAGCGTTACCCAGCCCTCTAACATCGGCATTTAATCTCGCAGCATCGATCACATACCTGCGCCGTAGCTCAAGTTCGCCCACATTAGAATTGTTAGAATATGCAGTGGAAACACTGTAGAAGAAAGATAGTAAGAAACTAATAAGCCATAAATAATTTCTTAAAGTTTCGGGAATAATAAAATATGCTCTCCATATATTTCCCAGAAACCATTTTATATTTTGCTCTCGCCCTGAAGCTGTTAACCAACTTCTCATTACGCGCATGATGTTAGATGATCTCGGCAATTGGTTAGAAATAGATGCCGCCGCACCCTGGGCTAGAGACGCGGCCCCCTGAGCTAGAGATGCGGCTCCCTGAGCGGCAGCCGCGGCATGGCTGTTTGCTAATATATTATTAACTGCGCCGTTCCAGCCTACTTGCGCGGCAACCTTCGCATCTTGAGCTGCCCCTCCAAGTCTATTCGCAAGACCTCCAAGTATATTCTCTGGATCAACCTGTTCTAAGGCTGCCCCCGCCGCATCGCCTACCTGTCCAAGTCCAGCCGCAGCCATATCCCGCGCCTGTCCAAGTCCAGCCGCAGCGGCATCGGGTAGACCATAAAGACCCTGTAAAGAGTCTAGTAGATCATACAAATTACCACCTGATAAGTTGTTTAATAAATTCCCCAACATTGTGAATATTTTTTTAAGAATCTCGTAACCAACTATGGGAATAAACACTGCCATTATAATTGACCAGACTGTCTTTCTTGTTACTTCAAAAACAGAACGAAGTAATACTCCGCCATAGAATCCTTCCTTTCCAAACTTTTTGTAATTATTGTGGAGCTCTGTTCTTGCTAGAAGAAGATTCTCTAAGGCTGTTATTTCTTGGAGAGGAACAGGGTTGCGCGCCCTTAAAATGATAATTGTTTCCTCAATAATCTGCTTTGTTTTATTAAATGCTTCCATTTCTACTCCATGTAATAAGCTAAAATCCATCTGTCGTATGATGCCTCTAGCTTCTGGCGTCTCACTAAGTATATTTCTCAGAGAAAATGACAATGCGGAATATGAAAACCGTATAAGTTGATAAAGCAGTGGTATAATTACTCGCATGCCCTGTTCCATATTAGCCCGTGTAAACGCGGCAGCCAATCGGCCAGACAAATTGTCAGGAATAGAATTTCTTAATGAGAGCTCCGCATTTCTAACAAGTCTAAGAAGCAGTTGGCGAAGCTGATTACGAGGATCTACTTCTGCTTCGGGAGGAGGCATTTGTTCTTGCTGAAGCATACCGCCACTCATAGTGAGATGAGTGGGATCGCCATGATTATTAGAAGGGGGTAGAACGTTTTTTACCTTCTGGCTTTCATCTCTGAGACTCGCCATGTCAAATTCGTCGGGAAGCTCATCACTGTTTTCTGAGAAAAGTCTGTAGAGTATTTCGCATCTGGCTGCGAGGCTATCATCGACCAATTCGAGTGCCTTTATCGAGGCAACTGCCACCTTTTCGTGATACTCTTCGGCAATTTTTGCAAGGGCGGGATTGTCGATACACCTTACTTGGGCGTCGATTAAATCTTCCTTACATTTTAACAGGCTCGCAAAATTTTCACTTGTCATTCTACATTTATAGAAGATATTTATCCAGTTTTGGACTGGTAAATCTAGATGATGTGGACCGCCGCCGCGTCGACGTCGGTAGTTCCAGACCTATACTCTGTAATTCCTTGATGCGGCCCAGCGTATATCTGGCGGAATAATCCGCTAAAGAGCGAATACCGTGCTCGTGGATAAGCGTCTGATTCACCTCTTGAATCCAGTCGGCCTGGTGGAGCCACAGTTTCTCGGCCAGCTTAGCATTTCCCTTTGAGGCATACCCAATCAAGAGGAGTTCGGCGTAAGTCTCCGTCTTCGCCTCCTTGATTTCAGTGGAGTCGTGATCATGGTCCGTGCAGGTCGCATGGAGCATCTCGTGTATGAGGACTCTCGTGGCCTCCTCCAAGCGATAAATCACGACCGCGGTCAGCTGGCACGGCATGGTGTAACCGCCGTTCACATGCTCGGGACCGACGGCACTGCCGTCATTGGGTAAGACGCGCTTTGTGGGAGAGGCATACCAGCAAATGCGGGCATTGGTCACACCAAACCCCTCCAGAATGCGTGCCCATATGGACCATGAAATGCCGAGATCAGCACCTTTCATACAAATCACGAGCACTTTGCCGTATGGACAGGTGCGGCAGAGGAGGGCGGCTTTTCCAGTTTGAAGAGCCATCCACATCTCTTTGCGGAAATTTATCTTGTCAAAGGGATTCTCTGTGAGCGCTTCTTTTTGTAAGATGGCCATATCCTCCTCTGTTGGAGCTGTGTCTGTCCAACGGACAGGTGGAAGCTGATATTGTTTTTTTACATTCTCCACTATCTCTTGAAGAACAAGAGGGAGCATCCTATTATATGTCAATAATATAGGCAGGCACCTGTCGCTTCTTTTCAAGATAATAGGCGATAATACGATGAGCACCATCAAAGAGGGTGTTATTACTACCAACATAAATAGGTGTTGTCTGTCCGTGCTGCCGAATCTGGGCCCTATGATATTTTACCGAATTCATGTCAGCGTTGCCACGCGGCCGATCGGGATAAGGATTGTTAGAGAGCCGGTCTGGATTGAAGTTGTTCAGTTCTCCGCAGAGGGCCATTGGAATCATCATATATGAACTCTTATATACATGCGCCTCTGATGCGGCGGCCCTATTTTTGAAAACTCCAAGATTCACCGATGTTTCTACAGAGTCTTTTAGATTCTCTAGAAACTCCATTCTACCATATGAACTGAAAATTAAGGAAGCTCACTGAGCTTCCTTAATTTTAAGATTCATCGGTTAATCTGTCGTAGGACATTAATTTTAAGGAAGCTATAGCTTCCTTAAAATTAAGTCACGACGGTATTCTTTAGAAAGATTATCAAAGAGAAATCGCCGACCGCAACTGCAAAAACAAACTCTCCCACAAAATCGGAATACGGTAACTCGGCAGCGTCTGGCCGCCGCCCGTCCCTTCGCACTTGGCCACAACATCGAGTGCCTTCTGCCGCTGCTCCGTCGAGAGTCCAGGCATCATAATAATAGCATCTAGGACGAAGTGGACACACTCGGTCCAGCGGAGGTTGCGCATCAACAGCTCATATACGAACGATTTGATGGCGGGGACATCGTCCAGTGTCGGCTTCCCATTTCCCTGTTTCAGCCATTTGCTGAAGAGCCGCACGAAGACATCGGGCCAGTCGGCGAGATGCTCGTCAGAAAATACCTTCTGCTTATATAATTCAAACTGGCGATCACCGGTGGAACCATCGGTGCTGTCACCACCCTTTACAGGAATCTCTACAAACCAGTCGCGCACACGGACAGGGATAGGAATCTCGGACGTCATCCAGACGGAGAGATCGCCATCATTCTGCTCTAAGGCCGCCTGGAGCAGCAGGATAGACTCCGTGGAGAGAAGATGCGCATGATACAAAACCAAGATACGCGAGCCGTGTCCCTGAGGGCCAGCGAGCACCTGGCTTCCTTGGCCTAGACGCAGAAACACGGGACGCAGAATATTCTTGTCCTGCATACTCATGCGGCTCACGTCAAACCCCACGTGGACAACGGACGATTCGTAAGAAAACTGGCCCGCCTCCGTAGTTCTTTCTCCAGTCGTTTCGTCCGCCTCATCCACCTCCCCAGTTGAGCCCGCAGTTGCCGAGCCAATCTGGAGGAATTTGGTGTGAAGAGAGAAGGGGAGTTGCCGCCCCTTCGCCACAAGTTGTAGGTGCTGGAGAAGCTGTGCTCGTTTTCCAGTTCCAGGATTGCCTCTCCAGCTAAGACAGAGGCTGTCCATCTAGCATTTTTACACGGGAAGGCCTTAAACCAAACGACTGAGACTTCTAGAACGGACGATGGAGTGGGTAATCCCCTTACAAAAACTAGAAGTCAGCAAAATACAGACGGGGGGCTTTATGAATGGCAGCAAGCCGCTCGCGCCGCTTCACTACATGGACGGTGAGACACACTTCCCCTCACTATCTCTTCTTCTTCCTGGCCTCATTGTGAAGGTATATGAGCCGAATACAGGAAAGCTTATTCTTTCCCTCAAGGATTCGGCCAGCTCAACGAATAAGCTGCAGGCGCTCCAGGCATCTCTTCTTTCGTATGTTCATACCAATCAGACGGCGTGGTTTAATCAGGGGCGGCGCGATCTCGCAGAACTCCAGCAACTCTTCCAGCCGATGGTAGAGGGCGATATGCTTCACTTATATTGTCCTGTGAGTGTCCAGGACAAGAAAAGTGGAGGTGTTGATTCTATCGTCGTATATAGGTCTGAGAAAGGCGGTCCTGTCATCGGCTCACAGGGTGTGCGACCAACCTTCTTACAGCCGGGGGATTCGGTGCGCGTGTGCCTGCGTATTCAGGGAATCTCCTTCCATAATCACCCTATTCATGGGGAGTGGACGGGGCGATTCCGTCTACAACACAAAATTATTGCGCTCTATATAAATTCAACACGCTAATTCAGCTGCTGGAGTGCCGCAATGGAGACGGCCATCAAGCTCAAGAAGAGTGTGGCGTGGAGCATGAAATAGATATAGGTCTGTGTCATGGACGGGGTGCTCTCAAGATAGTAGGACACCATGTAGGCGAAAATGGTGATGAGAATGAAATTCGCGATGCCCATTCCCTGGATTGCCTGCATCGTCCCCGCTGCCGAGTCGTTCTTGGCGGCAATTGATGTGATGTAAATCATGCTGGATGCGACGATGGCGAGCATCGTGAAAAGAAGACCATATCCCCACATTTGTTCCGACGTAAATGGCATTTCTTAATGGTTAGAATTTAGACATTCGCAACTCTACTATTTGTTTTTAGCAGTCTCATAGCCTTAAATACAGATGATGATGAAATCACCTGTGTTTGCGGTAAGAAGAAAAGTAGATAGAATCCGAATGCAAGCAGAATGAGTAGACACGGTATGAATACGCGTGTCCAGTATCTGTCTGTATTTGTTTTACTTGCCATTCCTATATAGAATGGGGAAAACAAGAAAGGCAAATAGAAAACACACTGTTTTGAAACATGTAGCTCTCAATCCTGGACCGTATCAATGCCATCCCAAAGTCGGCGCAACGAGGCCCAAAGAAGGCTGTCTTCCCCAGGAGCTTCTTCAGAAGGCGGCGGCCGAACTCGGTGTTCCCCCACACCGCGCCGCCATTGAGAAGGCTGTCAATGTAAAACCCAAGAATGAGTGGAGCTTTCTACATGCCCTTCCGCTCTC
>Ga0304730_1002247_pt1 | contig 13904 bp, 3 predicted proteins | sample M_130628_MF_Meta_FD_190474 | JGI IMG/M metagenome (GOLD analysis project Ga0304730, IMG submission 190474) | Freshwater microbial communities from Lake Montjoie, Canada to study carbon cycling - M_130628_MF_MetaG (v2) (version 2) | ecosystem: Environmental > Aquatic > Freshwater > Lake | place...
GCATTGTCTTGAATAAATTGTTCACTCATCAAAAACGGCAATCCCGCTCCTGTGTCAAAAAAGAAATCAAAATCTGCGCTTTTTTTTTCTTTTACTAAAATGCGTTGTAAAGGCAATGGGTTTGTTGGAATATGCATCAATCTACCATTTTTGGGATAGTGAAATTTTCCAGGATTATAAATCAAAAGATGATTGTGTTCGAAATCAATCTGTACAATATATCTTTTAAAAAATGGGTAACCAATTACGCCATCAATTTTTTCACCATAAATACTTGAAAGTAAACTGTAATCATAACGGTGAATAGCCAGATGTTCAACATTTAAACCACCAATATGAAGGGTTTCATCAAATGCATAGCGCACTTTTTGTAACCCGCCAATGCCAGAAATTATGGTGTCTGATTCAATAGAATTTATGCCTTGTGTAATTGAAGTTGTTGAATCCAACGAAATGCCTCCACTTCCGGTATCGAGTATGAAATTTAAACTATCCGTTTTATCATTTATGCAAGCTTTTATTAAAATTACACCGCCGCTGATTTGGGTAAATGGCATGATGGCAATAGGTTGAACCTGAGGAATTGCGGTATGTTGCTGCGCGATGACACACAAACTTTTCGCTACGACTAATAGTATAATAAATACGCATCTCATTTTTCTTCTTCAAATTACAACCAATTGAACTTAATTTTGTTGTTTGTTATTACTAGTTAGTCTTTTATCTCATGTTTTTCAAACAAATTTTAAAATGGATTATCAATCAATATTAGAACGCGCCATAAATTTCGAATTCCTTTCTGTTGAAGAAGGGGTGTTTTTATTTGAAAATGCACCTTTAACAGAATTAATGTTTGTAGCAGATGAATTGCGTAAAAAGCAAGTGCCTCATGGCAAAGTAACTTGGCAAATTGATCGAAATGTAAATACTACGAATGTATGTATCGCCAATTGCAAGTTTTGTAATTTTTATAGAATCCCCGGACATGCGGATGCATACATTACCGACATTGAATCCTACAAACAAAAAATTGAAGAAACCATCAAATATGGTGGCGATCAATTATTGCTTCAAGGCGGTCATCATCCTGAATTGGGCTTGTCGTTTTATGTGAGTTTGTTTAAAGAATTAAAATCGCTTTATCCCAATATTAAATTACATACCCTCGGGCCACCAGAAATAGCACATATCACCAAACTCGAAAAAAGTACACACCGCGAAGTGTTGATGGCATTGAAAGAAGCTGGTATGGATAGTTTGCCAGGTGCAGGTGCGGAGATACTAACAGATAGGGTTAGACGCTTAATCAGCAAAGGGAAATGTGGTGCGCAAGAATGGTTAGACATCATGCATGAGTGTCATAAATTAGACATTACTACATCAGCAACGATGATGTTTGGACATGTAGAAACGATAACAGAAAGATTTGAGCATTTGGTAAAAATCAGAGAAGTGCAAAGCCGTAAACCAGAACATGTAAAAGGATTTTTAGCGTTCATTCCTTGGACTTTCCAGGATGTAGATACGTTACTTACTAAAATTCGTGGCGTTCAAAATCTTACTACACCAGAAGAATACATTCGCATGATTGCGATGAGTAGAATTATGTTGCCGAATGTAAAAAACATTCAAGCAAGTTGGTTAACGGTTGGCAAGCAAGTTGCGCAAATTTGTTTAAATGCTGGTGCTAATGATTTTGGAAGCATCATGATAGAGGAGAATGTAGTAAGTGCGGCAGGAGCACCGCATCGTTTTACCAGTGTTACCATTCAAGATGCCATCAGAGAAGCCGGATTTGAACCACAATTAAGAAACCAACAATACGAGTGGAGAGAAATGCCTGTGATGGAAGAGCAGGTGGTCAACTATTAGAGACGAAGCCCCCTAAATCCCCCAAAGGGGGACGTTTGAAGCGCACAATAATTGAATTTGTCAAAAATATTTGAATTTTTTAGACAACGTTTTTAATGGTGGTGGGTAGGGGTTGAAAATATTCTACCCGTTCAAAAAGTTGTTGTTTGTTGTTTGTAACATTCAATTTAGAACAAGCTTTTATCTAGAATCTAAAAATCCAAAATAATGAATACCCTAAAAACATTCCGATACATTGCTTTAGCCGAAGGTATTTCCTTTTTAATACTCCTATTTATAGCAATGCCTTTAAAATACTTGGCTAACATGCCAGAACCGGTTAAATTATTCGGGATGATGCATGGCGTTCTTTTTGTCCTTTTTATAATTTTTTGTACCCTTTATTCAATACAAGAAAAGAAAAAATTTACTTGGTTTTCTTGGGCTGTTTTATTGTCGTTTCTTCCGTTTGGAACGTTTTATTTGGATAGGAAGTTGAGGTAAAAGAGGTTTGTGAGGTTTGTGAGGTTTGTGAAGTTTGTGAAGTTTATGAAGTTTATGAAGTTTATGAAGTTTATGAAGTTTATGAAGTTGTTCAAAAAGTTCAATGGGTTCAATGAGTTCAAAATGTTGGGATTTCGGAAAGCTGGAGCTGTATTTCCTTATTCCTTATTTTTAGTTTCTTATTCCTTATTTCTTTGAGTTCTTACGGAGTTCCCAATTCAGAAATTCAATATGATTAAGCATTAAGTTGTTTTAAAACTCCAATTCCTTATTTTTAATTTCTTATTCCTTATTTTTTTTCTTCGTGCCTTCGTGCCTCCGTGTTTCAAAAACCTTCGTGTCAAAAAAAATGTTTAAATCGCTTCGCTGGTTTAATAGTTTAAGGTTGGAAGCATTTTCCGTTTATGCATTTTCAACAGTACGATATCAAGCTCCCTTCACCTTTCGGGGGAAGGGTTGGGGAAGGGGGCTTGAAACAAAAAAACGGGCTACTGTTTCCAGCAACCCGTTTTTATATTATGTCGTTTTCCTAAGAAAACCTGTAGAAGTAATTACTTCTTAACTACCATCTTGATAGAATTTGTAACGTTTCCAACAGTATATTTTACTGTGTAAACACCATTTTGCAAATTGCTATTGTTGATATTTGCAACGATAGAACCGTTGTTGTTTGTAGCAGTTGTAGTCATAACTACTTTACCCAACATATCTACGATTTGAACTGTAGCAGTTGCTTTAGCAGTAACACCAGTAGCCACATTCAATGTGAAGTTACCGTTGTTTGGATTAGGATAAACTTGCGCTTTGTTTGTAGCTTCTACTCTTGAAGTGATTTCAGTACCAGAAGTTAAACAAACTTTAGCAACGTTAGTTAATTTAGCCGCTTTATATCCGCTATAAGCGCTAGTTCTACAAGTTGAAACAAATCCTAATTTAACGCTATCACCTGTTGCAGCACCAGCGTTTGAAGTAAATGTAGCCGTGATTATTTTAGAACCTGCGTCTCCAGAGTCAATAGTTGCAGTAGCACCTAAAGTTCCGGTAAACATCCAATCATAACCAAGACCAGCACCTGCAGTTGCAGTAGCTGCTGGCAAGTTGCTTGTAGTGATGTAACGGTAAGTACGTGCACCACAAACATCAGACTTTAATTGAATAGATAATGTAGTTGGAGCAGCTGGTACACCTAAAGCTGTATTAGATAATTTAGATGCTTTTGCTGCAGTATTACCGCAATCAGAAGTGTAATAAACTTTAACGCTATCGCCAGTTGCAGCAGCAGCATTTGAAGTATAAGTAACTGTAAATGTTCTAGAAGTTAATGAACCTGAATCAATTGTTGCGTTAAGACCCAAAGTTCCTTTTAATTCCCAAACATATCCAGTAGCAACACCTGCTGTTGAAGAAGCAGCTGGTAAAGCTGGAGCTGAATAACGATATTTACGTTCGCCACAAACGTTAGTTTGTATACCTGTAATCGTTATTGCTGTTGGAGCAGCTGGAGCAGATAATTTGGTGTTCGACATTTTAGCCGCTTTTGTTAAACTGTTTCCACAACCATTTGAAGAATAGAACAATTTGATGCTATCTCCAGTTGCAGCAGCTGCATTGCTAGAGAAAGTAACAACGATTTTTTGAGAATTGATATCTCCAGAATCGATTGAAGCATATTCAGCTAATGCACCAACTAATTCCCAATTCCAAGCTGAAGCAGCACCTGCAGTTGTAGTTGCTAAAGGCAAAGCTGGAGCTGAATAACGGTATTGACGTGCATTACATACATTCTGAGCTACCGATGTAGTGGTAATAGTTGGAACTGCTGGAGCAGCTAAAGCAGTATTTGATAATTTAGCCCCTTTTGCAACTGTATTTCCACAAGCTGAAGTGTAGAAACATTTAATGCTATCCGCAATAGTTGCAGCAGCATTTGATGTAAATGTTACTGTTAATACTCTTGTAGTTAATGAACCTGAATCGATAGTCATTGTGCTAGACAATGGACCTTGGAATGACCAAGAATATCCTGTAAATCCAGAAGCTGTAGATGCTGGAACTGAATAACGATATTTACGAGCAGCACAAATGTTTGTTTGAATTGGAGCAATGGTGATTGCAGTTGGAGCAGCTGGTAATGCAGCTTTGATTGCTAATTTCTTTTGAGCAGCAGCTACACAACTTGAAGAAACTACAACACGTAATGTATCACCAGCAATTGCTGTTGTAAATCCGTTTAAGAATTTAACTGTGATGGTGTTTGTACCTTGACCAGTCATGATTGATGCGTTTGATGGAGCAGTCCAAGCATAGTTGGTAGCACCAGTAACAGCAGCAATTGTGAAAGTAATTGCTGTATCTTTTCCTACTAAAGAACAAACGTTAGTAGCAAATGCAGCTGGACCAGAAATAGAACCAACAGTTCCTAAAGTAACTTTAGTGATATTTTTTGTAGAACCTGCAGATGTATTTCCACAATCATTTTTACCTACTACAGTGATAACACCTGTGTAAGTAGCAGTTGCTGGGAAGTTAACAGTGATTGTTCTTGTACCTTGACCTGAAGCGATAACAGCACCACCAGTTACAGACCAAGTGTAGTATGAAGCATTTGCAATTGCAGGAATGCTGTATGTTTGAGGATTTGTACATCCAGAAATATTAGAAGCACCAGAAATAAAACCAGGCGCATTTACATCATCACATAAAGCGATTAAGCCATTGAAAGCTGAATCTGTAAATGAGAATCCTGTAGTAGCTAAAGGATTAGAACCTGGACGGAAATCAGGAGTTAAGGTGTTGTAAGGATTAACTAAAACGTTAGTTGTATTTCTTAATGAATCATTTTTGAACAATCCTGTTCCAGTTCCAAATAAAGAATCTACAATCGCTTGTCTTGTTCCTTTGTAAGCTGCAGCTAAATTACCTGCAACTAAATTGTTTTTAAATTTAGTAACACCTGATTGCAAGTTTGCACTTACAGGGAAGTTGAAACCAGGAGAACTACAACCACTTGAAGAAGCTGTGTTTATAGCATCATCAATTCTAACACCCCATGGAGCATCCATTAAAATACTGTTGAAAATTTTCAAGTTTGAGTTTCTACGGATACGAGCTCCAACTGAGAATTTAAATGAAGCAACTTTAGACAAACGAGCTCTGTTTGTAGAATCTTGTCCTAAGAAACCACTGATATCAGTGATGTTTGTAAACAAAGCAGATGTTTTTGGTGAATTAGCAGTTCCGCAAGCATCGTTATCTGATTCAAAACCTTCAGATGTTGAAGATGATGATTGGTCAGAAATTAATGAGTCACGAATACCTAATCCAAATTGAACTGAACCATTATAACCATTATCAGTATCAAAATTATCATCTAAACATTTGTAAGCAACTAAGTGAGAACAGTTAACTGTACCACCAAACCACTCAAATGCATCATCGTTGATGTAAGAACATTGTACATAGTCGATTGTAGTACCACGACCAACACCACCTAATGTTAAACCATTGATTTCTTGGTCAGTTGCAAAGATGTAACCGCCATATTCAATACGTACATATTTTAAGGTACCAGAGTTGTCATTATCATTTGGAGAAGCGCCACCACCGAATTCAGTAGCAGTTGAAGTAGCAATACCTTCGATATTACCAATGCCACCAGCTTTGTTTACAGAAGCTCTACCTAGTAAGATAATTCCACCCCAATCGCCTTTAGCTCTTGTAGCAGTATCTTTTCCTGAAGTAAATACAATCGGAGAATCAACTGTTCCAATAGCATTTAATTTACCACCTTTAGTGATTATCAAAGAAGAGTTTGGTACAACATCACCTAAAATTACAGTACCAGGCTGGATGGTTAAAGTAACGCCATTTTGTACATAAACCAATCCACTGATGCAATAGGTTTTGTTTGAAGTCCAAGTTGTGTTAGCAGAGATTGTACCTCTTACTGTATCTGTTGCAGCAGGATATTCTGTGTGTTTTGGATCCCAGTTTGTCCAAGTATCTGTCCACATTACAGAAGGAGCTGGCGCAAACGCACCACGATAAGAAACTTCTTTAATGAAAGATTTGTTAGTGATGATGATTTTACGACCATCAAAAGCAGCATCAGTAAAGTTAACATTAGATAATGCCAATGAACCTGTAGCCGGACGGTAATCAGGCGTGTTTACTGAATCGTATGGAGAAGTTAATAGACCAGTTGTATTTCTTAAAGAATCATTTGCAAATTGATTAAACAATGAATCTACAATTGATTGTTTTGTTCCTTTGTAAGCTGCAGCTAAATTTCCTGCAACAATGTTGTTTTTAAATTTAGTTGTACCTGATTGTAAGTTTGCGCTTGTTGGGAAGTTGAAACCAGGAGAACTACAACCACTTGAAGAAGCTGTGTTTATAGCATCATCAATTCTAACACCCCAAGGAGCATCCATCAAAATGCTATTAAAAATTTTCAAGTTTGAGTTTCTACGGATACGAGCACCCACAGAGAATTTGAAAGTTGTAATTTTAGAACGCGTAACTCTTGCCGCTGAATCTATACCATAAAAACCACTAATGTCTGTAATATTAGAAAATACTGCAGAAGTTTTTGGGGCATTTGAAGATCCACAAGCATCGTTATCTGATTCAAAACCTTCAGAAGTTGAAGATGAAGATTGGTCAGAAATTAATGGATCACGAACGCCTAAACCAAATTGAACTGAACCAGAAAAACCATTATCAGTATCGAAATTATCATCCACACATTTGAAAGCAACTAAGTGAGAACAGTTAACTGTACCACCAAACCACTCAAATGCATCATCATTGATATAAGAACATTGTACATAATCAATAACTGTATTTCTACCAACAGCACCTAAAGTTAAACCGTTGATTTCTTGGTCAGTTGCAAAAATGTAACCACCAAATTCAATACGTACATATTTTAAGTTACCAGAGTTGTCATTATCATCAGGACTTAAACCACCACCATAAGTAGTTTGTGCAGAAGTAGCAATACCTTCGATATTACCAATACCACCTGATTTGTTTACAGTTGATCTTCCTAAGATGATGATTCCACCCCAATCGCCTTTAGCTCTTAAACCAGTGTCTTTACTTGAAGTAAATACAATTGGATTTGAAGAAGTACCAATAGCGTTGATTTTTGAACCTCTTGTAATAACCAAAGAAGAATTAGATACAGCAGCATCACCTTGGATTAAGGTTCCCGCTTGAATGGTAAGTGTAGCACCATTGGTTACATACACTAAACCAGAGATTTTGTAGACATTATTACTTGTCCACGTAGTGTTTGTTCTGATTGAATCAGTAACAACCACCAAAGTTCTTGCAGCAGAATCTTCCGTAGAAGAGTACGGAGTTGAATGCTGCGGATCCCAACTTACCCAACCGTCAGTCCACGGTGTTGTTGGGGCAGGAGCAAATGCGCCCCTGTAGTTAACCACCTCAAAGAAGGGGTTCTGTGCCTGTGTAGTTGCAAATGCAACAAGAAGCACAAGGAGTGATAAAATTTTTTTCATAATTATTTACGCCGGTTTTTTAAATGGCAATGCAAATATTGTAAGGTAATGTTAATAGAATTTGTTCTAATTGTTAAGAAAGTATTACCTAAATGTTACGTAATTGTTACGCGTCGAATTTTAAAAAAAAATTTGTAGAGGAGAAGAAAAAATCGGTTAAATGATGCGATGTTTTTTATTGTTGAGAAATAAAAAAGGTACAAAAGGAGAAAATAACAACCCTTATTTTGAGATTAATTTTTTTAAATCGGCGTATAAAAAAAATAAACTTTAAAAAACGAGTAAAATAAATGAATTACATTATTTTTGCCATCCTAATTCTTTTCAACAAAAAAGAACGGGCCTATAGCTCAGCTGGTTAGAGCACCTGACTCATAATCAGGTGGTCCTAGGTTCAAATCCTAGTGGGCCCACATTGAATGAAAAAAGGGTTTCAGCAATTGAAACCCTTTTTGATTTAGTTACATAAAAGAAGTTGGTAGAAATCTCTTTCAAAAAAATTCACCCTAATATTTCACCGCTCTGATCGTTTTCTGATTGATGCCATTTGATATTTCGAGCATATATACACCCGGTAACAAATCATTACCAAAAGAAACGTTTTGTTTCGTCATGGTAAAAATTGTGTTTAACAACCTGCCTTCTACATCTCTAATTTTAATTTCCGTCTTTCTGTTAATTTCAGAACCAATTATTTTTAAATTAAATGCTGTTGTTGTAGGGTTTGGCGAAATGGATACATTGAAACCATTTGTGTTTTCAATTGAAAAAATTGGATTCAATTTAGTACCTGCAATACAAGCAATATGTGTTAGCGCCTGAGTTTTTGCAGCTCCGGTTATGCCACAAGCGGTCTGTCCTTTTACCCCAATGTTTCCACCAACATAACCAGCATTAAATTGCAACGTAATTGAACTACTATCTGATGTTGCATTTAAAACTGTACTATAATTTGGTTTCGTCCATCGGTATACGTTAGCTATTCGTTGAGATGCAGTTGGCGCAGGTACTACAGCTGTGTAATTTACAGACACGCCCACGCAAGCATTATACACTCCCGTACTAGAGATAATTGATGTAGGAGTTGGTGTTAAATATTGTAAGGTTAAAGTCTTTGCAGCACCAATAACACCACAAGCACTTTCACCTTTCACTGAAATACTACCGCCCGTAAATCCGGTATTATATTTCAAATTAATTACTGAACTGTCTGCATTGGCTGATAAAATATTGGTATAATTTGGTTTTGTCCAATGGAAAATACGAATTGCTGTTTGGGTAATCGTGGGTAATGATGCTACTGCATTGTAAGCAATTGTTTCGCCAACGCAAGGCGTTTGATTTCCTGAGATAGAAGCAATTGTTGTTGGTACAATTTTAGCATTTAAAATAACATACTTAGCGCTACTTGCATTACATGCTGTTATAGATTTTATAGAAAGCGTATCCTTATTAAATCCATTTAAAAAAGTGACCATTACGGCAGTATCATTAACGCCTGGGGCATTTAGATGTGTTATTGATGCATTAGTTCCAACATTTAAATACCAATTGTAAGAGCTAGCATAATTCACTTTTTTTATTTTATACACAGAAGTAATTAATCCACAAACATTGGTTACTGCGGCAATACTTACAGGCGAAAATTCTTTTTGAATAGCAGATGGAGCAGCGGCTACTCTTTTATAAATCATAAGAGATCTTGCAGAAGTGCTGTTGCCACAAGCATTAACCGATTTTACTGAAATAGTACCTGATACAAAACTATTGTTGAAGGTTACATCAATTGCCGTATCGCCCTGCCCCGAAATTATGGTGGCGCCTGTTGGTACTGTCCAATTATATGAAATGGCATTGTTTACTTTTCTTACAGAATATCTTATTGGTGTGCTTACAGCAGTTGCATTAAAAGCAGGACAGATATCTGTGCTACCAGTAATGGTTAGTGGTGCGGCGGGGATGGTGGAGTTTACATTCACTTTAAATGTATCGACCACATATCCCCAACCATTTGAAATGGTGCAATAATAAGTTGAATTGACTGTTGGATTTACATTAATGGTACGGGTTGTGGCGCCGTTTGACCAGAGGTAGGTTAATGCAGGGGCGTTGCGTAGGCATCTAATTGAAGCATTACAAATTCTCACTGGTGACTCTAAGTAATCTAATCCAAAATAACTTCCACCAATTCTAAAATAAATTGGATAGTAATCCCAATAAGACGAACTGGGCCAACTATGCACCTGCCATACAGGATTATTATCACTGGTCCACCAAAGACCATAAAAACCAACTCCTACATAATTATCTGTCGAATAAGATTTAACACTACCTCCTGGTAAAGCAGTAAACCCTGTTTCATTAGTTGCATCATCATTCGGTGAATTCCAATGAGATGTTCCAGTTTCCTTTAATTTTCCAGCAACATTATTATTTTGTAATGCGTATGTTAAATTATCAACTTCCCATATTGCTGGCACGTGCCATCCTTCAGGCGAAACTCCTGAAATGTTTTGATATAATAATCCCAAGTTAGCTCCGTCGTAATTGGAACTATATCCAACAGCACCTGGACTATTCACAGCTAAATTTTTTGCCATCCATAATTGATTTCCTATTTGAACAGTTGGATAAATATTCCCATCATTATCTGTTACTGTGTTAAGCGTGTCATAAGATGCACATAATTGTATATTTTGTGGAGTGCAAATTGAAAAAACTCGATTGTTATTTTTAGGGAATTCTACATTTCTATTTAATAATAATAATAAAGGCTCGCTAATTGCGCAATCAGATACAGATCTAACTTTAATATACTGAGGAATTGTAGGTGAAATTTTAATTCGATCAAAAAATACAACAGCAATGGTGGTGTCGTTAACAATTGTTTTTGTTGCCGAATCCGGAACAGACCAAATGTATGATACCGCATAGTCAACACGTTTTATTCTAAACGTGTCTGCAATATTTGTGTTAATAAATGTTGATTGTAAATATTGATTTACTGTAGCATCTGCATTCACTTCAGGATTAAAACTCTTTTTTATTGATGATGGTATGTTTGGCGTAATGTTATAAATTGTAAAATTTGTAGAAGCAGAACTATTGCCACATATATTATTGATACTACTTATTACAGATAAAGAACCTTCTGAGGTTAAATGTAAGTCAACCTCATTAGTACCTTGCCCTGATATAATCCAATTACCGCTACCTATAATTGTCCAATTATATTGAGCACTTATTGCGCTTTCTACTGAATAATGGTAAATAGAATCAATGCAACCGTATATGTTTGGAATACCAACAATTTTAATTGGAGTAACAATTGGATTTATGATTATTGGGATTTCTTTTCCTATATAATAAGGTTCGGATGAAACTATTCTTATTTTGTATTCAGTACCACTAGGCAATGCATTGGGAAGTTGACCAATTATCGTACCGGAGTTTATCGAAGTAATGTTACCAATATTATAACCATTCGAAAAATCTCCAAATTTGTCGCTCAATTGTAATGTAAAGGTGTTCCCTGAAATAAAATTTTTACAATTCGTATTAAATGGAACAGAAATATTTTCACCAGGACAATATGAATTCGAAATTGAATCTATTGATATAATATTTTTATACTCATAAATATCATTAAACAATTTATCGTTTGATTCCCAAAATAATGTTTCTTTTCCCCCTCCCACAAAACCTCTATCTTCTATAGAAAATGCAAAAGCGTTGTATCTTCCTTCGCCTATAAATGCATCAATTGCTTGCCAAGTATTACTTTTTTGATTATACTGCCAAAACGAAGATGAAGACCACCAATTTTTCCCAGATGAGTGAGGTCTACCTATTTGTGTACCTAAATATGCTACGTCCCCAATTGTAAAAACAACACTTTTAATGCCTGTAATATCAGCTTTTTTTAACCAACTATCTGTTATTGGATTATATTCGTAAAAATCGGTTTTTAAACTGTAATATGCCCCATAATTATCTGTAACATTTGTGTTGCTTCTAAAAGTCCAATAATATCCACCACCTGCATATCCTTTATTTCCAATACTAAAAGCAAATCCGTCATGAATTCTGTCATTTTCAAATGGAATACTTGCTTTAGCTTCCCATGTATCTGTATTTGGATGGTAACACCAAAAATAATTTCCATTAGTTACATATCCGTTTTCTCCAATTGAAAATGCACAATTGTTTATGGGTTGTCCCGGAAAATTTGCTTTAGCTGTCCATGTATTTGAAGAAGCATTGTATTCATAAAAGTCATTGTATCCGCCCAAACCAACATATGCTTTGGTTCCAATGGTAAAAGCAATTACTCCTGTTCTTCCACCACCTGGATAGTTGGCTTTTGACAACCAGGTGTCGGCAATGGGATCATACTCCCACAAGCCATTAGAGCCTCCTCCTGTACAAACATATCCTTTTCCTCCAATAGAAAATGCTGCAGCTTTATCATGGCTAGAATCTGGATTGAATAAGACATTTCTCTTTCTCCAAGAAATCAAAGTATCTCTGTAAACATCCAACACCTTCAAATTACTTGTATCCAAATTATTAGTTACACAACTTGCGTTACTTGTCAAAACACAATAAACAGTGTCTTTATCATTCCAACTTGAAGCCGTGTACGCATTACTATTGGTTCCAACCGAAATCCCATTTTTAAACCAAGCATAAACAGGTGATGTTCCTCCATTTACAGCAGTTGCCGTTAATGTAACAGATGTAGAAGCACAAATTGATGAATTTGCTGAAGAACTTATATTTACTACCGGCGTAACCAATGCGTTGATGGTAACATTACTATTGTTCACACTACCCGTTTTCACCGGCGCACTACTCACAACCCTTACCCTATAACCCGACCCTGTTGTAGTACTTGATGGTATGGTACAAACAATTGTACCTGCTGCTGTTGATGTTATTGAACCTATATTTATAGGGTTTGTAAATGAACCACTGGCATTACTTATTTGCGCCGTAAATACATTACCAGTTGTAAAAGTCCCTGATTTGGTAAAGGTCAAATTAAACGTTGAGCCAGCACATTTCGGCGACGCAACTGTTCCAGTTGCGATGGTTTGTGAAAAAAGATTATTAAGAAAAATAATTACAAAGAAAATAAATGAAAAAATAAATTTCATAGTAACCCGATTTTTTAAGCTTTAAAAATGAAATGTTCTAAGTGATTTTTCTTTGATAGGAAATTTGAATTCTTAGTATGGGGATAACAAATATAATATTAATTTTTAAATAATCAAATGTGTTGGGAGTGTTGGGAGGTTTTTGAGGTTTTTGAGGTTTTTGAGGTTTTTGAGGTTTCAGAGGTTTGAGAGGTTTGGGAGGTTTGAGATGTTTTTGAGGTTCAATGGGTTCAATGGGTTCATGTAGGGGTTGAAGATTTTCAACCCATTCAATATGTTCAATACGTTCAAAAGGTTGGGTTTTCGTCTGCCGATATTTTTAATTTCACCAATCTAGTATAAGGTTTCTCGTATGTTACGAAATCCACCTCCTTATTTTTTATTTTTAATTCCTTATTGGATATTTAATTCTTCCTCTCCCAAGGTTGAAAACGTAGGCAATAAAAAATGACGTAAAGATTGAAATTGAAAAATTTGTTCAAAAGGTTCATGTAAGAGTTGAATATTTTCAGCGCTTACATGAATTTTCGTCTGCCGATGTTTTTAATTTCACCAATCTAGTATAAGGTTTCTCGTACAGTACGAAATCCACCTCCTTATTTTTTATTTTTAATTCCTTATTGGATATTTAATTCTTCCTCTCCCACCGTTGAAACCGTAGGCTATTAAAAATGACGTAAAGATTGAAATTGAAAAATTTGTTCAAAAGGTTCATGTAAGAGTTGAATATTTTCAGCGCTTACATGAATTTTCGTCTGCCGATGTTTTTAATTTCACCAATCTAGTATAAGGTTTCTCGTACAGTACGAAATCCACCTCCTTATTTTTTATTTTTAATTCCTTATTGGATATTTAATTCTTC
>Ga0304730_1002248_pt1 | contig 13900 bp, 12 predicted proteins | sample M_130628_MF_Meta_FD_190474 | JGI IMG/M metagenome (GOLD analysis project Ga0304730, IMG submission 190474) | Freshwater microbial communities from Lake Montjoie, Canada to study carbon cycling - M_130628_MF_MetaG (v2) (version 2) | ecosystem: Environmental > Aquatic > Freshwater > Lake | place...
CTGCACAACGGAAGCCTGCGGTTTCCGCGATGCCAAGGCGAAGCTCGCCAAGCGCAAGGCCGTGGTGCTCGGAGTGAGCCCCGACGGTCCGGAGAGCCACGAGAAATTCCGTCAGAAATACGGGCTGACGTTCACGCTTCTGGCGGATATCGACCACAAAGTCGCCGAGAAATACGGGGCCTGGAGGGAGAAGAATATGTACGGCAAGAAGTCGATGGGAATCGCACGCAGCACCTTCATCATCGACGCAACTGGAACGGTGGCGAAGGTCTTCAAGGCCGTGAGGGCGAACGGACACGACGAGCAGGTGCTGGCAGCCCTGGCCGATCTGGCCCAGCAGGCATAACCGTCACCACGTGATGTCTGGGGCGGGGAGAATGCACGCTGACAGTCTTCTCACGGCCGCCTCCACGGCCGTGGGCTGCATACTTGCCGGCCGGCCGTAATCGCCGGTCGCCAGGAGCATCATGCAGTCATTTCTCGCCAAATGTGCCGCTGTCGGGATCGTTGCCGGAGGGTTCGCGCTCACTGGTGACGTGGCACGGCTCGCGGAACGCGGTCAACGGCTCCTCGACGCCCGCACCGTGCCATCGGATACCCCCGCGAAACCCTCGACCGTCGCGGATGTCGATTCGGCTACCGGCAGCGAATCGGCTCATCCGGCCGACCCTGCCGCCTCTGTCGCCACACCCGTTGCTGCTCCGCAGCCTGCGGCAGCAACGCCGGAGGTGCTGAAGCCCCGCAACCCGCTGTTCGACGCGCCGCTGGGGCGGGCCGTTGCGGTACCGGCACCGCCGGCCCAGGGGCCCGACAGCATCGATCTCCGTCAACTGCCCGCTGGCAGCCGTGTACTCGTCTGGGTGAAAAGGCAGGGGGCCGTGGGGCGTGGCAGATCGATGGAACTGCTCAGACTGGACCTCATCGATCCGAATACCGGCGAAGCCCTGGAGCATCGCCATGCAGACATGACTCATGGCAGCGAGTCCACGACCGTCCATGCGGCTCCGCGCCGGATCGTGATCTCACTCGATAGCCGTGGCCGACTGGCCAAGGGGGCGATGCTCAAGCTCGCGCCGTTGCACGGCGTGAACGGTCTTGGCGCCGAGGAATCGGTCGGCCAGGTGATGGCGATCGACATTCAGGGCAGCTGAGGCCAGAGAGCGCGGCCGTCCGGCTCACGCTTCGCCAGCTGTTTCCTGGGCTTCACGATCGCTCGACCAGCCAACCCGCTTCTTGGAGAGGCCGATCTTTCGTTCGTCAGTGTCCACGCGGAGGATCTTCACCTCGAGCGGGTCACCGACCTTCACGACTTCTTCGGCGTTCTCGATCTTGTCTTCCGAGAGTTCGGAGATGTGGAGGAGCCCTTCGAGGCCATCCTCGAGTCCGACGAACACGCCAAAATTCGTGATCTTCGTGACGGTGCCGTTCACGACGTCACCAGTCTTGTACCGCTGGGGAATGTCCGTCGACCACGGATCGTCGGCCATCTGCTTCAGCCCGAGCGCGATTCGCCGCCGCTGCTGGTCGACCGAGAGCACCTTGCACTCGATCTCGTGGCCCTTCTCCAGCATCTCGCTGGGGTGCGTCACCTTCCGCGTCCACGACATGTCGGTCACGTGGAGCAGGCCATCGATGCCGTCGTCGATCTCGATGAATGCACCGTAGTTGGTGAGATTCCGGACCACGCCCTTGACGATGGCGCCTGGCGGGTAGTCGGCAGCCACCTTCTCCCAAGGATTCTGCTGGGTCTGCTTCATGCCCAGCGAAATTTCCTGCTTTTCCTTGTTGATGGCGAGCACCACCACCTCGACCTCGTCGCCCGGCTTGACCAATTCGCTGGGATGGCTGACCCGCTTGGTCCAGCTCATCTCGCTGATGTGGACGAGTCCCTCGACACCGTCCTCCAGCTTCACGAACGCACCGTAGCTCATCACGTTGACGACACTGCCCTTGCAGACGGTGCCGACAGGGTACTTGTCGGCGACCTTCGCCCACGGGCTGGCGGTCCGCTGCTTCATGCCGAGCGCGATCTTTTCTCGCTCGCGATCGATGTGCAGAACCTGCACTTCGACCTCCTGGTCGATCTGCACCATCTCGCTGGGATGGCCGATGCGGCCCCAGCTCATGTCGGTGATGTGAAGCAGTCCGTCGATGCCGCCCAGGTCCACGAACGCGCCGAAGTCGGCGATGTTCTTGACGACGCCCCGACGAACCTGACCCACCTCGAGCGTCTCCATGAGCTGCTTCTTCCGCTCGGCCCGCTCCTGCTCGATGAGAGCCCGTCGTGAGACGACGATGTTCCGCCGCGCCTCGTCGATCTTGAGCACGAGGCACTGGATCGCCCGGCCGCAGTAGTCGCCAATGTCGGCTGGCCGACGGATGTCGACCTGGCTCGCCGGCAGGAATACGTTGACGCCGGAGATATCAACCAGCAGGCCGCCCTTGATCTTGCGGGTCACGAAGCCGGTGACGACGTCGTTCTCGTGAACGCTCTCCATCACGCGCAGCCAGTCCTCAATCCGGCGCGCCTTCCGCTTGGAGAGCGTGATCAGCCCCCGCTGCTCCTCGACCTGGCCATCCTCGAACTCCTCCAACAGCACCTTGACGATGTCGCCCACCTGCGGCGGCGGCTCGCTCTCATCCCACTCGTTCCGCGGGATGTGGCCTTCGCTCTTGTAGCCGACGTCGACGAGCACGAATTCGTCGTCGACCCGCAGCACCCGCCCCTCGAGCACTGAATTCACCGCCAGCGTGGAGGTTCCGATCGAGTATTCACCCGCCTCCGTGCCTGCCAGGGCGAGTTCCAGTTCCTGATCGAGTTCGTCTCCGAGTTCAAGTTCGCGAATGAGGTTGCGGTTGACCATGCGTGAGGGGGTTTGGGGTAAACGGGTTGGGGTTGGGGAACGCGCGGGCCACGACGGATCGAGCCTCGCAGTGTAGCAGCCTTCGAACGGCTGAACAATCGAGTGTTTGCCAATTGCGTGTTTGACCCGTCTGCCCCAGATTCCCCGATCGGCAGGGCGGAATTGCCCCGCGAGTCGGCCATGCAGCGAGACCGATGGAAACCGTATGTGTTGGCGCCGCAAGCTGCCGTCTGTCCGCCCTCTCCCGCTGCTGCTGGCCCTGCTGGCAGCGGTGGTCGCCAGCCCCGCGCCGGGCCAGTTCACCGCACCGGAAACGGGGTCGGCAGCCCCCACGCTCGGCGACGCCAGGACGCAGAAATTCCGCGTCGGCTTGGTGGTGACGGCCGAGGGAGGGACCTGCCGGGACATCTACGCCACACTCCCGGTGCCTGCCGATTGGCCGGAGCAGAAGGTGCAGATTCTGCAGGAGGACGTTTCGCCCGATGTTCGCAGCCTGCGGTATCGCACGCTGCCCGGCGGGGTCAAGCAGATGATTGTGGAGATCCCCAGCCTCCACGCAGGCGACAAGGCAGAAGCGATCGTCACGTTCTCGCTTGAACGCATGTCGATCATCCCGCCCGTTGATCCCGCGAAGCTCTCCATCCCCGAAAAGCCAGACCGGGCGTTGCGGGTGTTCCTCGGACCCAGTCCCTACATCGAAACCCGGCACCCGAAGATCATGAAGCTGGCCAAGGCGACCGGCGAGGATCTCGAGGGCTGGCAGAAAGTGGAGGCGATCTACGACACCGTCCGCGAGAAGGTGGAATACCGCAACGGCGACTTGAAGGGGGCTGCTCGGGCGTTGGCCGACGGCTGGGGCGACTGCGAGGAACTCACCTGCCTGTTCATCGCCATGGCCCGGGCGGAAGGCATCCCTGCGCGGACTGTCTGGGTCGAGGGGCATTGCTACCCCGAGTTTTATCTCGTCGACGCCGATGGCCAGGGCTGGTGGTATCCATGCCAGGCTGCCGGCACACGGGCGTTCGGTGGCATGCCAGACCAACTACCGATCCTGCAGAAGGGCGACTCGTTCCGAGACCCCGACAGGCCCGGCAAGACGCTGAGGTACGTCTCCGAGTTCATCAGGGGTTCGGCCAAAGACGGCGTAGGCTCACCCAAGGTCGAATGGATTCGCGAAGGAGCGTGACGTCGCCTACTCGGCGCCGGCAAAGACTTCTTCGTTGAGCGGCCGGCCGAAGGCATCCTTGGCAACGGGCGTGAACCACCGCGGCACGATCGGCAGACCGGCTTCACGCCAGACGGCCTCCAGCCGATCACCGGCAACCTTCACGATCCGCTCCCGACCGCGACCCGCCAGCGTCGAACGATCGGCCCAGGGCGTCACCGGCCCGTCGAAGCCGGCATGCTGCGCCTGCGTCAGCACGGCTGCGGAATTGATCACCCCGGTGTCTCCAGGCATCAGCCGTTGCGAGTGAGTCAGTTCGGACGGCGTCACGTCTCGAGGGGCGTCGGAGAGCCGCACTTCCACGATGCGACCCTTCGGCACCTTGGTGATCATCTCCAGCGGCTCACCAGTGATGTGCATCGCCCACGCGTCGACAACCGCACCGATCCGCGGATGAGACGCGGCCAGCAAGCCGAGCAAGCCTTCGAACGTGTGGATGAACTGGTGCGTCTTCTCGGCACGAGCCTCGGCCTCGGGCGTGATGGCCAGTCCCAGCGAAATGCCGTGGGAATCGAGCATGTTTCCAAGCGTGTCGAGCCGCGTGCGATACTGCTCGAAAAAGTCCTTGAACGAGTGTTCGTCGGAGGCAGCCGCAATGCTTGTGACGGCACGAGTGGCCTCAGTGGCCTGGGCAAACTCGAGCCGCTTCGGCAGAGACGCCAGTTCGGCCTGAAACGTCGCATCGTCGGCGTCGAGCGTGACGGGCAGCCGGAACACACCGCACTTGAGCCGCGCGCTCACCATCAGTCGCCGCGCATGCGGCACGCCGAATGTCTCCGCCTGCTGCTGGAAATCGACCAGATCGATGTCCATCGCATCGAAGCCGAACGACAGGGCCAACTCGATGAGTTCGCTGGGGCGTCCGGAGAGCGGCAGGCCAAACGTGCTGAGGTTGCGGAACATCGTTCGGGAAATCTCCTGTGTTCGTGAGGCTGGGGTTTGGCAGTATGACCGAAACCGGCTGGATTTTGAAGCGGGGGGTGGCGTTCCCGGCTCGTCTCCCCGCCCGGCTACCTGCCCGGCTGCAGTTCGGAGAGATTCATGCCGAGCCGCTTGAGCTTCTTGTAGAGCGTCGTGCGGTTGATGCCGAGGGCCCGCGCTGCGGCATCCCGCCGCCAGTTGGAGCGTTCCAGGGCCTCCAGAATCAGCCGCCGCTCCGGATGGGCCATCGACCGCTTGAGCGAGCCTGCCGGATCGGCATCGGCGACTTCAGCCGTGGTTCTGCGGACTTCATCGTCACTTCCGCTCCTGACCGCGGGTGGGAGATCGGCTGCCGTGATCGAGTCGCTGCGCCCGAGAAAGACCGCATATTCCACCGCGTGTTCGAGTTCACGCACATTTCCCGGCCATCGATACCGTACGAGTGACTCGACCGCGCCGGGGGAAAACCCCTCCACCGCGCGGCCACCGCGGGCCACCGCCGCGGCGAGAAAGTGGTTCGCCAGGAGCGGGATGTCTCCTGCCCGGTCTCGGAGCGCGGGCATCTCGATCGTGATCACATTGACCCGCCAGAAGAGGTCGGCCCGAAAGGTGCCGGCGGCCACGAGCGACGCCAGGTCTTCGTGGGTGGCGAGAATGACACGGGCGTCCACCGCGTGCGTCTGCCCGCCGCCCACCGCCTCGAATCGCAGATCCTGCAGCACCCGCAGCAGTTTCACCTGCATGGCGGGCGACGCGGTGGCGATCTCGTCGAGAAAGATCGTGCCGCCATCGGCCTGCAGGAATTTGCCCTCGCGGTCGGCAGTGGCGCCAGTGAAGGCGCCGGCCACGTGGCCAAAGAGTTCGCTCTCGAGCAGCGTTTCGCTGAGGCAACCACAGGCCACCTCGACGAACTTTCCACCCCGGCGCCGGCTGGTCCGGTGAATCTCGCGGGCCAGCAGCGACTTGCCGGTGCCGCTCTCGCCGGTGATGAGCAGCGTGGCCGGGGCATCGGCGAGGCGGGCTACGAGATCAAGCACATGCCGCATCGTGGGCGACGTGCCGAGCAGTTTCGGCACGGGAGGCCGGGCTTCAGCCGCGGCTGCCCGCGCCGTGGCACTGGCGATTGCCGCTTCGAGCCCCGCCAGCAGGTCATCATCGCGGGCCGGCGTGAGCACGATCCGATCGGGATCGACCAGAGCGGTGGCCGCTGCGACGGCGTGCTCGGGAACGGTGATCACCAGTCCGGTGTTGGCGCCGGTCAGTCGGAGATTCGCGGCGATCCGGCCGGCGCCGCCACCGGCCAGCAGGCCGTCGACGATGCAGGCGGCGTAGGGCTCGCGGGCCAGAAGCGGGAGCGCCTCGTCGACACGGCCGACGGCGCTGGCGTGCCAGCCGAGGCTGCAGAGCCACTGGGCGGTCTGGGATGCCACCCTTCGGTCGTCGTCGACGACGAGCACGCGGCCGGGACTTGAAGGGCGATCGATCGGCGCCGCGGTGCGGATCATGGAGGCGTCCTGGGAGAAAGGTGGTGACGAGAAAAGTCTCCACCAGTTCTTTAGGTCGCAATCCGGCGACAGCAAAGTCGCCGCAGGGCGACAATCCTGCCCAGACGGTGCACTCGTGCCGTCACGACCCGCACAGCCGTCACCAACGGCTATTCGCGGGGCAGCCCCGACGGCCGTTCATGCTCTGCATGGCGACTGTCGCCCAATGCCACAGCGTCGGCGATCCGATCGGCTGCGGGGCCCAGAAGGATCTCCCGGTTCTCAAACAACGCCTCAGGATCCTGATCGAGCATCCGGATCCGCCGCTGTCGAAACGAAAAGAAGGCGATCACCGTCATGGCGATGACAGCCACCGCGATCGTGATCGCGGTGAACCCGCGGGTTGCCGACTGGATGAGGCCGGTGATCCGCTCGCCAAACAGATACGCCAGCCCAAAAAAGCCTCCGATGACGATCGTCGCGCAGATGAAATCCGCCAGCAGGAACCAGCGGTACTTCACCTTGAGGATCCCGGCCGTCAAATAGAAGGGACTGCGAAGCCCCACGAGGAATCGGGCTACAAAAAACGCCTTGATGCCGTGCTTGCGGAGCAGGTTTTCGATCGTCTGCTCCCGCTCAGGAGTGAGAAAGCCCGACCACCACGGATGTTCTTTCAGGATCCGGGCGCCGAAGAACCGGCCGATGGCGTACATCAGGCTGTCGCCGAGCAACGCGCCCACCATGCAGGCGGGCAACGCGTAATACCACTTGAGTTGGGCCAGCCTGCTGGCCACGCCGGCGGCCACGATCGGCACCTCCTCCGGCACGGGCAGACCGATGCCCGTGAGCGTCAAAAACAACACGATGCCGAGGTAGGAACCCCGCTCAAACCAGTCGAACATGTCAGCAGTGGGTATCGCGGGGCGGAGGTCCAAGGTGTGCAGTACAGTCGCCAGCCGAGCCTCCTAGTGTATCCCGGCGATCGAAAAAGGCACGGTGCCCGTATTTTCCGCGGCACTCAGGTTTCCACGCCCTCGCCGGGCTCGATCGCGAAGATGCCATCGGCAAGATTGGACGTGAGCACCCGCACCGCACCTGCCGACTCACCGGGCACCACCAGAATCGCCCCTACCGTGCCACCCGGCGGCGCCACCCGGCTCAGTCCCGCAGGACCGAGTACGTAGAGTGCCGTCGAGAGGCTGTCGGCCTCGGCGGCCGTTGCCGCCACCACCGTCGCCGAGAGCACGCCCTCGGCCGGCACCCCGGTGCGGGGATCGAGAATGTGGCCCAGGCGCCGGCCCCGCTCGATGAAAAATTGTGTGCCTGATCCGCTCGTTCCCAGAGCCTTGTCGTCGAGTTGTACCGTCGCCAGCCGTCTGCCCGGCCGCAGCGGGTGTCGCACACCAACTGGCCAAGCTCGCCGTTCTGGCAGGACCGTTCCCTGGGCGCCGATCGCCCGCACGCTGCTGGCCCCGCCGTGCACCAGCGCACTGGGGACAGCACAGTCTCGGAGTCTCTCCATCACGCGGTCGATCGCCCAGCCCTTGCCGATCGCGCCGGGGTTCAGTTCCACCCCAGGCCGTGTGAAACGCACCCGGCTGCCGGCCTCGTCCAATTCGACCCACTGCATGCCGGCGGCTGCGCGGGCCTGCGCGAGTTCCTCGGTTGAGGGCGTCCGGCCCTGGCGGCGGAGGAATCCCCAGGTTCTCACGAGTGCGCCGGCCGCCATGTCAAACGCACCAGCCGTTCGCTCGTGGAGTTCGCGGGCCTGGAGCAGAAGGGGCAAGAGATCCGCCGACACCGGCTGCCACCCGTCTGCCGCCGTGGCGTTGAGGCGGGCCAGTTCGCTCGTGTCGCGGTAGACCGTGATCCGGTCTTCGATCTCGTCGACGAGATCGAGGCAGTCGACCGCGATCGCCGTGGCGTCGGGCACTTCGCCGGCGTTGAAGACGATCTCGAACCGGCAGGCCATCGCATCGCGGCCGATGACGAGCGTATGGACGTCGTTCTCACCGTGCATGCATCACTACCGAGGTGCGAGACCGCGGTCGAAGGCGTCTTGATCGCGGCGAAACACTGCCAGCACCGTGTCGAACCGCTCGAGTGGAATCTTGTAGACCGCCTGCTCGCCGGTGTGGGCATGGCAATGGGCCACGAGGAGCCGGTAGAGAAACTTGAACAGCTGCCGCGGCACTCGGAGGCTCCGCAGGCCATCGAGCAGCCGCCGCTGATCGACCTCCGGCTCAAAGAGTTGTGCGAGCGTGGCCGGCGGGTTGCCAACGCTTGCCGCCTTCACGCGGGTGGAGGCGATGTCATAGAGCGTCTCGCCCGACCATTCGAGCGACGGCACGAGGTTTTGCTTGTCGAGTCGTGCCCGCTGGTTGAACTGTTCGTTCTCGCGTTCGATGAAGCTGTAGAGCTCCAGCGGCAGCAGCATCTTCAGGCCGATGCCGGGCGACTTGAGAAACTTGTTGTCGAGCATCGGCCAGATCACCTGACGCATCCGGTCGGCCGAACCATTGATCAGGTGCGGTTCGTCGAGCCGGTCGACGATCACCACCATGCCGGCGTAGCCCTGGGCGGCGAGGATGCCCTGAAATTTTGCCAGCAGTTCATAACGGTCGTCGCTCCGTGCGGAAGTGGGGAGCGGCTGGCCGGCGAGATCGACCTCCGGCATCCGCGACAGCGCCCGCGCCAACTGGCCGGTAGTTCGGTTGCCAGTTCGCATGCTCCGAACGATCCGCATGGCCAGCCACCAACTTCGGGCCCGTCGCCAGGCCCAGGGAGCCCACGCAGCAGCGAGCAGGAGCCATGGCCACCAGGCACTGGCCCATGCCAGCGAACCGCGTTGAAAGCCGATCAGCAGAGCCAGGCCGAACACCGCTGCGGCCGCCAGCCCAACCGCGGTGGGCCAGAGCCCCTGCCAAGCCTGATAGCCGACACGGCTGCGGAGCTTCCGCCAACGCGAGGGAAAGGTCTCGGCCGTCGACTGGTCATAGCAGGCCGCCAGCAGGCTGAGGTCCCGGGCCTGCGGCGGTGCGAGCTTGGGCCGGGTCGCCGCTTCGCGGGCCGGCGGATCGACGAGCGTCGTCACGAACTGCGTCACGGCCAGCGAGAGGATGGCGTCCATGTGATCCCACAGTTTCCACTGGGCGAGCACCTTGTCGACGGGCCGGTTGGGTCCGACGCGGCTGACGAACCGATCGAGAAAAGGATTGAAGTCGTCGTAAAGTACGACGAGCGTCTTCTGATCGGGATGCGTTTCGTTGTGCCGGTCGAACTGCCGCACCATCTGCAGCTTGATCGCCGTCTTTCCCGCGCCCTTCTCGCCAAACACGATCGCGGTACTCGGATCGGCCGGGTCACCATAGATCTTGTCCCAGGCGGGGTGGAAGGTTGATTCCAGGCAGGTTCGCTTGAAGACGGTGTCGTTCTGTGCATCCTCCTCGGCAAACGGGTTGCCGGCGATGCCGTGGTGTTCGAGAAATTCCTGGATCTTCATGGGGTGTACAAGAAAAGGTGGGGAATCCCTTATTTGCCGGCAGGGACCAAGCCTTCGATCATCGTGCGGAAGCCATCGGCCTCCTGAGCCACGGTCGCTGCAGGGCCATAAAACTTCAGAAACTGGCTCCCCGATTTGGGTGTTTCGACGATCGCGGCCAGCATCCGATAGTCGGGCCGGTCGATCGTCTTCCCTCCTGCAACCGGTCCGCCGGGCGCGTCCTTGAAGGTGCCCGAGACGTCGACCATCGTCACGGTGCAGTCAGCGATCTTGATGGTCTTGGTGACCGCCTTCTTCTTCGTGTCGCTGCCGTCGGGTTGGGTGAACTGGCCGTACCACCGGTCGACATTGGCCTGCACGCTCCCGCCGGCGCCCATCACGGTCATTCGTCCCGGTGGCAGATCGCCGGCGGACGGGATGGAAAACTCGGTCTCGATCATCCCCGATTTTGGTTGCACTCGCTTCCAGCCTGCTGGGGCCTCGAGCAGGAGGCTGCCGCCGGCGATGTCGAAGGCCCGCGTCTCGGCGGCGGTCACCGCCTGTGCCGTCGCCTGTGAGGCGGAGAGCAGTGGAATGAGGGCGGCCACCAGGCCGAAGGCCGTGAGCGTAGATCGCATGATGGGACTGTCTCCTCTGAAGTGCGTATGACGTGCGAGATGAATGAGACGGGTGTACGGGGGCGAGTCGTTCCGCGAGGGCAGACCTGCCATGAGTTGACGGATGGCTTGATGCTATCACACCAGCCCGAGTTCCACCGTCGAAAATAACCCCCACGTTTTCCCTGCTTCCATGCTCGGGAAAAACTGTGCGAACACGCCGCGAACGGCTGGTTGCTACGGCCGTTACGGATCATCGTCCGTCCGGTCCGCTGGGCACGTTGGAGCAGTATTGTAAGCTCAAAGAAGATGTTCACGGCCCCTGAGGGATCAATCTCATGCGTTCTCGCGATTCGAAACGTCCGCCGACACCGCATGATGAGCAGGAGCAGGAACGGACTGGCCCGCTTGAACTGGCCATCGTCGGCGATCTGACCGACAATGAGGCCGACCTCACCGATCGGCTGCTCGGTGTCGAACCGGGGGCAGAGTGCACGATCTACTTCGACTCGCCCGGGGGCAGCCCCTACTGTGGCATGTCACTGGTCACGCTGTTGCGACTCCGTGGCATCCGCGCCACGGCCGTGGTGACTGGGGAGTGCTCGTCAGCGGCGCTGTGGCCCTTTGCGGCCTGCGAGCGGCGGTTGGTGACGCCGTTTAGCGTGTTCCTGTTTCATCCCATGAAGTGGCAGAGCGAGGAGCACATCGGCATCCGGGAGGCTGCCGAGTGGTCGCGGCATTTCGCCGAGTTGGAGCAGGAGATGGACGTGCTTCTCTGCGATCTCTTTGGACGGTCGGCCGATCAGATCAATGAGTGGAGCCGGACGCATCGGTATGTGACCGGCCGGGAAATGGTGGCCGCAGGGTTGGCTGAACTCATCGACCTGAAGCCGCTGCCAGCGCTCTTCGAGCAGCCCAAGCCCTGAGGCGATTCTTCCTGCCTCAAGGCGAGGCACCGCCGGGACGGCAGAAGTCTCGTCGCCGGGGCGAGGATACGCCCAAAGGCTCCTCGAGCTTCCGCCGATCCCGGCTCGATCTACGACTGCTTCTCAGGATGAGAAGCAAAGCACCAGCCGGCGGAGGCCGGCCAAGAAAAAACGAGAGGATGCCGTGTTTTTCGTGAGGTCAGCCGCGGTAGGCGCCGTGACAGGAATCGCACGACTTTTTGAGTTCTCCGAGGGCGGCGCGGGCGGCGTCGTAGTCTTTTTTCTTCACGGCCTCCCGGAGTCGCAGTGCGGCGTCACGCATCGCGGATGCATGGTCCCGATAGGTGTCGTCGTCGTGGTATTCGTAGTCGGCTTGCTGGATCACCTCTCCGATCACGGCCACGATCTCGGCATCGTGCAGCACGTTCTCCAGTTGCTTGTCAAAATCGGTCTTCGAGGCGACGGCCACCCCGAGCCTGTCATCAGCCGACTTCAGCCGCGACATCAGCGCCGGGCGGCCGGCCACCTGACTCCACCGAAAGTCCTCTTCGCGATCGGCCCTGGCGGTGGGGCTGGCGCCCTGAAGGAGTGACTCCAGATCGCTGACCCGAAGTCGCGACTCGTTGAATGATTGGTCGGTGCCGACCTTGCAGTTGGAGCCGACTCGAGCGAACAGGTCACGGGCCGCCTCCGCCTCCTTCTTCCAGCGGATGTCCTGGTCGTAGGCTGTAATCACGCCGAAGGCGAGGGCAACGGCGCTGAAGGCCTCGCGGGCCTGGTCGTAGCCGCCCCCTTTGAAATCGGATTGGCTGGCCACGGATCCGGTCAGCATCGCCTTCATATCCTTGATCTCGTCGGTCAGTGTCTCCTCCGAGACGATCGCTGACCATCTGAAGACCCCCGCGGAGTCCGCCGGCATGCTGGCGGACTCGGTTGTCCCCGCCGTTTTCAGCCGCTGCTGTGCCGCCGAAAATTCGGGGCGAGGCCCGTCCAGTTCGGCAAAGGCATCGGCGGAGAAAATCTTGGCAGTGGCCTTGTCCCAGACCGCCGTGGGAGAAGACGCCCGCCGAATCTGCCGCGGACCGGTACGGCCATCCCGGGCCACTCCCCGCGGAGACGGTGCCTGTGCGGCCGTTGAGTGCAGGCCGGCGCACGCCAGCCAGCCGAGCAGTCCGGCGGCGGTTGCCTGTCGCAGCACTTTCATCGATGCCAGCACGCTGTCTCCTCGCCCGCACGAGCCGACGTCCAGCCGCGTTTCTCGCAGATATCTCGGACTGTCCACGCAGGCGCGGGGCCCTCTCCAACAGCATAAACCACGGAGAAAACCTCCGACAAAGACCGCTTTTTCGCCTTGACGGGCCGTGCGGCGGTCGTCAGTCTCCCCGCCCCGCCAGCCCCCAGTCCGGGACTCGGGCGGGAAGATGCGAACTCAGGGTTTTCAGCGTCGCGGAGAAACAGCATGTCCACCAGCCCGTCCATGTCAGGATCACCGGCAGTTTCTACGATTCCGAGGCGTGTTTACTCCCTCTGGGCAGCCTGCCTTCTGACCGGATGCGGTCTGGCCGCGCTGGCAATTGCCGGCTGCTCAAGCAGTAATACCGCGATCGGCACCTCCACCACCGATCCTGCCAAGGCCACTGTGATGGCGTTCCTCGAGGCCATCAAACGGGGCGACGACACCGGCGCCCGGGCCATGCTGACCAAGGTTGCCCGTACCAAGACCGAGGAACTGGGCATTTCGGTGGCTCCGCCGGTCACATCGACGGCTACCTACTCGATCCGCGAATGTGAACAGATCGCAGGTACCGACGATCTCGTGCATGTGGGCACGACCTGGACCGATACCGACCCTGATGGGTTCACCACCACGGAAAATGTCGTCTGGGCAGTCCGCCTCGATCCCGAGGGCTGGAGAGTGGCAGGCATGGCAACGCGGATTTTTGACGATCTGCCGCCGCTGCTGCTGAATTTCGAGGACCCTGAAGACATGATCGCCAAACAGGAAATGGTGGCGATGGAGCTGCAGAAGCGGTCCCAGCAGGCGGCTGCTGAAAGCCAGGGCAAACAGCCCGAAGCCAGAACGGCCGTCGGCCCCGCCGACGGTCAGCGCAAGTAGACGGTGGCGCAGGACTGCGGAACCGGGGGCGGCTGCCTGCCCCCGGTGTCTCGCGGCCGTCCTCGGGGAGCCCCCAAGCCCCTCCAGAGGCTTTCCCTCCCGGCCCTTTCGGGCCGCTTTTTCTAGGGAATTCGCGGCGAAAACCCTCGCGAACGCTGCGAAGGGCCCTGTCGGCCGTCCTTGACAGTAGCAGCGACACTGTTAGCCTAATCGCCTGGATTACCCAGGCCGGAGATTTTCCCCAACCCGCAGCTCTTGCAGGGCAG
>Ga0304730_1002249_pt1 | contig 13896 bp, 23 predicted proteins | sample M_130628_MF_Meta_FD_190474 | JGI IMG/M metagenome (GOLD analysis project Ga0304730, IMG submission 190474) | Freshwater microbial communities from Lake Montjoie, Canada to study carbon cycling - M_130628_MF_MetaG (v2) (version 2) | ecosystem: Environmental > Aquatic > Freshwater > Lake | place...
GTCCACAACCGTAGTTGTCACCCCACCAGTTGTCGATGTTGCCACAATCTTCATTACATTGGTCTTATTGACAGCATTGGCCATAAAATGAGCCCATGAATGCATAGTACTCCTCACTCTTTTGGACTTCAATGAGGTCAAAAATAGACTTGATGAGCTTGTTAAAAGGTAATTTGCATCGTTGTAAAGGGTAAATTCAAGGAAATCCCATAGCCCATTGAACGCATACTTGGCAGATGCCACAGTTAAATCAGCATATACCGTTGTTCCGCTGCTGCTCAATCCGTATTCCTCACCAAATTTGCAGGTATATTCCACCCATGATGCTGTGTTTCGTTGGAATCCGTATGTACTTTTATCGATATTGGTAGTCAAATAGTTCTCGATGATACGATGAATATCGAATACCGCCTTGTTACTCGTTGGATCCTGCGCAGCTTTCAATCTGAAATATGTCGGAGTTACTCCAGTGATGTACACATCGCAAACATACAAGAAGTTATCCTGTGCCACATTGGTTGATGTGACAAGGAAGTTGATTTCATTGTATGCCGGGCTGTATGTCTTTGGGTTTTGATTTATTGTTATTGCCATTATTGTTTCCTTATTTGTAAGCTAATATCTTTTTTTGCTGCCTTTGCCAAATTGATTTTCAATTCATCAAAGATTTGCGGAGTGACAACCTCGGAATAGAAGTGCGTTGCCTTTGTTCCTTTACGATGTATCTTCCTTGCAATCATCTTGGCCAAGTTCTCATTCGCCTCATTTATGTCCTTGAATGTCTTGCGCACTAATTGTACACCTTGCTTGGTCCGTTTCTTATAGACCACTGTCATCGGTGGTGCAATTCCTTTCTGTGCTATCCATCCATTGGGCCCGGCAAGACTTCTCCATAATGAGCCATTGCCACCTCGCTTGGTTGGTCCTCTGCCCTCATCGACAAACTTGGCATAGGTTGCCTTTCCGAAGTCAAGGGTGAAGTGAGTAATTTCAGGAGAGGTTACTACATGATAGTTCAATGACTGCCTCATCACAGCAGAAGCATTGATGTGCTTTGAATCAATACTCTTTTGAATGATGGACACTGTGTCCTCACCAAACTTCCTGAATACTTCTACTACTGATTCAAACTCCTCTGCCATTCTGTTTTATCTTTTTGAAACGATACCACATTCAGAAACTCTATCACCCCAAGGTTGGTGTAATATTCCCACTTGGAATGATCCCCCTGGGATAATGAATCCAGTGTTATAATCCATCCCCATTTTTGGAAGTAACTTTCTTCTTCTTGGTTGATTTCTTCAATATCCTCTTCGCTTTCGCCATCTCCTTGTCCGCTTTCTTTAGAAAATAATCCTGAATACCGGCCATTAAGTTCTCGTAGAGCAGACAAAAAAAAATCGCAATAGGGTAAGCAACATCCATTGTCAGATTCTTTTTTAAGAAATCCGCAGTGTCCCTATGCTTATCCCCTGAATATGGTATAGGCATCCACATAAAGAAACGCCTTTCCATTGGGTGAATGAAGATAGCAAGTATCTCATGCATCTTTTCAATCACCTTGCCGCCATCTTTGGTCAAGGTCATAAGGTCGATGTACTGACCGCCTGACAAATCACTAATCATCAAGTTGATGGTAAATCTTTTTCCTGCCACCTTTATTGATTTCGGTATCTTCTTGCTGTTTGGCAGGTCGGATAAGAATGCAGTCTTTCCAATTAGTCCTTTTAAATCCTCAACGGACATATCCTCAAACATACTTTCAGGCTCGCCTGTTAATGCAGATAGGATTTGAATTTCCTGTTGAATGACATCATCGGATTTCTCCAGGCTAATCAAATCTTGATATTTGCCTATCGTTATTTCTGACCAATTTTGAGGTACTTTCATATTCATAAATATAAATTTGGGGGTAAAATTATAAGATGTGATATTTGCCTGATGGCTTGGTTAAGTGGGAATGGATAGGGTAACGCATAGCATCAAGGGCATGGTCCATCGACTTCACAGGATCCTCCAATGTCTGACCGTTCTTATCCTCCATCCACTTATAGTTCCGTATCTCTTTCATCAAGTCAGGGCTGTCTTGAGTAATGTATAGTCCTCTTGCCTTAATGCTATCAATTCCTTTCTTGACTGATCCAGGTGATTTGTCAGCTGACTTTATATTATACCCGGCACGATATATTTCTTCAATCCTTTGAGGCTCGGCAGCATCGGCATATATTACTGACCTGCCAATATTTAAGGATTCCATGGCCCTGATAAGATCGGAGTTGGTGAGCAGTGGCTCATATATTAATTGCTGCACATATATGTCATTCTCCTTTATGCCTACCCTCACCAATGCACTGGGTACATTGAATCCAAAGTCAAGGCCATAAATGACATCGCATCCATCAGGTATCTCATCAATAGTTTTCCAATGAGTATATATGCATCCTTTCAAGCTGCCACGATTGCCAAGGCCATATACCTGCCAATCGTTTCCCGATAGCCTTTCAATCTCTTGGACTGTCTGCCTCGGCAGGAATGGATTGTCTTTGTATGTGGACTTTATAAAGGTGCAATCTGACCGGGTTTGAATCTCATCATAGACATAATGAAATTCAGGGGCAGGGTTAAAATCCAAGTACACCCTTACCCTTGTCCTTAACATCAGCTGCTGCAAAGTTATCTGATGGACCAAATCCACCTCATTGACATAAAGTATATCCCTCCTTGGTCCTCTTGCCTTGCCGGGGTTATCGAGTGAAAAAAACTCCACCTTTGAATTGCCAATCTTAAAAACCTGGTCGGTCTTATTGTGATCTGCCTCGTTGTATATCTCGTTAGTAGTCAGGATATCAATCCAATCTTTCAGCGCACCTTTCTTTAAATGAGGCATGGTGGATGAGCAGACCGATATATGCAATGTTTCAGATAGTGCCAAAGTCAATAGCACTTGCAGGATGGAATAAGTCTTACCCGATGATGTGCCGCCTTGGTTGAGGACTATGAATGAATCTGCCTCCTTATTCTTTAAAAATATTTCTGATGCCTTAATCCGCAGGGTTGGTACTGCCATAGTCTTTTGGTTTCACTATTTCCACCTCTATCTTGCGGATGGTCAAATCACCAGTGTGATTCATATCTACCTTGTCGCCATAAGTGCCGGGGTTTCTTTTTGAGGACTTCCATTTATAATACTGCGCAAGCTCCCTCGCCCTTGTCACTTCTGTCAAAGTACCCTTGGCTTCTTTCAAAACCTCTTCCGCCTTGTCCGCAATTACGTCAGCTGAAAGTTTAAGGGCTTCTCTCGCGCGCGCGGAGTGTTCGGGTTTGTGGATGAAATCAAAAAGTGTACTCAAAGCCACATTTAAGTCCTTTGCAATGGTCCTGTAAGTTTGGCCATCAATTATTCGGAATATTATGTCATCAATGTTCATTGTTGCAAGTTAGGGATTCTCCTTTAAATATAATAATTTAATCTTTTTTTTGTGAAAAGTTTGAAATTGAATAATTATTTGTATATTTGCCATGTCGAATCTTATTTAATACCCAAATGTCCCACAAAGATATTCACAGCTCCAAACCAAAAACCGCCAAATCATATTGGGCAGGATTCGACACCTTGTGCGTTTTTGGTGCGGAGCTTTATATTTATACCAAATGAGAGATAGCACAATCTTTTACAGATCATTCTATGAGGCAATCAAGGAATTGCCAAAAGAAAACCAGGCAGAGATTTACAATGCCATTTTTGAATACTCTTTAAACTTTAAGGAAATTGAATTGTCAGGTGTCAGCAAAACTGTATTTATTTTAATTAAGCCACTATTATCGGCAAATATTAAGAATTATGAGAACGGTGGTAAAGCGAAACGGAAGCGAAATGGAAGCGAAACGGAAGCGAAACCGAAGCGAAGTGCAAGCCAAAGCGGAAGCAATAAGGATAAGGATAAGGATAAGGATGTAAATAAAGATAAGGATAAGGATGAAAATGAAAAACAAGAAAAATTCATTCCGCCATCTTATGAAGAAGTTTGGCAATACTTTTATGATAATGGTTACACAGCAGTAGCTTCAAAAAAAGCCTTTGATTATTACGAGGCAAGTAACTGGGTAGATAGCAGGGGGAACAAAGTCAAGAATTGGAAGCAGAAAATGATTGCTGTTTGGTTTAAGGATGAAAACAAAAAAGAGGAAAGGGGCTTTGTATGTTAAATGCTCAATTACTTTCATCCCTTGGCATTAATCTGCGAGGCAAGTCAGCAGGGATAATTAAAACCACCTGCCCAAAATGTAATGGCAAGACACCTGACCTTTCCGTTGATATTGATTCAGGACTTTACAAGTGCCATAAGCCAAGCTGCGATTTTAGAGGCAAGGTATTCATTAAAGAAGAAAAGAAACCATATATTAAGCCAATATTCAGGGATATAACGAATCTTGGCGAGAAAGTGGTACATTGGTTTAAAGATAGAGGGATAAGTCAGCAAACCTTGCTTAGAATGAAAATAGGGGCAGGTCTTGAATGGATGCCTCAAACCCAAAAGAATGAGAATACAATTCAATTTAATTACTTTAGGAACGATGAGCTCATTAATGTGAAGTACCGAGATGGGGCAAAGAATTTCAAACTTTCAAAGGATGCCGAATTGATATTTTACAACCTCGATGCCATAAAGGATGCAACCGAATGCATAATCGTGGAGGGTGAAATGGATGCCTTGTCTTGGATTGAGGCAGGATATATAAATGTGGTATCAGTTCCTAATGGTGCAACAAAGGGCAGCAACAAACTTGAGTACCTTGATAACTGTTGGGAATACTTTGAGCATCTTGAAAAGATATACCTTGCAACTGACCAGGATGATGCAGGTCACAATTTAAAGATGGAGCTTGCTCGGAGATTAGATCCTGACAAATGCCTTACCGTTGATTTTAAAGATTGCAAGGATTCAAATGAATATTTAAAGAAATATGGAATCCTTGAATTACTTGAGGTGTTAAAGAATGCAAAGGAGTTTCCATTGGATGGTGTTGTCAATGCCTTTGATATTCAGGATGAAATAAACCACCTGTATGATATGGGATTGAATGCCGGGGCGCAGATAGGTGATGAATACTTTGACGATCATCTATCTTTTGAATTAGGAAACAAGACTATTATAACTGGAATACCAGGCCATGGTAAATCGGAGTTCCTTGATTACATCATGGTGAAGTTGGCCATCAAGTACGGTTGGAAGTTTGGAATCTTCTCGCCTGAAAATATGCCCCTTGAAATCCATGTGTCAAAGTTTGCAGAGAAGATAATCGGCAAATCATTTTCAGGAAAGTACAAGATGAATCCCATAGAAAAGGATGCGGCAATTGAATTTGTAAACGAGCATTTTAAATTCATTTGCCCAAATGATGACTTTTCCCTTGAGGGTATTTTAAAGATTACCAAGGGAATGATTTTGAGATACGGAATCAAATCTTTTGTGATTGATCCTTGGAATAGACTTGATGATGAGCCACCGGTTGGGAGCACTGAAACAAGATACATATCAAAGCAGTTGGATTTGATATCCCAGTTTCAAATCAAGTACATGGTGCATCCGTTTTTGGTTGTGCATCCTACTAAAATGAAAAAGGATAAGGCCGGGAATTATGAAGTGCCAAATCTTTATGACTTGATGGGTAGTTCAAATTTCTTTAACAAAACTGAAAACGGAATATCGGTATATAAGTCATGGAGCAAGGAGGATAATAAATATGTTTCAGAAATTCATATTCAAAAGGTAAAGTTTAAGCATTTAGGTAAGCCCGGCATGTGCAGATACAAATGGAATTTTATTTCAGGCAGATATATGCATGATGCTTCCTTTGGATGGGACAATACCAATTGGCTTGACAAAGGTCAGCAGGTAGAATTGACTTTTTTTGAGGGCCAATTACCGACCATGTCAAAGAATGAGAATCTTGGCTTTGCTGCTGACTTTAAGGATAAGGTAGATACCACCACCATTGATGGAGTAACCTACGAGATGATGCCACCACCAACCGAAACACTATTTTAAAATGAGAAAGAAAATAATTATTCAGACAAAGTTAAACTTTGACAAGCCAATAGTAAGACAGGACCGACCTGTTAGGATTACGGACTTTATACCTTTAAAAGATTTATGGAAAAAATAACCTTTGATATTAACCCACTTGGCAAGCCCAGGATGGTACGATCTGATTCATGGAATAAAAGACCGGCAGTGCAAAGATATTGGGAGTTCAAGGATAGAATAAACATACAAGCAAACCTGCTTGGATATAAAGTAACTGCGGAGCTGTTCCTTGAGTTTATCATACCGATGTCTGATTCATGGACCGATAAAAAGAAATATCTGATGATTGGTAAACCACATCAGCAGACACCTGATATTGACAACCTTGTCAAAGCATTTTTGGATGCATTATGCGAGCAGGATAATTTTGTGTATTATATTTCTGCAAAAAAAACATGGGGCATTAGTGGAAAAATAATTGTTTATAAAGATAATTGTAATACATTTACAGAATGAAAAAAGAGAAAAGGGAATCAATGATTATGTTTAGGACCTTTCCCACCCTGCAAAAAAGATTGAAAAAAAAGGCTGAAAGGGATGGCCTGACATTATCCCGGTATATTGAAACCATATTATTAAAATCAAAAAAATGAGCAATTACACGATTACAGGAGAAGTAGTAAAAATTGGAATGACAGAGGCTGTTTCCGATAAATTTAGAAAAAGAGAGTTTGTCATAAAGGATTCCAGTGATAACTTTCCGCAGGTAATATCAATGCAATGCTGCCAAGATAAGGTTGCCCTATTAGATAGCTTAATCGTTGGCAGCAATGTAACGGTGACTTTCAATCTAAAGGGTAGGGAATGGATTGCCAAAGATGGAACGGTTAAATACTTTAATACTATTGAGGCTTGGAAAATCGAAAATCATGATTTGTTATTCTAAAAAGATAGCAGCCTTGGAGTTAAAAGTCAAGGAGCAGGGTGAACAGATCACCAATCAGATAGCGAGCATTGATGAATATCACATCAAAGAGATCCGGTGGAAAAAGGAAAAGGATATTTGGGAACGAGAAAACAATCTAAAGAATGAAATCAAAACCATCATTGAAGAGGGCTTTCGCAGAAAGGAAGCTATGGACCAAGGAGGAAGTTGAAAAGGTTGGGAAGTTATATCCTGATATGGATTCCAGTGAGATTGCCAAAATTATGGGATGCCGGTTGGACCAAGTATATTATATAGCATACAAGAATAGATTTGAGAAATCATTGGCATACCGTCAAGGCATGGCAGCAAAGAAAAACTTTAAGATTGCAGGAAAAAAGTATGTATTTGCCAAAGGCCATACTCCAATAAATAAAGGAAAGAAGATGGAGGAGTATGTGCCTGCTGAATCCTTGGCAAGAATCCAAAGTAGTCAATTCAAAAAGGGCATGAAATGCCATAACGAGCTGCATGATGGAGCTATTACAATCAGGACTGATAATAGAAATAGACCTTACAAGTTCATTCGGACAGCTAAAGCAAAGTGGGAAGCCTTACATGTACACCTTTGGAAGCAAGCACATGGACCAATTCCACCAGGGCATGTTATCATCTTTAAAAACTTTGACACTTTAAACTGCGAGCTTTCCAACCTTGAAATGATTACCAAATCCGAGAATATGCTGCGCAATTCAATTCACAATTATCCTGAAGATATAAAGGAAGCAATTTACACATTACAAAAACTAAAAAAGAAAATCAATGGCAAGGAACAAAATACAAGACCTACGCAATCATCTCTTTGAGGCAATAGAACACCTGATGGATCCCGAAGAGAGCCACATGACTATTGAAAAGGCCAAGGCAATTGCAGACCTGGGGCAGACAATTATAAATTCTGCAAAGTTAGAAATTGACTTTATAAAGGTGCGAGATCGGAGTGATGGACATTACTCAATTCCTGCCTTTATGGAGGATATGGACCAAAAAAAGCTGGCAGATTAATAAATACCCTCACAGAAATGTGGGGGTATTTTGTAAAGTGCTGATTATCAAAGCAAAAAAAATTTACATAAAAATGTTATTAGTGTGTATGTAGTGTGTATATTTGTCAAACCAAACAACAACATATTCTAACAATTAAAAAAACAACATCAAATGGTAACTCAAGAAAAAACTGAAATTGTAAAAGTAAATATTATTGCTAATCTATATGCAATGGATAAAAATGTACATATAATTAATATGCACTTAAGTAATACAAGACCAAATCAATTTGAGGATAACTTTGGTAACTTATGGAATTCTTCAGAATTAACTAATTTTGCTCATTTAAAATAATAAATTAAAGGGGAGCAGCATCCTACCAACTGCATAACTTTAAAAAAAGCGACACCATGCAAATGCCAACCTACAATGAGTTACTCTTCGCCTTGGAGATTCTCACCATCCCATTAATTGTATCAATAGTTCATTATTTATTAACCTTTAAAAAAAGCGACACCAATGGAAAAAACTAAATTAGAAACCGCAGTGGCAAACTTCCAAGAAACTTTGGAATCCTATGCCATCACCCTGCCACTTGATTCAATGACAAGGATAGTCTTGATGGGCATAATTGAAAGTGATATGTACATTGAAATGAAAAAAGCAAATGGCAAATAGAATTAGAAAAAATGTAATGCTTCATCCCGATGTGATTGATGCAGGCAAAAAAAAGGCAGATAAAAAAGGACTGTCATTCTCCAGGTATCTTGAACACTTAATTAGAATCAGCAAATGACAAAGATAGAAATTGTAAAAAAGGCCGCCAAGTCAAATGGGATTGGGCGGCACAAAGTAAGCAGACAGGCTCTGCAATTATCCGCAAGGACAATATTGCTCTTTGAATCCCATCCTCACCTGTTGGATGAGTACGAAATAGAATTGCCACACCAAGACAACAGCTCATTCACAATGGACAAGATGGATGTTGATGGATGGAAAAAATTATTTGCAAACCCTTGCCAATCTCAAATCCGATGAAAAACCCTATTAAAGACATGACCGAATCACTAAAGACCTGCAAAGATATTTATCTTGCAAACTTCCTAATTGAAACCATCCAAATGATTGAGGATGCTGTGAAGCATCAACACTATGTGGACTATACAGATAGAAAAGATATGCAGGAGTTTCTCAAAAGAGTTCCATTTTTTAAAGATGCAGAAACCCTTTATGCCAGTGACAAACAGCTAAAAGAATGGTGCGAGCTTGCAATGCCTGAACATTGCCTAAAGATGCTCGAGCATAAACACAAGCATGATGAGGAAAGGAGTATGGGCCTTGAATAAGTTACAGCTCCTGCAATTGCTTGCTGACATCATGTATGCCAACAGGCAATCCAAACCCGATCATGAGGTAAAAAAAGTCATTCACTTGTATGCTGACTTCTATCAGATAGACATCAGCGACATCAATGATATTGTGAATGAAAAATATTTAGAAGAAAATTGTTTGCGAATCAAAAAATAGTTATATTTGCATCACTGCGACACCATGAAATTAAACCAACATATATTAGCCCCCAATAGGGATTCAGAAAGGAAAGGTGTCGCAGCTTATATCCGAGTACGTTTCTTTGTTTGGGGCTTCCCTTTATACATAAAAAAATGAAAACAAGCGACACCATTGGAGAGATAGCGAAAGCCCTCCATAAATTCCACAGCGAAGTGGGAAAAATCAAGAAAGGCAGTAACAATCCTTTTTTTAAATCTAAATATGCGGCTTTGCCTGATATCTTGGATGCCATCAGTGAGCCATTGAGCAGTGCTGAATTGGTAATTGTGCAATTTCCTTGCGACAATTGGGGCCTTACCACCCGGCTTTTGCATGTGTCAGGTGAATACTTTGAGGAAACCTATCACATGACACCAGTGAAACAAACCCCACAGGATGCCGGAAGTGTTATAACCTATCAACGCAGGTATGCCATTGGAGCAATACTTAACTTGAACATTGATGAGGATGATGATGGAAACAAGGCATCTACCCCATCCAAGGCAGCGACATTGCTTCCATTGGTAATTGGCTCGGAAGAGTTTTCAAAATGCAAACAGGCCCTTTTAAATGGGTACACAATAGGAAAAATTAAATCAAAATACTCAATGACCGCAGAGGTCGAAAAAGCACTTCTAAATGGATAAGATATTTAAGATACGATGTTCCCAAATTGGGAAAATAATGAGTAATGCAAGAAAAGCAGGTGAGCTATCAGCCACCTGCACTTCTTACCTTAAAGATTGGTACACTGGAGAGCATGAAGATATATTCTCAAAGTACATGGATAAAGGCAATGCAGTGGAGAACGAGCTGATTGACTTCATGGCAGAGGTGATGGGTTATGGCCTTGCTGAAAAGAATGAGATATATATGGAGGATTCATATATTACCGGCACTGCTGATGTGGTGATGCCTAAGTTGATTGTTGATGTCAAGGCCCCTTGGTCGAAGAAAACATTGCAGGATTCATCTTTGGAATTGAATATGGATTATTATTGGCAAGGTCAGGGATATATGCATCTTTATGGAAAGGATGAATTTATCCTGTTTTATGGCCTAATGGACACGCCAGGACACTGCAATTATGGAAACGAGGTAATCTATTCAACGATGCCAACGGATGATCGTTGGGCCGCATTTCGGATTCAAAGAAACGATGAGGACATCAAGTCCATCATTGAGAAAGTGGACAAGTGCCGGGAGTGGCTTAATGAATACGATGTGAAACTTTGCAAGACAATTGGGAAAATACAAATCTACCCCACTATCTGACAGGACAAGTGACTGTGATGGATGCCCCCTTGAATCTGTCTATTAAAGAAAAACAGAGGATGGGGGGCTTTAGGGGATGGCGCATAACGGATTGCGGCTACACTTGCAGGTTTTGTTTTTCACAAAACTTGCGTGTAGGTGCGGTTATCGGCTGCCCTTCTTTCGGAATTAATATTAACAATTTAAAATAAAAACAAAATGAAAAGAGAAATTAAATTTAGAGCGTGGAATACAGAAATGAATCACATGGTATTCCCATCGTTAAAGTTTGGCAGAGAAATATGGCCATGCACATACAAGCGAATTATTAAAAGTGAAACAAAAGAAAATGGAGATACGGTAGAACTTGTTTTGGAAATGGTTTCTGTTGACCATATTTTGCAATCTCCAGAGTTTGAAGTTATGCAGTTTACAGGGTTATTAGATAAGAGCGGCAAAGAAATTTATGAAGGCGATATTGTATTTAATCATGCTGAGGAAGGTCGGTCAAATTCAAATACTATAATTTGGAATAACGATGGATATGTTATTGAGCAATTGTCTGCTCAAGATGATGAAATAGACGGAATCGGGATTTATTTAGAGTTGTATCTTTATAATGAGGATATAGAAGTAATTGGTAATATTTATGAAAATCCTGAACTTCTTTCGTAGTGGTCTTAGTGTTGCCTATAACGTATCGGTGGTTGTTGTCAGTGGCGACAATTCACCACAAATTTTAATTAGAATTACTAATTTTTAAATAAAGAAAAAATGTCAAACGAAGCAAAAAATAAGCCATTGCAACAACCACTTGTTAGCGGTTCGTTGCCATATCTGAATATTGGCGATAGGTTCGCAGTTATAGGGAATGGCTATGTTCGATGGGCGACAGTCGTAGAGGTTGATATGTCTATTAATGTAAGCCCATTTGTAGATAAATATTTTTATGTAAAATTTGAAAAGGATGGCGGCAATGACCGCTAACGGTTCTCGGCTTTGCGATGGTGGGGTTTCAAGGCACAAATGTTCAACCCACAACTAATGTTTAATAGAATTACAAATGATGAATTTACAACTTCCGCCCCACTATTGCAAAACCGATGTTATGCCCTCGTGCCTTTCGCATGGTTCATTATTTTCGGGAGTTGGAGGCTTTGAATTAGGAGCAAAAGAAACTGGAATTGAAACAATATGGAATTGTGAATTTGAACAATTTAATAGGGATATTCTAAAAAAGAACTTCCCAAACACAAAACAATATGAAAATATTATTGGAATGGAAATACCTGAATACGTTGATATTGTATCGGGTGGCTTTCCTTGCCAAGATATATCAATAGCAAATACAAACGCAGATGGAATTAAAGGAAAAAGAAGCGGTTTATGGAGTGAAATGTTCCGCATTATTCGGGCAGTTAAACCCAAATACGTCATCATTGAAAATAGTCCAATGCTCCTTGTTCGAGGATTTGAACGAGTGCTATGCGACCTTTCCGAAATCGGGTACAATGCAGAATGGCAATGTTTATCAGCAGAAACATTTGGATATGCACATAAAAGAGAAAGGCTCTATTGCATTGCTTACCCCAACAGCATCGGACGGAATGAGAAAGAAATTCAAACTTCAATCTTTAATCAAACGCTTCCAAAAGCATCCGGGAGGGAATTTAGCGGAGCAATTAGCTGGTCAATACGAAACAAAGATAACAGCGAACTTTTGCGAAATGATGATGGGTTTCCCTTTGTCGTGGACAGAATTAAAGCCTGTGGAAACGCAGTAGTTCCTGGCGTTGCTAAATACCTTTTTGAATGTATAAAACTTCGGGAGGTCTTACGGCATGGGGCATAACATATCTGTATACGCAATATAGCGTATATTACCTGCAATTCCCTCCAAACTTTTGGCAGGAAGTAAATTAAATTTTAAAAAACAAATAACAATGACACCCGAAAAAATAATCAGAATAGTATCGCACCTGACACAAGTGCCGGAGAATGATATTTTAAGCAAATCGCAGATGCGCAGAGTATGTGAGCCAAGGCAGATAGCCCACTATTTCATGCGTAAGTATGTCCGCAGTTATACCCTGCAGAAGATTGCCGGGCTATTCGGAGGACTTAATCATGCTACAATCTGCCATTCTGTGAAGACAGTGGACAAGATTCGAAAGTATGACAAGAAGTATAATGAGCTTGTCTGTGAGATTGAAAGAGCCATTCAGGAAGATATTAACTTTGAAAACGAGCCATTGTTGCAGATTCTTGCAGAAGTAAAGGCAAGTACCATGGACACCAAGGCCGCCCATGACAAAATATTGGCAATGGGTTGCATATTTCAAAATTAAAGGTATATTTGGCCATGAATAAGGCAGAGATAATTCATGTAATTGCAAAGGATGGAGAGTATATAAAGGCTTGCAAATCCATTGCAAAAAATAATTACCTTGCCGATGACTTGTATCAGGAATTAATGGTCATCTTACTGGAGTATAATGAGGATAAATTGATATTAATTTGGGAGCAAAAACGCATCAAGTGGTTTATCATATCAATATTACTCAAGATGTGCCATTCCAACACATCGCCTTTTTATGCAAAGATTAGAAAGTTTGGTGAAAAGAGTGATGACAGCATTGACTTTGATGAATTGGAGGATGAGGAAATCAAAACTACCAAAGAGATTCCTGATGTATTTGAGATATTGGAGCTGACAGATGAGGAATTGGTCGAGACCGAAGATGGATATGCCAAGTCACTGCTCAAGATGTCTGTTGAATTGGGATCAGTGCAGAAAGTTAGCAATGCAACAGGAATCCCATACCTATCTGTTTGGCTGTCGATAAATAATTATAAGAAAAAAATTAAAATAAAATATGGCAAAGTATAATATCCTGCTGATTGTGGACCAAAAGACTACTGGCTTACAATACCACAGGCAATTGATTCCACATTCTCACATTGGAGAAAATGATGCTGACTTCAATATCATGTCAATTCCCAATATTGATGCCATAACCTTTGATGAGTTGAAAGACTTTCACATGGTGCAATTCTTGAGAGAAGTTGATCAGACTTGGTCGGGGAAAT
>Ga0304730_1002256_pt1 | contig 13888 bp, 14 predicted proteins | sample M_130628_MF_Meta_FD_190474 | JGI IMG/M metagenome (GOLD analysis project Ga0304730, IMG submission 190474) | Freshwater microbial communities from Lake Montjoie, Canada to study carbon cycling - M_130628_MF_MetaG (v2) (version 2) | ecosystem: Environmental > Aquatic > Freshwater > Lake | place...
AGCAACACATGCTCAACTCCCATGGTATTTACGATTTGCAGGGAATTTACAATTGCATAAAGTAGGATTTATTTACCTACTAAAAAATACAGATTTTATGATGAATTTTATTTTTGGAGTACATACACCCAAAATGAAATCCTACTTAAAAGAAATGATTGATAAAACATCGTCTAATTATTTATCGTGGTCTTTAGATACTATTTTAAAATGGAGAAACGCTATAAAACCAACGAATGCAGTTCAAATAAATGGTGAAACAGACAAATTATTTCAATTAAAATATTGTTTGCCAGATTATGAAATAAACCGAGGAAGTCATTTTATGATATTGACGCATGCCAATGAAATTAGTCGTATTATTGAAAAAGAGTTGAGCTAAAATTTACCAATCAAAACCAGCATCAATCGTATTTTTCAAATGATTTACCATTTTTAAAGTGGCAGGACAATATTGAATATTTTGCTCATGAATATGATTAAAATCGTTGAAAGGCTTGCGTTTAAAATGTGGAAAAGTGGCACAATCATCTGGGCGTACTTCGTAAATAGAACAAAAATTTGTTTTCTTATCTAAAAACTGACACGGTTGTTTTTGGTTTACAATATCGCCATTATCGGCATCTGTCATCAACCATTTATCGTATAATTCATTTTCAGTCATTCCTAAAAATGCCGATATCCTTTTTACATCTTTTTTATTGAAAGTAGGTGTCATTGCTTTACAACAATTTGCACATTCCAAACAATTTACTTCTTCCCAAGCTTTTGCACTCGCATCTTCTACTAAATTATGAATTCCAATTATTTTTTGGGTATCAAATTTTTTTAAAAAAAGGTTCAACGAATCTTTTTGCTTTGGATAGTTTTTCTTTAAATATTGCAAAGGAGTTTGTGCCAATGTATAAATTTTTTAGAATTGCAAATATAGCATATAATATAGAAAATAGTTTTAGCTTTGTATTTCAAAGTATAGGTATGGATACACTACAAGAAAATCCTTTAGAGCAATTGCAACAGATAAAATCGATGATGGAAAAAAGCAGTCGATTTGTAAGTTTGAGCGGTTGGGGTGGTATTAGTGCTGGTTTGTGTGCGATGGTTGGCGCTTATTTAGCGTATGGAAAAATGAGTAAAATAAGTACAGAAAGTATTTATGATAATTCATTTCCTAATCGTGAAGCATTATTGCTAGAATTAATAACTATTGGCATTGGCGTTTTTATTGCTGCATTTTTGTTGTCTTTGTTATTTACCTATATACAAAGTAAAAAACAAGCAAGGCCAATTTGGGATGCTACATCCCGTCGATTACTTTTTAATACATTGTTGCCTATTTTAGTCGGAGGCATATTTATTCTTAAATTAATTGAATTTAATTGCGTAGAATTTATTGCATCCGGGTGTTTATTATTTTATGGATTAGGATTAGTGAATGGGAGTAAATATACATTAGGGGAAATACGGTATTTGGGTTACAGTCAAATTATTTTAGGCATTGTATCTTTATTTTTCTTACACCAAGGATTGATCTTTTGGACACTCGGATTTGGTATAATGCACATCGTTTACGGCATTGCTATGTGGAAAAAGTATGGTTATTAAAATATTATTTTAAAAAATAAGTCCGACATCTAATTTCTGATTTAACACAAAATGAATCCAATAGAAAAATTAAATAAAACTTTTGATCATCGTATCCGACTGGGCATTATGAGTGCTTTGATGGTAAATGAAGATGTAAATTTTAATTTTTTGAAACAATTATTAGATGTTACAGATGGCAATTTAGCTTCGCACATGAAGCCTTTAGAAGAAAATAAATATGTAAAAGTTTCTAAAAGTTTTATAGGCAAAAAAACCAATACAACCTATGCGATTACTAAGTTAGGTGAAAAAGCATTTAGAGAGCACTTAACTGCTTTAGAAGAAATGATAAAAGGACTTTAGGATATAAAATTATTTCCTATTCTATCAATAGTAAGTTCTATTTTTTCATAACTAAAATTTGGAAATTGTTTTAAAAATTTCGAGTTATCATAATTTGAAATTTGTTGTGCACTGTGAGCAGTTTCCTTTGTAATGGTTGCCACTTTACCAGTCAATATACTTTTTACGAATGCTAAGCGCCAAACCAATGCTGTCATCCATTTTGCAGCAAAACGATAAGGAGGTTTTTTATTCATAGACAGAGCCATCATGGTAAATATTTCTTTGAATGAAAAATTACCAGCACTTAAAATATATCGTTCGTTATTTATTTCACTATGCATTAATAAAATCATTGCTTTCACCACATCTTTTACATCAACCCAAGCCGTTTTTCCATTGGTGTAATATGGAAATTCATCCTGCACAATTTTAAATAAATTGCTGCTGCTTCTATCCCAATTCCCTTCTCCTAAAATGATAGCTGGATTAAGAATAGCTGCATTTAATCCTTCACCAATTCCTCTAAAAACTTCCATTTCGCTGTAAAATTTACTTTCTGAATAAGCGGATGTAAATCCATTTTTTATCCATTCGGTTTTTTCTGTTATCAAACTGCCATCTTCTTCTTTTCCGATGGCGGCAATAGAACTTACATGAATTAATTTTTTGATATTTTTTTCAATTGAAAAATTAACCACATTAGCGGTTCCTTCAATATTTACTTCTTTCATTTTTTCATGTAAGCGTTGATCATAGCTAACCATAGCAGCACAGTGATATACATTTGTAATAGATGTAAATGCTTTTTCTAATGAAATAATATCCAACACATCGCATTGAAACCATTCAATATTTTTTTCAATTGTATTGTCAAGAAGTTTTGGTATAGATGAATAATACAGCGCTCTGATAGGAATATTCTCTTCACTTAATTGTTTAATTAAATGAAGACCCACTAATCCTGAAGCACCCGTAACCAATATCATTTTGTAAAAATAGAGTGCTTTTGTGTAAATAAAAAAAAACACCAACAAGAGTTGGTGTTTAATATTTTTTTAGGGAAAAAAATTAGCCCATTTTTGCATGACCAGCTTTTACAGCTGCTTCAGCATTTGCTTTTGAAAGCATTGTTGTCATTTTGTTGCCTTTACCATCATTTCCTTGAGCCATATAACCACCTCTAGAAGTTTGAGTAATAACTGCATCTTTCATTAAAACATTTTTCTCTTTAGTTTTCATGCAATATGCATGGATTTCATTTGCCATATTATTAATAATTTATATTGTTTGAGTAAATATAATACTAAAATTGATATTTTTTAAATAACTCCTTTAAATTGTGCTAAAAAGCGAACATCATTTTCTGATAATATTCGAATATCTTTTATGCCATATTGCATCATTGTTGTTCTTTCTACTCCCATTCCAAAGGCAAATCCATTGTATTTTTCAGGATCAATGCCGCAATTAGTGAGTACATTCGGATGTACCATACCGCACCCTAAAATTTCTACCCAACCAGTTTGTTTGCAAACATTGCAACCCTTACTATCACAAATAAAACAGCTTACATCCATTTCGGCACTAGGCTCTGTAAATGGAAAATAAGATGGGCGAAAACGAACTTGCACATCCCCTCCAAACATTTCTTTTACAAAATGATAAAGTGTTTGTTTTAAGTCTGCAAAGGAAACATGTTCATCAATATAAAGTCCTTCAATTTGATGAAAAAAACAATGTGCACGAGCTGATATTGTTTCGTTTCGATAAACCCTACCTGGAAAAATTTGCCGAAGAGGTAACTTACCTTCTTTCATCGCCCGAACTTGAACACTGCTTGTATGTGTTCTCAATAACCAATCGGGATCTTTTGAAATATAAAACGTGTCCTGCATATCTCTTGCAGGATGGTTTTCTGGTAAATTTAACGCATTGAAATTATGCCAATCATCTTCAATTTCAGGCCCTTCAGCAACACTAAATCCTATTTTTTCAAAAATAGAAATCATTTTATTCATTGTCAATTGAATAGGATGTCGAGCACCTATTTCAGCAGGATATGATGGAAGAGAAAAATCAATGGAAGATGTTTGTTCATTACTTTCTATACTTGAATCTTTAAATTCATTGTATTTTGTTTCAGCAAAAACTTTGAATTCATTCATTTTTAGCCCAAAATCTTTCTTCAATTCAGAAGAAACATTTTTCATTTCACCCATTAATTCTTTTACCAAACCTTTGGTACCTAAAAAACGAATTCGGTATTTTTCTAAATCTTCTTGATTTTGAATCGCTGCTTCACGAATTTCGTTTTTAAGCGTTTCAATTTTATCCAATATATGTTGCATTCAGCAAATATAATTCAGTACGTTGAAAAAAGGTAAGATTAGAATTTTGTTCCTCTATAATTAATATCGGAAACGTAAGCTTCTTTGTTTTTCTTATTTTTTTGAGGAGGACAAATTGGTTTCGCCAAATTGATAAAAAAAGACAATGACGCACCTAAGCTTAAAAAGGCTATTTGTATGAAATATTTTTTTTCTAGATTAAAGTATAAAATGCCAATGATGCATAATGAGAATAGGATTGTAGTTAGGATTCTGGTCTTCATGTATAAAAATTGATCTCTAGTTATAAATGTTAATGCAAAAATAATAAAAAATTAATACAAAAATCATGCTAGATAGTAAAATTTATAAATTTATCTTTGTTGTATGCGAAAAATAGCAGCCCTTTTTTTACGATATTTCCTTCAAGGGTTAATTATCATTTCTCCAATTGCTATTACAGCTTGGGCTGCTTATTCTATTTTTGATTTTATTGATACTAAAATACCATCTATGCCAAGGGGTGTAGGTTTTGTAATTATCATTTCCTCTTTGATAGTGATTGGATGGTTGGGAAGTACTTTTCTTATTTGGAAATTATTAATCAATTTTTTTGACAGCATTTTAGAGCGAACGCCTTTTTTAAAATTTATTTATACGTCTGTAAAAGATGTGGTTGAAAGTTTTATGGGCGATAAAAAGAAATTTACTAAACCTGTTTTAGTTAAAGTTCGAACCAATCCTGAAATTTTTCAAATAGGTTTTATTACTCAAAAGGATTTGTCGAAATTAAATCTAGCAGGAAAAGTAGCTGTTTATTTACCTCATTCCTATGCGGTCAGTGGTTTTTTATTTATTGTAGATATTGAAAATATTCAACCCTTAGATATCAATCCTTCTGATGCTATGAAAATGGCTGTGAGTGGTGGTGTTGCTGGTTTAGATATGGTTGATAATATCCCAAATGATCAACCTACTAAAAACTAGACATATACCCTTGTAGGATAATGGTTGCGCTAATTTCGTCAATCATCGCTTTATTTTGTCTGTCTTTTTTTTTCATTCCACTGTCTATCATAGTCTGAAATGCCATTTTAGAAGTGAAACGTTCATCTACAATTTTAATTGGCATAGATGGAATTTCTCTTTTAAATGCTTCAATAAATTTTTCAACCAATGGGGTTGCGTCAGTAGCCTCGTTTCGCAATGTTTTTGGCATGCCTATTAAAACCAATTCTACATTTTCTTCCGTAAAATATTTTTTTAAAAACTGCATCAATTTTCCTGTTTCAATGGTGGTTAATCCACTGGCAATAATTTGCATTGGATCTGAAACAGCTATGCCAGTTCGTTTTAATCCGTAATCAATCGCTAATAATCGGGGCATTTATAAAAAAAATCTTTATATTGCAAATAAATAAAAAATTTATGAATAAGCTATTTTTAATTTTTATATCGATCATTTTATTATTTTCTAATTGTACAAGATACACAGAGGACAAATCAACTATTCCTGCAGCCATTCAAGAAAAAATTAAACAATTTAAACGAAACGCTTGTGTAAAAGCAGAAGTGAATAGATGTACAATTAATAATAAGGTAGTTTTTGTATTCGATAATGGATGTGCAACTGCTGATAATGCATCTCAAGTATATGATGAAAAAGGAAATGACTTTTGTACCATAGGAGGCATTTCTGGGAATTTAATTTGTGATGGAATTAGAGTAGATACAGGTTTTAAAAACAGTGTAGTAATTTGGAAAAGATAGCCTTTATTGCATAAACAAGGCAACAATCACAAAGATAGCAAACACAACACTAGCAATACCATTGGTGGTAGCAAATGCCATATTTACTTTACTGATGTCGTTTGGTTTTACTAAAGTATGTTGATATATTAATAAACCGATGAATAGCAAAGCGCCCATCCAATATATGAAATTAAAACTTCCTATAAAACCAATTGCCAAAACAATAATTGCTGTAATTAAATGCAATAAAATCGAGACTAGCAGTGCATTTTTTCGACCTAATAATGTAGGTATCGAATTTAATTTGTGTTCTTTATCAAAATCTTCATCTTGTAAAGCATATAATATATCAAAACCACTTACCCATGTCATTACTACTAATGAAAATAATATTGGCAACAAATCAAAAAAGCCGGTAACGGCTAAATAGGCACCAATAGGAGCTAGTGACAATCCTACACCCAAAACTACATGACACAATGCAGTGAAGCGTTTGGTATAACTATAAAATAATATGGTAAATAATGCTACCGGTGATAAATACAAACAGATATTATTAATAAAAAATGTAGTCGCAATAAATAAAACCCCATTAACAATTACAAATAATAATGCATTTTCTTTTTTGATAATGCCTGCAGGTATTTCTCTAACTGCTGTTCTCGGATTCAGTTTGTCAAATTTTTCATCGATGTAACGATTAAAAGCCATGGCAGCGCTTCTGGCAAAAATCATGCATAAGATGATGGCAATAAATATCTTCCAATCAAACGCTTTATTTTCATAAACCACCGCCAAAAAAAAGCCTATCAAAGCAAACGGCATAGCAAATATGGTATGGCTAAATTTTACTAATGATAAATAATTTGAAAAAGATTTGAATAATTTCACTTTACAAAGATTGAACGCTTTTAGGAAATATTCAAATTTAAAAATTAAAGTTTATGAATTGAACTATTATTCATTGCCACATCAACAAATCAATATTATATTTGCATTCTTCATGGCAGAAAATTATGTAGTATCGGCAATTAAGTATCGTCCCCAGCACTTTAACACAGTAGTTGGTCAGTCGCATATTACAACTACATTAAAAAATGCTATTAAAACAGACCAATTAGCACATTCATTTTTGTTTTGTGGACCAAGAGGGGTAGGTAAAACAACCTGCGCTCGTATTTTAGCAAAAACTATTAATTGTACTAATAGAACTGAAGATGCGGAAGCTTGTGATGTTTGTCCATCTTGTACTTCATTTAAAGAAAATACTTCCTTTAATGTTCATGAGTTAGATGCAGCATCTAATAATTCAGTTGATGACATACGTGAATTGATTGAACAAGTTCGATTTGCACCTCAAGGTGGTAGCAAATACAAAGTGTATATTATTGATGAGGTACATATGCTATCTCCTCAAGCTTTCAATGCTTTTTTGAAAACGTTAGAAGAGCCACCATCTTATGCTATATTTATATTAGCGACTACCGAGAAGCATAAAATTTTACCAACGATTTTATCTCGTTGTCAAATATTTGATTTTAATCGAATTACCTCAAAAGATACCGTTGAGCATTTGCAAGAAATTTGTGTAAAAGAAAACATCGAATCTGAAAAAGATGCCTTGCATTTAATTGCACAAAAAAGCGAAGGTTGTATGCGTGATGCATTGTCTATTATGGACAAAATTGCTAGCTTTAGTAATGATAAAATTACCTATACATCAACGGTTGAAAATTTAAATATTTTAGATTATGATTATTATTTCAAACTGATTGAATCGCTCATGATGCAAGACATGGTGAGTGTGATGTTGTTGTTTGATGAAATTAATAACAAAGGATTTGAAGGCGATATGTTTTTAAATGGTTTGACAGAGCATTTTAGAAATTTATTGATGTGTAAAGATGCTCGTGTAGCTAAATTGATGGACTTGCCAGATAATATTAAAGCAAAATATTATACGCAAGCAAACCAAGTAAGCAATGCCTATATTATCAATGGGATTTCAATTACCAACCAATCTGAAATTGGATTCAAACAGTCTCGTAACAAGCGTTTGCATGTAGAATTAGCATTAATAAAATTAAATTATTTAAGCAATGCAATTCAAGTTTTAAGCGATGAAGACGGTTCGCTTTTAAAAAAAAAATCTTAACAGAGATTGAAACCATCATACGTAGGGGTAAAAATATATTGCCTGCTGAATTAAAAAATGTGACTCCTATTGTAGAAGCCGTAAAAGTAACAACTCCACTTCCAACGATTGTAGAAGAACCTAAGATTACACAAAATTTACCACTGCAAGCCCCTGTAGAAATTCCTAAACCAAGAGAAACACACAATGTGTCATTAAGTGGTTTAAGCAGTTTGAAAAATACAATCAAAGAGCAATTAGCCAATCAAGTAAGTAAAGAAAAAATTCTGCCAACTCAAGAAAATATTAAACCATTGTGGCAAGAGTTGGTAGATATAATGTTTGCCAAAAAAGTAATTTCAAAAAATATGCTGTTAGAAAGTGAATTTATTTTCACCGAAAATCATATTGAAGTGCTTGCCAATCTTTCGGTATATGATTATTTAACAGCAGAACGATTGACGCTATTGGACTGGTTTAAGCGCAAGTATCATAATGAGGCAATGAATGTGATTATTACAGAAAAAGTAATTACCGAAAAGGATGCAGACAATACTGTTTTAAGTACCCGTGAAATTTTTGAATTAATGTCAGAACGAAATCCTTCTTTGCGTTTATTGAAAGATAAACTGATGTTGGATTTTGAAATGTAAAATTATTTCCTCTTAAAAACTACCACATATTGATTTTGACTTTCAAAAATTTTAGTGAAATTTGATTCAATAATTTTTAGTGTAGAATCAACGCAGGATTCCTTTTTATAATCCTCATTCCAATTTTGAAATAAAATATAATCAATGTTTTGATGGGTGTTTTTTTCATATAAACGATAATCGCCACATGGGGGATAATTTCCTGGTAACATCATTTTTAAAGTTTCTCTTGGATTTTTATTGGATCGCCAGTTCACTGGGAAATAATAAATTTCCGCTTCATAATTCATCAACATAATTACATGTTTCTTTTTTTCTGCCCCTAAATAATCAGTGAAATGAATAAACGATCCATCTATTTGAAAAACACTATCGCCTGATTTCTGAGGCTGCCAATCATTAAAATGTAAATTCAAAACCACACTTTTGTCATGAATGAATTTACCTGCTTGCATCATTTCTTTTCCTATGGTATTCGCTTTCATAACATAAGGAAAACGAATGACTATAAACGTACTAGAAATCAGAACCGAAGCAACAATAAAAAATTGTTTACTATTTGCATTCCACTGTTTTGTTGCAAAAAATAAAATTAAAAATATAGGCGGTAAATAAGCTAATCGAATATCGATAGAACCAGCACCACCTATGCTGTGAGGGCAAGTAACATAAGCATACAATAAGTATATTCCAAAGGCTAAAAAAACATAACCGAGCAATGGATTTATACTCTTTTTTTGTCTGAAAGAAATTAAAAAAAGGACAATAAAAATCAATAACAAAATCCCAACGGCAATTGCAGGATATTGCTCACTGTTTCGAGTACTTCTTGATGTATAAAATTGCAGAAAATGAATAAATTTTTCCGAAGCAGTCCAAGTATGTGGCACTGTATCGAATCCTTTTTTTACAACAAATGAAAACATCAAAATGATTGTAGGGATCAATACTAACAACAATTTAGAAAACGAATTGAGCAGTGTTTTGAAATCAAATGGAATGATAAATTTAAAATTGTCGGTCAACCAAATGAGCCCAATAAGCATCATAGCATAAATAGTTGGCATGCCATGGGTAAATGACATAAGCAAAAATAAACCACATAATTTCAGTTGTTGCAAGGGGCTTTGGATATCTTTTTTATGATTGATATAATACCCAACCGTCCAAAATAATAAGGCTAAAGCAAATACATAATTATAAAATCCTTGTTGAAAAGGAAGCGTAAATAAAAATGGAAAAAATAGAAAACTCAAAAATGTATTTTCAGTATGTATTGATTTTATTAAATAACGAAAACCATAAGCAAACGTAACAACATAAGTGATTTGAAATAATTTATCTGCTAACCAAGCTGGGAAAATTTGCAGAAAAAATCCAATTACTAAATGACTCATCCAATTGGGATCAAGTCCTCTGTTGATTTGATAAAACGCTTTGTAAAAAACACGTTCGTTCCCAAGTAAATAATCAAATAACACTTTGGCATTATACACATGACTTGCACCATCGCCCGTTATGTAATATTTTGGAATAATTACGATGCTTAATGCCATTAATACCAAAAAATGAAAAAGTTGTTTTTCGAATTTCAACATTTCGTAAAGATAATTTTTAAATAGTAAATGACGAATTGTTAATGTTTATTTTAATAAACTGCATTCAGTTTGCAATCGTAAAATGATGGAAGATTTTTTACTTTTTGGGTAAAGGAGGCAATTTTCCAATCAATGAAATTTCTTTTTTAAATAATAAATAATTTACGGCCATTCTTAATTGACCATATGTAAATTCATCATTTAATTTTTCTTTAATGACTTTGGTTGTAGCATCGGTAGAGGATTCGTATGTTTCTTTTATTTTTTGAATTTGAGTAGGATTTAAAAACGTTTCAATTCCCAATTCACCAGTAATAATATATTCGCTCAAGTGCCCTTCGATGGTACTTTGTGCTAATTTTCTTATGGCAGCTATTTCTTCAATAGTTTTTCCACTTTGATAATAAATCAATGAGTCTTTGGAGCTATCCCCTTTTTTTACTTTCGGTGGAACAATGATTTTTACCGCTTCTTCTTTTGCATAGGGTTTTAGTTTTTTTGCAATTAATTGCCCATTAAAACTTGCTTTTTGTAATTCATTAATTTTGTGCCACCATATCATATCAATTTCTTGCACTTTAGCAAAATAAGTTCTCAATCGAGATCTATTTTGTAAGCCCTCCATAAATTTTGATAAAGGCATTATTAAATCATCATAAATTATTCTTGCAAAATATTCAATTGCCTTTTCCATGCGTTGCAACAGTTTAGTTGCATCATCCGAAATCAACATTTCATTCATCAAGGCTTGTAATTCTGATTGAAATTTATGGCTAATTTCTTTTTGTTCTTTCGTTTTATTGATAATGGTTTTACAAAATGCTGCGGCTTCACTTTTATCGGTGATAGCTGTTACAGCCATTGTTTCGTCATGCAACTCTTGTGCTGCATCTATCATTTTTGTCCATTGAAATAAACGTTGTAAACGTTCTACTTGAAACAATTTTCTGTCTTCATACAGTTTTTGTTCCAACTCATTTTCTTGCAATTCGTTTCGTCCAAATTCACTGATACGTTGATCGCTGTGAATAGACATAGCGGTAATGGGTGAATGTAAAACCAACCCCTCTAAGGAAGTGCATCTACTCAACGCTACATAAACTTGCCCAGCTGCAAAAGAATATCCTGCATCAATGATGGCTTTTTCAAAAGTTAAACCTTGGCTTTTATGAATGGTAATGGCCCAGGCTAAACGCAAAGGATATTGTATAAATTGCCCTAATATTTTTTCTTCAATTTCATTTTTTTCAGTGTTGAGTTCATAACTTACATTATCCCATGTTTCTTTTTCTAGCACTAATAATTCACCTGTGTCAGGAAACTTAACGGTTATTTCATCATTATTTATTTTATGTATAATAACAATTTTGCCATTGTAATATTTTTTTTCTGGGCTACTGTCATTTTTAATAAACATAACTTGTGCACCTTCTTTTAAACGCAAAATCATTTCGGTTGGCAATTGTTTTTCACCAAAATCATTTTTTATTTCGCCTTTAAATTCGTGTATGCGGGCATTTAAAACATTGAGTTCGTGTTCATTTATTTTATCTGCTTTGAAGTTGTGTGAGGTAAGCGTAATATATTGATTGGCCTCACCTTTAAAATTTGGTTTATACCGTTCGTTCAAGAGTTCAAAGTCATCATATTCTAATCGATTATGACGCACTTTATTCAATAAATCTATGAAAGTTTCTTCTGTTTGTCGATAGATTTTTTTCAATTCTACAAACAATGGTTTTGTTTGTTCAAAAACCTTTGCATGAAAAAAAAAGGGGCTTGTATAATGTTGGTCAAAAAGGTCTTTATCATTATCGGTCACCACCGGTGGCAATTGATAAAGATCTCCAATAAACAACATTTGTACACCACCAAACGGACGTTGGTTTCTTCTGAATGAACGCAAAATAGTATCTATCGCATCCAGCATATCTGCTCGAAGCATACTGACTTCATCAATAATGAGCAGTTGCAATTCCTCTAATAATTTCCTTTTTTGACTATTAAATCGAATATTTTTTAGCAAGGTATTTTTATCTACCACATTGGCATTCATTCCAAAACCAGTTTGAGCATGCGGTATGTATGGGTTAAATGGCAACTGAAAAAAGGAATGCATTGTTACACCACCTGCATTAATTGCTGCAACTCCTGTAGGCGCTACAACTACTAAGTTTTTTTCACAATTCATTTTTACGTAGCGCAAAAAAGTAGTTTTCCCTGTACCAGCCTTTCCTGTTAGGTATATATGTGAGTTGGTATCATTCACAAAACCATACGCTAACTTAAATATTTTATTTTGATCGTCTGTAGTCATTTTTGTAAAACAAAAAAATTATAAAGATTTTATTGAATAAATTAAAAAGTAATTATAATTGAATATTACTGTTTTATTATTTTTTTTATTATAATTTTATCCTCATACTTTATTTTAATAAAATATATTCCATTAACTATAGATGTTAAATCTAGATTTATTTTTTCACCGTTAAATTCTTTATAATATACAACGCCACCTATGGTATTAATAACTTCAATTTTTGTTTTTGGTTTTAATAAATCAATATAAATAAAACCATTATTAGGATTTGGAATTATATTAATATCATCAAATTTAAATTCATTTTTCAGGGATGTAGGTGTTAAATTTAATAATACACTTACTTTATTTGAATCTTGTTCATTATCAGCTGTAGCAATATCAATTTTATTATCGCCATTAAAATCAACACAAACTATTGAATTAGGACCTGGTCCAGTTGGTATATTTATCGCTGTTGCAAAACTTCCAATACCATCTCCTAACAATACAGATACTGTATTGACAATATATGAATTTGTGATAGCTAAATCTGTTTTGCCATCATTATTTAAATCTGAACAAAATATAGAAGTTGGTACTAAACTAACATTATAATTTGAAGGAGAAGAAAATGATCCTAAACCATTACCTAATAAAACTGAAACATTATTAGAATTGTTATTAACAACAGCTAAATCTACTATATTATCAGAATTAAAATCACCATTAGCAATTGAATATGGATTATCTCCTACAGTAAAGTCGGTCAGTGCAGAAAAACCACCTAAACCGTTTCCTAATAATATTCCAATTTTATCTAAATCTCTTTCTACAAATCCTAAATCTTTATTTCCATCTCCATTAAAATCAGCAACTGTTATAGAATATGGAAAAGAACCAACATTTATATTTAATGGAGGAGAAAATCCTCCAGAACCATTTCCTAGTAAAATTGAAATAAATGCAGAATTGGGAATCGTTGAACCTACAGCTAAATCTATATTGTTATCACCATTAAAATCAGCACTAACAATTGACCATGACTGACCATTATTTGGAATAGGCGTAATAACGATATTATTAGTATTCTGAAAATTTCCCATTCCATTACCCAAATAAACAGATAAACTATTGTCTGTTATATTTGATGTAATTATATCGATATTTCCATCTCCATTAAAATCATTACA
>Ga0304730_1002259_pt1 | contig 13883 bp, 6 predicted proteins | sample M_130628_MF_Meta_FD_190474 | JGI IMG/M metagenome (GOLD analysis project Ga0304730, IMG submission 190474) | Freshwater microbial communities from Lake Montjoie, Canada to study carbon cycling - M_130628_MF_MetaG (v2) (version 2) | ecosystem: Environmental > Aquatic > Freshwater > Lake | place...
ATTCGCATCGATCTGGGTAATGAACCGGCTGTAATTTCTGGCGATCAACCCGAAACCGACATCGTTCATCGCTTTGGCCTCAAAGAGATAATTGGATCCTAAAAGGGTTGTAGCCGCATCTAGGTCGCCGACTTTTGCCCCGTACTTTTGAAATTCCGATTCAATTTTCTTCACCCGCTCTTCGTTACTCTGCACGGCTTTCCCATAAGCCTCTTCGGGAAAGCGGACGGTGTCCGCACTATCAAGTACATCACGCAGTGCGATAAAGGCATACGGGCTCGTCTTAGGTCGCTTGTAGTAGGAGTAGCGGCTGGCGAACGCAAACCCCTCATCGTATTTGCCCGTTTCCACAGTGCGGTAATCTACTTCCCAGAGATCAAGTCCCCGATCCACCGTAGAAATGGCAGTCCAATAGTAATTCCAGATTGGATTTTCCTCAAAAATGCCGCCCTGCCCGAATTTTGAAAACTCGCCGCGCACAAAATCAGGCTCCTTGCCATTCAGCCCATAAAAAGCGGGGCGCAACTCGGTATCCTGCTCGATTTCGCCATTGGCCTGATAGCCGACAGCGATCGTAAATTGCTGTTTCCGGAGTTCGATCGGATAGTTTTGGCGAAGCCAGTTTGCGAAAAGCTGTTCCCCAGCTCTTGCTCCCTTGGCCTTCGCCTCTCCGGGACTACTCTCATCGGCAATATTAAAGAGGAATTTGATATGCTTGAGCTCCGTCTTATTGAAGGCTTCATAAAACCGCTTTGTCGCTCCGCTGCAGAATTCCAAATACTGCTGGGCACTGATTTTATATTTCGGGTCTTGCGGAGTTCCTTTGTAAAGTTGCCTGTCACCCGTCGAGCCAAAGGCCGGCTGAATGAATGCAATGACTTTTCGCTGCTCTTCAGGGAGGGAGGCGATATGATCCGCCAGTTTACCGATAAAGGAGTGGAAGTATTTGATGTAGTTTTCGTCGAGGTAGTACGGAAAAGTTTCTTTGCCCTTCCCTCCACTCACAGTCACTTTCGGTACTCCTTTCTCATAAATCCATTCAGGCGCGTTCGGGCCGGCCCAAAGGACGAAGTAGTAGTAATAGTTCCCCTTCACCGCATTGCGGATGTGAGAATCCATTTGCGACCAGTCATATTCTCCCGGCTTGGGCTCCATATCCGCCCACTTCACTCGATCCGCCTCCCCTTTGATAAAAGGAAACCTCACTGAATCAATTTGATCATTTTTGCAGTTAGCAAAGAAACCCGCCCACGGGGGGCGTTCCATTGCGGTTGCATAACTCACTGCAAAAAGCAGAGCGATGCCCAGGAGTTTGAGCAGGGAGAGACTATGAGGCTGTAGATTTTTCATTTTATGATTTTGGTGATATATCATGGGCAAGGTTGACCATAACTTACTTCTTAAACTTAGCAGAGCGGACGGGTTTATGACGAACGGATTAGCCCCGAGTCAAAATATAACGTGGCTGATCCATGAGAGTTTCGGGCTGTTCATATATGCTTTGGTCGTGGTGCATCATTATTGACTCAAGGAATGCTGATTTCGATCACGTAGAATTTTTTTGCCTCGGTGGCTGCGGTATCGATGACGGTGCGCTCGTTGCCATTATCGCACGAAGTCGAGCCGCTAAGTGGAATCCAGTTTGCCGGTTGCAGGGACTCGCTACTTTTCACCGTATAGGTACGACCGCTGATGATTGGGCTCATCACGATGGCCCTTTGACTCGGCTGACCGGGTACAGAGGAAACCGAAATTTTAAACACGGAACTGGCATTGGTGGGCACGAGACCGGCGACGAACTCTAAGTAGTTCGAGTTTCCATCACCATCGTCATCCCCAGTCGGACCCTGAACGAGGTTATATTGGGTCGACCATGCGGTATAGGCCGAGACCACCGCGATGCTCAACGAAGTGGGCGTGGAACCGCCAGTATTGGCAGCGGTGATGGTATAGTTGGCAATGGCAGTAAGGGTTGTCGGCGTGCCGCTGATGACACCAGTAGAAGTGTTTAGTGTGAGACCTGTTGGCAGTGCGGGTGAGACCGAATACGAAACCACGGCTCCACCGCTACTGGTTGGGGTGTTAACTGTGATCGCCGATCCCGTGGTATACGTGGCGGGGTTGCTGGAATAACTCAGACCCGTAGGAGGATTCGCGCTTGGAGCAGTGACTTCAATCAAGAGGGTCGCCGTATCGGTACCACCGGTACTGCTGACCTGCACAGTCCAACGGTTCAGACCGGCGTCGGCGGACGTCGGTGTTCCGGAGAGAGCTCCGCTGGAAGAAACTGTGAGCCAATCCGTTCCTCCAGAAATCTTGGAAAGCTTGGTAAACGTCATCGGTCGGCTATTCGGATCGGTGGCGCCACCCGCCAATGTCTGGCCTGTGTACGCTGTGCCGCTCGTCGCTGAAGTCTTGCTAAGTGGATCGCTGCTGAAGTCAGGGGCAGAGTTTACGGTAGCCGCCACGGTCAGGCTCACATTATCGATCCAGAAACGATCCGTTGATGCGCCACCGTTCAGAACAAAACGGATTTGGGAGATGTTGCCATATGCACTCAGATCGATGCTAGCTGTCACCAAGTCCGCGCTGCTCCCACTATCCGAACCTTTTTCGCTCTGAGTCCAAACCGGCTGCCAAGAACCATTAAAGACTTCAACGACCCCAGATTCGCCAACCCCAATCCGATCCAGATCCCAATCAAAAGAGAGGGTCGCATTCTTCAGCGAGAACGCCAGAGTGCGCACGATTCGGGTAAAGCCGGTAACACCACCGTTCAGTTGAACGGTCGTTTCGACCGTCGCCGTGCCGCTGGTGGTCCACCCGCCACTCCAACCGGTGCCACCCGACCAAGTACCCGAATCAAAATTATCCACGGAAGAGGAAGCAGGGATCGGAGAGAAAGTGGCCGTGAGGCGGGTATCCTTGGTCGGAAAAAGGAATGGATTCGGGTTGGTACCGGTCAAGGCGCCACTCCACCCTGTGAATACCCATCCCGGCGCAGGTGTCTCCTGCAACTCGAGTCGCTGGCCCTCCATGACGCTGGTAGGGATTGGTGTAAAGGCGGCCGCATTGTTTCGTCCCGTCACCGTGCCCTGCCCGATGATGCCCACGCTGACATCGGCCTGCTTGATCACTTCGATGCCGTGGAAGATGGTCTCAGGGTTAGCAGTATCCGTCGGCAAATTGACCAGCTGAAGATCGGAACCGTTCGTGCCGCGGTTGCCGAAGCGCCAGTCTGTGACCTCAATAGACTGCGTCTTCCAGGTATCGGTATTCATCTTGGTCACGGTGAAGGCCGTCTTTTGCGCGCTACTCGCGGCATCGTAGACCAAGCGGAATTGCCCGGTGCCCCGGTCCAGATAGGTCACGTTGAGTTGCACCCGCTGGCCAAGGGACGGCAAAAGGTTGTCATTGATATCGAAATACATCGTGTCGTTAGCAGACGCATGATCCGAGCGGCGGGCAAAGCGGTCGTAAGGATCCGAAGTTGTCGTCAGGGGCCCGCGCACGCGCCAGATTCCCTTGCTTGTGGTATCCGGGTTCATCTGAGTGATAAATCGTTCATAGTTTCCGGGCCAAATCCCCCAACCGGAATCGTTGAATCCAATCTGGTCCCTGCGTTGCGCCACCTGTCCCAAGGTGGCCGCGCTCAGATCGTCCATCTTGGCACCTTGGCTGGCATAGGCCGCGCAGATCGCCGTGTAGCGGGCGGTATTGGTCTTATTTGCCGGCGATCCATAGGTTGCTTCTGGAAACTTATCTGTATCGTCGGAAGCGAGTCCTTCGTGGAATATGCAGAATCCTCCTCGGGCCGTTAGCGGGTCAAGTTCCGCCGCCCAGGTGTTGAAAAACTCGGCACTAGAGACGATGTCATTGGCCGCCGCGCCCTCCATCACCGAACCACTCCAATCCCATATCGTCATACCAGCGTTGAGTTGTTCCACCGCGCACCAGTACATGCCCAATTTGAGGTTGAGTTGGAAATAGGGTTTTAACCAAGTCTGATCCATCTCGTTGACGGAGAAAAACCTGGACGGTGTATCCATGGAAAGCGCCTTGAACGAGTCCGGCACGTTTCTGGATTCCGATAAATGGTGCCCGCGAACCTGTCCGCCATACTTTGCCCCAAATCCGGACGTTACATTGGCAATCACCCAGTCCAGCTCGGTCTGATAGGCAGGCACCTCGATATTTTGAAAGAGCAGTGGAATTTGAGGTCCCGTGCCGTGCTGGAAGGCCTGGTCATAAACACTGAAAGCCCACAACCTATAACCCTTCCATTCGCTGGCGCTAATTTGATACTCAACCGGAACAGAGCTGACGTCCGAACCTTCATACGGCTCTTCGTCCCCAGTGGCGCCGGTATCCACGCGAACGAAAGAGACGTTATTCGCCAGATAAGCCGGAATCTCCTCGCGCAGATGTTTACCAAGCGCCTGCACCATTTCTTCAAAGTAGATTTTAAATTCAGGATCCAGATAGTATCCATAGGTGTACGTAGGGCATGTGATTTTTGGAACGCCCGCCGTGAAAATCCAAGGTGGCATGGTCGTCGCAGAGACGGGCTGGATCTTGACGAAAAATCTCTGGTTTTGATCGTAGGCCAACTGCAACAGGGTATCCAACGCTGCCCAGTTAAAGGTGTTCCTGGCTGGATTGATTGCCGTCCACTCCGCCGCATATTCCTGCCCTCGGACATAGGGATAAGTGGATATCGAGTGCCCTCCTTCTCGGTCCCATACGCCGTAGGCATCACGCTGCAGTCCGAGGCCCGCGTGGAGGGAAAATGGCAGAGCCAGAGCCAGAACGCCAAGGAGTAGAAAGGCTCTGCTCACGAAGTGTAACATACTACAACTTCGCTATTTAGCAAATTTATGTGTTGTGTGAAAAAATCGAGAGAAAAATGAGCCCTCCCCCCTGCCACGCCATAACCACCGCCCTTTTCTCAGAGATGCTCACTTTGCCTCAAATCAGACTGCTTTTTCCTAATCTGCTTCTTCATTCGCTTTCTTTCGTTTCCCCTTTTTCTCTTTGCCAGGCTTGGTTGACTTTCCCGCCTCAGAGGTCATCGGCGCTTTGTCCAACACCTCGGGGGCCTCCAGTTTGCCGCGATGAACTTCAATCAGGCTGAAGATGTCATCCTTGTCATCGGTGTTCACTAGGTCGAAGTCCGCGCCCTTGGTTCCACCCTGACGCAGCACCGCATCCTCCACGGTGACCCTTTCATGGTGCCACTGCTTATCACCTTTCCCAGTGACGTTCAGGGCCGTCTTCATACCCTCCTTGCCTGCGTCGTAATCCAACTTCCAAGTCGAGCCTGCTGTCTTGTCATACCAGACGACGGTCATCGTCATGACTTTCGGCTCGTTGCCTTCGGAAAAGCCCTCATGCAGTTTGAAAAGCATCGTGTCCTTGCCGGAGGCGTGCTCAAAGCCGCGGGCAAAGCGGGAGTAAATAGAAGAGGTTGGAGTAATCGGACCGCCCACACGCCATAGCGGAACCGACGTGGCATCAGCATCGATCTGATAGAGGAAGCGGCCGTAGTTGTCCGGCCAGATATCCCAGCCTACGTCGTTGAATCCGGTTTGCGTGTCTCGTTGGCGGACTTGCCCCAGCAACAGTGCATCCTCGTCGTCCACCACCGCACCATACTTAGCATACGCGGCGCAGATTTTCAGCATGCGACCCTCGTTCTTGCGTTGGGCAGGTCCAAACTCTGACTCGGGATAAGCCTTGGTATCGGCAGCATCTAATCCTTTGTGTAGAGCGCAGAAGGCATCGGTGGCTGTCTTGGGATAGATCTGTCCGGCGTAGCGGTTGAAGAAGTAGAAGGAGTAGTCGAAGCCCTGTTCCTTGCACGCGTCTAAGGCGCTCTTGGTGACATCCCAGACACTCTGACCGCCATTAAGGGCGTTGATCGCGCCCCAGTAAAAATTGAGTGGGACGTTCAACTGATACCACGGCTTCTGCCAGGTCTGATCCATCTCCGACCGTCGGAACAGCGTCAGCCCCTTCGGATCAAGGAGGTAGGGTGTCCACTGGTTATACAAGGAGCGTTCGCCGGACAAATGATGCCCACGAGAGAGAGCTCCGTTCTTGATACCAAAGCTGCCTTGGACGTGATTGATCACCCAATCCCACTCTTTGACGAAGCCCTCTTGGGCTTCGACTGGGTCCTCTTCCGATCCGATAACCGGTCCGATGGCGTTGAATAGCAGATCAATCTTAGGCTGATCAGCACTTCCAGCGAAGATTTTCACAAACAAGTCGAAGGTCTCCAAGCGAAACTCCCGCCACGCGGGAGAGCTGCGAGGCAGATCATATTTGCTCTCGATGGCCTTGCCTTTGTAGGCGGTTTCGTCTCCGGTGCATCCGGTCTTGATTTGGATAAATGCAATACGCTCCTGTTTTTCGCGGGGATAACTGCGAATATGTTTTCCGAATTCCTGAATCAGGCGGAAAAAATACGTTTTGTATTCGGGAGCCAAGTAGTAAGGATAGCCATCCCATTTATCCATGTGCTTGTCCTTCTCGCCGTCGGTCTCAACTTTCGGCACACCATGTTGGTAAATCCAGTCCGGAGCAACGGGCCCAACACCCAAGGATAAATAAACGAACTGTTTATTCTGAGTGGCTCTTTCCATAACCTCATCCAAGCCGCTCCAATCAAAAACTCCCGGCTGCTTTTCTAAATCAGCCCATTTCTGATCGAAACTAAACCCTTTGAGGAAGGGATACTCTTTGGGGTCAAATTTATCCGACCGATCCCACACCCCAAAGGCGCTTGGCGGCGGCGCGGCTTGAAGCAAGGCAAACGAGCAGGCGACCAACAGACCTATAAGACTGAGAGTTCTAATCAAGGTATAGGCCTTCAATTCAAAGGGCTTCATTAAGCTTTTTGCGATGTCGTTATCTGTTGGGGTCGCAAATCTAGCAGGATCGGCTTATTCCTGCGTTGCGTCTTCGTCAGACTTCTTCCCCTTTCCCTTTTTCTCTTTGCCAGACTTGCTGGCCTTATCGGCTTTAGGCCCCTTCGGTGCTTTGTCGGGCACCTTGTAACTCGTCGGAGGCAGTAGGACGGGTGTTTCTAGTTTGCCCCGATGGACTTCGATCAGGCTGAAGATGTCGTCCTTGTCATCGGTGTTCACAAGGGCGAAGTCCGCGCCCTTGGTTCCACCCTGACGCAGCACGGCATCCTCGACGGTGACCGTTTCATGATGCCACTGCTTGTCACCCTTCCCAGTGACGTTCAGCGCCGTCTTCATGCCCCCCTTGCCAGCGTCGTAATCTAACTTCCATGTTGAGCCTGCCGTTCCGTCATACCAGACGACGGTCATCGTCATGACCTTCGGCTCGTTACCTTCGGAAAAGCCCTCGTGCAGTTTGAAAAGCATCGCGTCTTTGCCGGAGGCGTGCTCGAAGCCGCGGGCAAAGCGGGAATAGATGGAAGACATCTGCGTGATCGGCCCCCCCACGCGCCAGAGCGGAACCGACGTGGCATCGGCATCGATCTGATAGAGGAAGCGGCCGTAGTTGTCTGGCCAGATATCCCAACCCACATCGTTCAATCCCGTTTGCGTGTCTCGTTGTCGGACTTGCCCGAGCAGTAGACCATTCTGGTCGTCCACCGCCGCCCCATACTTGGCGTAGGCAGCGCAAATTTTTAGCATACGGTCCACGTTCTTGCGCTGGGCAGGCCCGAACTCGGCCTCGGGATACGCCTTGGTATCAGCAGCATCTAGCCCTTTGTGTAAGGCGCAGAAGACACCGGTGGCTGTCTTCGGGTCAATTTGTCCGGCATAGCGATCAAAGAAATAGAAGGAGTAGTCAAAACCCTGTTCCTTGCAGGCTTCCATGGCGCTAGCGCTGACATCCCAGATGCTTTGCCCGTTTTGCAGACCCGTTAGTGCACCCCAGTAGAAGTTGAGTGGCCGATTCACAAAATACATGGCCTTTTGCCAAGTCTGGTCCATCTCAGACCGGGCAAACAAGGGAGTGCCCTGCGCAGCGATGAGGAGAGGTTGCCATGCATTGATCTTGGTTCGCTCCCCGCTCAGGTGGTGACCACGCCCGCTGCCAGCAATTTTGATCCCAACACCACCCTTGGCGTTGGCTGTAACCCATTTCCACTCTTCGGTAAATCCACCCTCGTCCTTCCCGCCGTGCTTACCCTCGCCCGTCTCTTCGCCATCTGGCTCCACGTTATTAAACATCAGGGCAATCTGAGGCTGGTCAGAACCGCCCTGGAAGGTCTTCACAAACAAATCAAACTGCCACAGTCGGAACTCCCGCCAGGCGGGCGACTTGGTGGGCAAGTCATACTTATTCTCCACGACAGTGCCCTTGTAAGCACACTCATCCCCGGTGCACCCGGTCTTGACCTGAATGAAAGCGATTCGCTCCTGCTTCTCTTTTGGATAAGTGCGAATATGTTTCCCATATTCAGTGATCATTTTTTGTAGAAACGATTTGTATTCGGGCGAAGGATAGAAAGGATAAGAGGGCCAGCTGTCGTGTGTCTGGTTACGTGTCTCCACACGCGGGACACCCTTTGTATAGATCCACTCCGGCGAGTCCGGTCCCACATTAACGGAAAGGTAAATGAACTGGTTCTTTTTGACTGCAGAATCCATGGCCTGATCCAGAGCGTTCCAATCAAATACACCCGGCTGTTTTTCCAGATCCGCCCATGATTGGTTAAACGCCAATCCCTTCAGGAAGGGGTAGTCCTTTGGATCGAAGGTAGAGGTGCGATCCCAAACCCCAAAGGCTATCGATGGCGGCACGGCTTGAGCGGATGAACACGAGCAGGCAACCACCAGCGCGATGAGTCTCAACATTTTCATCATGGCAAAGGAGTTGAATTGGGTATTTTGCATAGGATTGATTTTCATATTTTGTATATAGTTTGATACTGTTGTTAGGTGTTAAAGAGGCTTCCGGTGAGCAAGTTACTCCTCACGTTCAGCTTCGTCTGATTACTACTTTCCCTTTTGTTTTTGGTTGGGTTTGCCTGCCCTACCCGTTTTTCAGGAAGGAGTCCGGCTCGAATGCAGACGTTGAGAAAAGCGGCGGCGGACCAAAGCTGACGTCCTGACCCAGTAATCAGCCCGTCCGGGAGGGTAATGTATTCATGGAAAGATCCAAAGCCATCCGCCTCAGCCTTATCCTCCCTCCCCTTTTTAAACTTGATAGTGGTGCCAATCGATCGGGCCAGCAGCGCAGCGTTATAGTCCGTGTAGTCTTTCCCTTCAGCGATGGATTTTCCCCACAGGAAGAAAGTGTCACAGAAGGGCCAGCTTGCCATGTTGTGTGGCCCGGAGTTGCCGGAAATGAACGGCGAAAAGAGCGGGGCGCCCTTCTCGGCCAAAGGATAATCCGCAAAGGCCGCTTTCGCGGCGTCTCCTTCCACAATTCCGAAGATGGCCGCGAAAGCAGTTCCTAGAATTTCGCGGTTCAGCATGATTTTGCCATGGCGATCTTTGTAATAGGCAAGGGTGCCGTCGGGCTGGGTGAACTCCTTTTGGATGGCGACCTTGAGGGCGGAGGCACGATCCATCCAGTGCTGTTTTTCCCCGGCTGGCCGGCTGCTTTTTTCGCAGGCCTTAGCCATGGCCTGCATACCGCGATAGTAGAGGCAGTTTGTTGAGAGAGCTTTGAGTAGTACGCAATCGGCAATCGTCATCCCTTTCGGAAATGCGGAGCTTTGGATGTCGTGAAAAAGCGGCTGACCGCGGAAAAGGCCGTCGGTTTCATCGAACCACGGGTCATAGAAGACCTTGAAAAAATGGTCGCCTTTTTCGACCACCCACTTCCAATCGGCGAGCTCCGAATGGAGCGTAAAGAGATCGTCCACCGCCCAGAGCCAGGCCACATCATCGGTGCGGCGGGTGTAAGAGTTGGTCCGGTATTTCTCCATGATCGCCTTGTCCGCCTGGGCAATCACTTCCCAAGGGACATCAATCTCCCGAACCACGTGTGGGGCGGAGACTTTATAGCCCAGCTCCTTGCGGATTTCACGGGCCACCTTGAGCGACGAAAGCATCACTTCCGGATAAAGATGGTTCAGGCCCAGAACTCCAGAAACTGCGATATCACGCTCGTAGATGCGCAAGCCGTACTTATTACCGGCACCAAAGTAAACCGCACCCGACTCACTGGTCACCATGTTATGTTCTACGTCGTCGAGGGCAATTTTCCACAACCGCGCAGTCAGCGGGGTCACGTCACCCTTCAACTCCACCTTACACTTGGGCTCAGGGTTCGGTAATTGAGCAAGGGAAAAGCTTCCGTTCGAATCTCGCAACGCTTCAGCCGTCATCACCAGTGAACCCTGTTCAAAAAGGAACCGAGTCTTCGCTTCATTGCCACCAACCGAAGCTGTTTCAGTAGATGCCAGTAAGATCCCCATCAACAGCCAAACGCAGGACAACACAGCAAATAAAACGAGTGGGGGTCTTTTCGTCAGAAGCAGGATTGTGTCAGAGGCGCTTCTCATTTGGATTTCATTTTCTGACAAAGTTGCCCGAAAGAGTCTTTCCCTTCGTATTTCAAGATGACCGAATGACGTCCGTCCAAATTGACAGGCTCGGCCTTGCCGAAGGATTGCAGTGCATGCTCCTTAGGCTTGTCGCCCCAGTTGAAGATTCCGAGGTAGACCCCCCCCTTTTTACGAGCGAGCACCAGCTCGAAGCCGTCACCCTTTCTCTTGCCATGCTGCCAAAGATCCAGTGGCACGGTCTCGTCCATCGCGGGATACTGAAACACTTCTTTCACCAATGCCTGCCGTTCTGGCCTGAGCGTCATCAAGTTGTCGCTGTTCAGACGGCACGTTCCGTAGAGCTTGTTGAAGTCGGCCCACATCTGCGCTTCGTTTAACGTGAGGTTACCGCCGTGTTTGACGTCTTCCTGGGAGACCGCTTTGTCCTCGTCAGCTGCTTCACGAAAGACCAAGTAATCGGCATCGCCATTCCAGACTTTGCCGCTCAGATAAAAGTTGCTCAGGTTGGCGAGGCAACGCTCTGGGAATGCGTCGTATCTCGGATGGATATCACCACCCGTGCGCATACCGTCCACAAAGCCGATGCAAGGTCCGAAAACAGCCGAGCAACCAAGGAAATAGGTGTCCGGCCCCATGGCATCGCGCATGGCCTTCATAGCGAGACGAAAGCGCTCCACGCTGGTGATCGTGGGATCGTAGGCCTTAATGCCATTGGCAGTTTTATTCTTGGCCAGAGTGTCGTTCTTTAGACCGTAACGCATGAAGTCCACCTTGAAATAACGAATGCCCCAATTGTCCTTGAGGTTACGGATGCAGTCGGCGATATGCGCACGCGCTCCAGGATGCGAGTAATCAAAGTAAATATACCTCATCACCTTGTCCCCCTTGTTGTTCACCTCAACGATCAACTTGCCCTCCAGATCGTGCAGGAAATATTCAGGGTGGGCTTTGTAGATCTCCGAATTTTCATCACCCCGAAAGCCGTCGAAGTGGATGCCGGGGATTTTCCCCTCAGAAGTGACACGGGAGATGATCTCCTTGATGCCACCGGGAAGAAGATCGGGCCGCACGCTCTGGTAATCGCCGCGTTCGGTCCACCAACCGCCGTCGATCTGGACCATGTTCGCATCGGGAGCGATTTTTTTCAGTACATCCATGTTGCCGTAGATGTCCTTGGCGGTGAAAACTCGGCCATAGTAATCCCATGTCGCCCAACCTTTGTAATCGGCAGGCTTCAGTTTCTTGATGCCATTCTCCGCTGCGATGGCGGTACCGAATTGGTCGAGAGTCATCAGCCAATCGTCCCCACGCTTGAGGACGATTTGCTCATACGAAATCGTCTCACCCGGTTTGAGTTGCCGGCCTTCGCCGTCGGACCAGATGAGGATTGCACCGTCCTTAATCGTCAAGTTTGGTAGGAAGATGCGCCAAGAGAGCGACCCGGCGAAGAGATACTTGCCGTCCGCCAGTCGCACCATTTCAAACATGTGGCTGGAGCTTTTCGCAGTCGCCGCTCCGACGTTCTGGCGCAAGATGGGTGTACGTCCCATGCAACTCCCCCCGTAAAGAGCCTCGAGATCACCAGTCAGTTTTTCGGCCACAGGGATGCGGACGCTGATCCTCTCGATCGCCAGCGGTTTAGAACCTTTGTTGGAGAGGATGATGGCTAGTCGCTGGAAACCGTCCGCCTCATCCGTTAGGCTTTGCGCCGTCTCGACCGGTTGATCAGCTTGAACCTTAACCGTGATGTCCGGCCACATTGAAGGGCCCGCGCACGCAAATTGGGTCAGCAGCATACCCGCAAAGATGGTGAAGTGGGTTTTCAAAGGGTCTTTGTTTTAAGGAAACAGACAAGAGATAGCATTTTTATAACATACACAAGATGCGTGAATTGCCACGGAGGATTAGAGACACCTGAACCCATTCTGCAAATTTTCTCATGATCCGCACTCGGGTCAACTACCCCTCAATCAAAGGGTGACCTGGACAGGATATTTGTAAATGAGCGAGCCAAACAGAACGAATTTGAAAACGGTCGCTAAAGGGTGCTTTCGTACTATAACCAGCGGTGGTAGCTAATTTCATGTCCCACCTCTTTTTCTCCAAAACAGGAATGAAAATCGTTCGAATTATATCAGTTAAATTTCTGCGATCTTTGCGCTGCGATCGCGTTTACCCGATCGCCTGCTTGCTACTCTCAATTAGCCTGACTGGATGCACTCCCGAGGCTAAGCCTGATGCCGACCCGGATGCCCAATTTAACCTAAAAAACGCCCACGGAATGGAGGTGCGTCTGGCTTCCTACGGCGCGCGGATCACCTCGATCAAAGTGCCAGACCGCAACGGCGCTATGTCAGACGTCGTGCTCGGCTTTGACACCGTCGAACCCTATCGGTCATCCGTCAAGAGGCCCTACCTCGGGGCGACCCTCGGCCGATATGCTGGGCGCATCGCCCATGGGCGATTCACCCTGGACGGCGTCGAGCATGTGCTCGCGCAGAACAGCGGTCCGAATCACAATCACGGCGGAGTCACCGGCTTCGACAAGGTCGTGTGGGACGCAAAACAACTCCGGAACGGGGTTCAATTCGATTACACCTCTCCCGAAGGAGAAGAAGGCTACCCTGGAACGCTCAAGGCTCGGGTGACCTACACGCTGACCGATACCAATGAGCTCATCATCGATTACCGGGCCACGACCGACCGTGCGACGCCAGTCAACTTATCCAATCACACCTATTTCAATCTGGCGGGAGAGGGTTCGGACACCGTGCTTAATCACGAACTCATGATTGATGCGGAGGAGATGCTTGCGATCGACAAAACTTCTATCCCCACCGGGAAGATCGCATCTGTCGCGGGCACACCGTTCGACTTTCGTCACCCCAAGCCGGTCGGGCGGGATATCAATCAGACGAACGAGCAACTGGCCAATGGGAGCGGGTATGACCACACTTTTGTTCTGAACCCGAAAAAGGGGGTCAAGAAGCCTGCCGCGACCCTCTATGAAAAAACCAGTGGTCGAAAGATGGTGGTTTTTACCGATCAACCGGGACTTCAGCTTTACACCGCGAATTTCCTAGATGGATCGCTCAACGGGAAATCGGGCAAGCCCTATCTGAAGCGCAGTTCACTGTGCCTGGAAACGCAGCATTTCCCCGACAGTCCGAATCAGCCACAGTTTCCTAACACCATCCTCCGTCCCGGCCAAACCTACCAAACCCGTACGATCTACCAATTCAGCGCAAGCGATTCCGCCGGGGAATGATCCACAGTGTACATGCTCCCTGCGCTGCTGGGCCAGCCGTTCGTTAAAGGTTTCCCATGAAAAATCTCCACCTCAGTGTCGGCGTTCTGGCTTCTATGCTGGCACACTTTG
>Ga0304730_1002261_pt1 | contig 13878 bp, 14 predicted proteins | sample M_130628_MF_Meta_FD_190474 | JGI IMG/M metagenome (GOLD analysis project Ga0304730, IMG submission 190474) | Freshwater microbial communities from Lake Montjoie, Canada to study carbon cycling - M_130628_MF_MetaG (v2) (version 2) | ecosystem: Environmental > Aquatic > Freshwater > Lake | place...
AGCCTGCTGCAGCTGCAGTGATAGATCCATGAGCTGGTGTTGAACCAACGTTAGTATCTAAGTTATTGCCAGCAGCATCCTTAACTAGGAATTTAAATGTTCCAGTCCCATTAGATGTACCAACAGTAACTTCATCAACAACGATTGATGTACCAACACCATAGAATGTTAATGTTTTGGTCGCCAAAGTTACACCGTTGTACTTGATAGTAACTGTTGTAGTTAATGGAGCTCCAGGAGCTATAACTGTATTTTGGGCAACAAATACATCGATGTTATTAGCTTCTGTTGCTGCGGTAGCAGCAAATCCAATGCTTGTTGTACCGCCAGTATTAATGCCAACAACAACATTACCAGTACCTTCAGCAGTTAAAAGTCCTGCTGTGCCTGTTAGGTCAGCTTTGTATTGATTTTTTAACTCAACGGCGATGTATTGGACTGCTGCATATGCATAATCTTCAGCACCTAATACTTCTGAAGTTTCGCCTTCTTCATCCGCAGCATCATGTAGTGTGAAGTAAGAGTTAGCAACAACTGGTGCTGCTCCTGAAGTACAGCTATCTACACCTGTAATTGAAAAGGTTTTAACAGCAGTACCGGAGCCAGCTGTTGCGCTGTTCTTAGCAGTTACAACAATATCGCCAGCACCTGTGACGGTTAAAGTAGCTACGGCTGCAAGAATTTCACCAAAGCCCACGCCTTTTGCGTCCTGGCTGATAGTTGAAGTAGCTGAAGCAGTACCGATTGCAAGAGTTGCAGGACCTGTAACTGTAAGGTTTCCAGTTCCATTTGTTGCAGTTGTAAATGTGACTACTGCACCAACAGCTAACACAGTTCCTGTGCTATTTGTGGTACCAACAGTTTGAGCATCAGCTAGAAGTGCGCTTGCTGCAATTGCACACTGACCAACCGAAGCTGTAGTTCCAGCAGTTGCAGCCGCTGCTAGATAAATATCAGCTTTTGTTATTGCAGTTTCATCAGCTGCATTAGCAGCAGGTGTTGACGCAACAGACAGGAATCCTGCTGTAAGCGCCGACACTGCAACTAGTGCAATGCGTTTCTTTAGTGTCTTTGTAGACATTTGTTTCCTTTCGTTAGTCGAGTTCGGGAATTTCCCGATCTCGGCTCGAAGATCTTTCGATCTTCTAATTCTGTTTCCTTATGGCACACACGTGTAATGCCGCAAGAAGACAGAAAGCTATTTACTCAGTGGGTACTGGCCCACCATCTGTTTGCTCTAAGACCTGCAGCATTAACGTCACTGTCTCAAGTTGAGCCAGGGATAAAGACATGTGGTCGGCGTACTCAGATACTGAGATTGTCTTTGCAGCAGGAGCTGGCTTTGCAGCAGGTGTAGTAACTGGTGCAACAGGGGCCTCGATGATCGTCATATCTTGATCATTAGAAAGTTGAGAGCGGCTGGTAGTAATTGTGGTATTTGATTCATTACCGGTGATTGAGTTAAGACCAAGGAATGAGGTTAGAACGAGAATAAAAATAAGCGCCATCTTTGAAGATTTAGCGGTTAACTCCGCCGCCTTCTTATAGGTGGTAGATAGAAGATCTAGAGCGGTAAGGCCACGAGCCTCATCAATAATAAGTTCAGATAGAACTTTGCGTAATGATGCACGAGCACGTGAGACTGTGTGACGAACTGCTGACTCTTTGATGCCAAGCTCTTTTGCAATCTCAGCAGTTGAACGACCTTCAACCTCCCACATGACCAGAGCAGCACGTTCTGCTGGGGATAGTAAGGAAAGTGCTTGACGAATAACTGCAGCATCTTCAGCAGCTGAGATCGCTAGTGAGTGATCACCAGAAACCTGCCAAGCTGATTCAACTTCTGCTGAGGCATCATCTAATGCAACTAAATTTGGACGTCTGTTTTCAGCACGGAAAATATCAATACATAGGTTTTCAATTGTGCGGTGCAGGTAGGAAAGAGCGTGCTGATCACTTTCTAACTCTGGGGCGGCTAACATAAATTTAACTAGCGCCTCTTGGGTAATCTCTTCAGCCTTTGCAACATCCTTCACGATCCGATTGGCATGGGAAATTAGCTCTGATCGGTTTTGTGTGTAGAAAGAGGAGAATTTGGCAACACACCAGGTAGCAGGAGAGTTAGCCTCAACCGCCTTCACCTTTTTGGCCTTTAATGCCATCTTTGTGTGCCCCTTTAGATAACCGGTATTTGTCTTGCAGCTGCAGCCGTCGCTGCCTCTAATCACCACTACGAAATGACTGGTCATTTGTCGCCCTACGGGGACAAATCGGACATCCCACAATCACCCCAATTTGAGCGGGGTTTTAGGTAGTTCGTAGTTTCGGATACATATTATATATGACTAGTCATGACCAAAGGGTTATTTATGGCCCGAGTGAACAGAGCAATGGGTCACAGCCCTCACCTTGGATTGAAGAGGCTCCAGGGGTTGGGTTAAGTGGGGTGTGAGACGAGTACAGGTGTTTAAAGGCTATTTGGGTGGGTGTGGAATTCGAGCCCAAGTGGATTGCCTAATCGGGCCGGTTAATTAAAGCTTTAGAAAGCCCAACGGGCGGCCCCTCCGTTAGGAGGAACCGCCCGTTGGGTAGTTCTTTTTAGAGGCTAATTACTTCTTCTTAAGAATTAGCGCCTGTAGTGCTTGGATCTGCTTGTTGATTGATGCGATTAACGCAACGATCGATTGCAGAACCTGAGCATTTGTAACTGATCCATCACCTGCGATTGAGTATGGCACGGTGATAGCAGCTTGTGGTGTTGATGAACTGTTATACAGTGGAAGATCCACTACACAGTTATATGAACCAGAAGTTGTTCCGACAGCGAACTTATATGTCTTTACTCCTGATTTAAATTTATCAACATCAGTTACTGGTGCAGTTACTGCGGTCATTTGTGTACCGCATGTAATTGATAATGCACTAGTTCCAGTTGTTCCTAGCTTTGAGCTATCAGCTGGAGCATTACCGGCAGAATCTTTTGCTGTAATTGTTAAGGTAGCAATTGATCCTGAAGCATATGAAGCCTTATCAAGTGATGCAGTGTATGTGTAAGCAGCCTTAGCACACTTTACGGCTAGATCATTTGATGTGATAGTTGCTAGAGCAGCATTTTTGATTGTGTACTTCAAAGTTGCGGCTCCAGTTGCTGATGTACAGGTAAATGTCTGTGCAACAACATCTGCCTCAGCAGAAGCGGTTACAGAGTAGCCTGAGACTGCAGCATTAAGTGAAGCTGCAACTAAGGAAGGGGTAGCAACAAGTAAGTTACCAGCAGAGTCAGTAACTGCTAAATTAAAAGCACCAGTTCCATTACCTGCAGAGTTTGCCTCACCAATTGTTGCGTCAGACAAAGTAATTTTTGCAACATCACCTTGAAGTGTGAAGCTCTTAGTTGTGTAGGTAACACCATTTACAGCCACAGTTACAACTGGCTTGTAAGGAGTATTTGCTACCGCTTGAGCTACGATGATGTTTAAGTACCCGGCTGAGCCATAGGTTGTAGTTGCTGCAGTTGAGTATGTCACCGCATCATATGAGACCACTCCGCCACCAGTAACAGTTGCTGTTACTGAGGTTGAAGATGGCATCTCAGTACCATTTGCATCTTTAAGAGTCATAGCAATTACACCGTATGAACCGTTTGAGATCACTTGAGCATCAGCAACATCGCTGTTTGAACTTACAGCAGCACCAATCAGAGTTGCCTCAGTGTTGATCTTAATGAAGCTCTTTGAAGGAGAAAAATCACCAACAGTTGTAACTACTGTTACATTTATTTTGCCTTTTAGAGTTCCATTTGAGGTTGATGTTGTTCCTGTATAGCAACTAATAACTAAAGGAGTGCCGGCAGCGGTTGGCTTGATTAGTGCAGTGTAGTCGCCACCACCTGATGCAGCGCCGATCTGTGTTAAGCCAACAAGAGTTGCAGCACTTGCTGTGGTGTAGCCGGTAATTGTTCCACCAGAAACCGTAATTCGGTCTGCAGCGGTTGTGTTGTCCATAAGTACAGATAAAGTACCGGAAGCGTACATAAGTGCTGAAACAGTGGTCCCGTCAGCAACTTCACCGTTACCAGAGATTAATCCAAAGCTTGTACCGTTAACGCCTGATGCACCAGCAGATGCTGCCGCGCCATTAGCATTCAAAGTACAAAGTGATGCAGTTGCATTAGCAGCAGGTGCAGCAACTACAGACAGGAATCCTGCTGTAAGCGCTGACACTGCAACTAGTGCAATGCGTTGTTTCATTGTCTTTGTAGACATTTGTTTCCTTTCGTTAGTCGAGTTAGGGAATTTCCCTATCTCGGCTCGAAGATCTTTCGATCCTCTAATTCTGTTTCCTCATGGCACACACGTGTAATGCCGCAAGAAGACAGAAAGCTATTTACTCTGTGGGGGCAGACCCACCATTTGTTTGATCTAGAACGGTGAGCATTAATGTCACCGTCTCAAGTTGGGCAAGGGATAAAGCCATGTTGTCTGCATACTCTTCAACTGAAATCGTTTGGGCAGCTGGTGCTGGCTTTGCAGCAGGTGTAGCTGGCGTAACAGGGGCTTCAATGATCGTCATATCTTGATCATTAGAAAGTTGGGAGCGGCTGGTGGTAATTGTGGTATTTGATTCATTGCCGGTAATGGAGTTAAGACCTAGGAATGAGGTTAGAACTAGAATGAAGATGAGTGCCATCTTTGAAGATTTAGCGGTTAACTCCGCCGCCTTCTTGTAGGTGGTAGATAGAAGATCTAGAGCAGTTAGGCCGCGGGCCTCATCAATAATAAGTTCAGATAGAACTTTGCGTAGTGATGCTCTGGCACGTGAGACTGTGTGACGAACAGCAGACTCTTTGATACCAAGCTCTTTAGCAATCTCAGCTGTTGAACGTCCTTCAACCTCCCACATCACAAGCGCTGCGCGCTCTGCAGGGGATAGTTTTGATAATGCTAATTTAATAATTGCGGCATCTTCAGCAGCTGAGATTGAGGCATCAGCTGGGATGTAGTTTTCAGTTGCAATCTGTGAAAGACGCTCTTGGGAGGTCTCTGCATCTAGGGCAACTAGATTTGGCCGGCTTCCTTTTGCTCTGATTACATTTAATGAAAGGTTGTTAATGGTGGCGCGGATATAGGCAAGTGCGCGCTCTTTTGTGTCTAGCTCTGGGGCTGCCAGCATGAATTTAAGAAAGGCCTCTTGAACTACCTCATTAGCATCTTGATCATTACGCAGCATCCGGCGGGCTTGCGAAACCAAAGATGAGCGGCTTTCAAGGTAGAGGGCTGATAGATCAGCCACAGTCCATACCTTGGTCTCAGGTAAGTTAACTGCTAACTTACTTTTTAGAAATTTAGCCATTTTGTTTTCACAGCTCCTACGCCTTTAGGTTTTAGACAGTTTCCTGTCCTTAATAGGTAAGACACCCATCATGATCAAATGTCGCGATCAGGTAGGTTGGCTTTGCTGTTAATTCTGCTTAAGCCCAGAACAATAGGATGAGGCTTTTTTAATTTAGATTTATGGTCATACCTGGTCATACCTGGTCATAGATAAATGATGACCGATCACTGCATAGAGTGATTTACTTATTTACAGATATTTAAATTATGGATTTATCTTGAGCGATCTTTGCAGCCTCTTTGCGATCAGATGCACCGAGGGTTCGATAAATTTCCATAGTTTCATGCCGGATAGTTGAAACTGAGAAACCTAAATCTTCAGCAAGTTCATGATTGGTTTTTCCTTCAACAAAGCCTTGCAGGATCTGCAGTTGTCTGGCTGAGAATGAAACCTTGCTTGATAACTCCTTAGTTAAATGCGGGTGTTTTAGCTCCGGTAGTTCAACCTTTAAATAAACAGCACAGACCTTGCCAATAATCTCAATTAAATGCAGCTCTTGAGGGGTCAAGTTATGAGCCTCTATTTTAAGTAAAATATAGCCCTTTAGGATCTTGCCATTAGAGATTGGGATGACGATGAAATCATTATTGTTACTTTTTGCGATTACCGAAGCGGTCAGCGTAGAAATATTCGAGGTTGGCGCTAGCAGGTTTAAAACTGATTTAAAATCAACATAATCAGCAGTCTCAGGGTATGGATTATTTGAATAAAGCTCAGTTGCAACATTATGTGAATCTAGGTTAAAGATAATGGCATTAGAAATTTTGAAACTAGCAAGCAGATCTGTTTCCAGATTCTTTAATAACTCATTTGCAGTCGGGCGCTGAATAAGCAGGTTTAATAACCTGTCCAACCTAACCTCTAGCGAATCCACATTGACTCCCTAAGTAAGACTTTCTGCTATGACTAGTATGTCTGTCTGGTCATAACCATTCAATAGTAGTTAACGGTTGCTAAAAAGCAACTCGCACTCAGGAAAATGACTGGTCAATTATGGAAAATTTCAATGAATTATTTTTTGCAGGTGAGCGCAGTTGAGCGCAGTTGAGCGCAGTTTTAAAACAATTAATGACTAAAAGTGAACTAAGGGTGATTGATTACTGTTTTTTATCAGGGTTGTCAGCAGCACCCAGCACAATTAGTAGCTCATCTGAGGTTACCCCTAGTGCTGTGCAGATTGGCACAATTACATCGATTGAAGGGCGCCGGTCTTGATTGAAGTAACGGGAAAGACTTCCTCGATCTATTTTTGTCATAGTTGAAAGCTCATCAAGGGATGCAATCCCTAATTTTTTCATGGTGCTTCGGAGCCACTCATTGGTTTGCTTACTTGTGTATCTAGAGTTGCCCATGGTGTGAGTGTATGAACTTCTAACATAAAAACTTGTATATAAGGGGTCGCTAGCACTCATTTATAAAGATTGCTTTTTAGCAATGTTTATAGGCTTTTTTAAGGAATTTAATAATTGCAAATGTTGCTTTTAAGCAACAAAATCTCATAAGGTGAAATAAGTTTTGTAGTTTAAATAAAACAAAATTAGATCCTTTAAATATTACTGAGGAGTATTCAAGAATGTGGTGTGGGCCCTGTCGGGATCGAACCGACGACCCACAGATTAAAAGTCTGTTGCTCTACCGACTGAGCTAAAGGCCCCAAATTAACGGTACTGATAAATACCTTTGTTCCAGTAATGATCAATACGCGTGAGGGGTAATCATATAGGTATTTTACGTTTGCTATTTTTCAAAGGCAGACTTGGCCAATCGGTCATTTATCGCAACTGCGATGCCATCGCCTGTGGGTGGGATTGCAAAAATTCTAGTTATTCCCTTGCTATCTGCCAACCTAAAGGCCTCATAGAGAACTTTTGCATACTCCGCATTTGTCGATGGTGTGGCAAGTCTTACCACTCCATCTGGGGTTGCAAATGATCCAAGTGCGATTAGCCCATCACCTGAAGTGGGTAATCCAGTAAGAAAAACCTTTGCCTTTGGCGCGTAGTGAGATTCAAGCAAACCAGATGCTTTAACTTGATTACTTGTAGTGGTAAAAGAAGATAGGTCTATGGAAATGCCTAAAGTATCTTCGATCATCTCCTTTGTTACTGCACCGGGACGCAAAATTGATGGTTTATCTTTTGTGCAATCAATAATTGTTGATTCAACCCCAACTGCACATGGACCACCATCTAAAATTAGATCATCCTTACTTAAGTAATCAGATAACTCATCAGATACTGCAGACGCTGTCGTTGGCGACACCTTGCCAAATCTATTTGCGCTAGGAGCTGCTATTCCTTGGCCACCTTGTTTTTCAAACTCTTTTAGTAATGCAAGTGCCACGCTGTGTTCTGGCACCCGAACACCAACATTGTTTTGGCCGCCGGTAATAAAATCTTTTGCTAAATCTGTTCTAGGCAGGATCAATGTCATCGGTCCTGGCCAAAAAGCTCTGGCAAGTTTGATTGCATACTCTGGAATTTCACTTGCCCACTTATCAAGTTGGGCAGCAGTAGAGATGTGAACAATTAATGGGTGATCAGCAGGCCTGCCTTTAACCGCATAAACCCTTGCAACTGCATCTTTGTTGCTGGCATCAGCGCCTAATCCATAAACCGTCTCAGTTGGAAAGGCGACTAAGTTGCCACGTAGTAGCGTTGTGGCAGCATCGGTTAAGGCAGCGGCGGTGCAGTTTGAAATGATGCTCATATAGGTAATTGTCGCACTTGAAAAAGCCAAAAAACTCCGCTTATTTTTTATTAGTTTTGCCCAACTTAAATGACCCGATACCCTTACCTCTCCACTGTCCCCATCGTCTAGTGGCCTAGGACGTCGCCCTTTCACGGCGTTAACACGGGTTCAAATCCCGTTGGGGACGCAAGGGAGTTGAAAGAGATTTCAACTTCGTAAGGCAAGACCCAGTAGCGCAGTTGGTTAGCGCGCCGCCCTGTCACGGCGGAGGTCGCGGGTTCAAGTCCCGTCTGGGTCGCAATTTATTTGTTTCTTAATTGGAATAAATAAGTTTGATTGGCTGAGTAGCTCAGTTGGTATGAGCGAACGACTGAAAATCGTTAGGTCGCCGGTTCGATCCCGGCCTCAGCCACAAAAGTTTTTTATATTTAATTTAAATCAAAAAGTAATTAAGCAGATCCAGCTTTTCTTCTATGCATCTTTGGCGCAGCCCCACCAGTTTGGCCAGCACCAATCTTTGAACCACTACTTGGCCCGCCAGATTTACCGCTATTGCCGCCCTTTTGTTTCTTTGCGAGCGCCTCTAACATCTTCGCCTTTGGATCTATTGGCGTGTTTTTATTCTCTTCACTCATTTTTAATTACCACCTGACTGGTTTGGTGTGGTTGCTTTAAGTAACTCTTTAACCTCAGACTCTTTATACCTGCGGTGTCCACCTAATGTTCTAATTGAGGTTAACTTGCCCGCCTTTGCCCACCTGGTAACTGTCTTAGGATCAACACGAAACAATGTGGCGACCTCGGCTGGGGTTAACAAATTCTCTTGCGCGCTAGCACCAGACAAAGCGGCAGATCTTGAAGCAGATAGTGAGTAATTGTTTTGACTCATATATCCCTTCCAGTTCTGCTCTCGTTAATCTCAAGGCCAGCAATGTCCACTTTGAACCTTATGGGGTAAGTATCCCGTTTATTTATTTCAAGAACAAGTACTAATACTTATGTTGCAGATTCCAGCGCTGCCACCTTGCGCCAGCGGGAGACCAATCTTTCATAACCGCGTCCTGCCAAGGAGCCATCACCGGATGCAAGCCCGGCAATAGATGAGTTCACATCCTCAATTGATGTGTCGGCATCTAAGCCGGTCTCACCATTTTCAATCAGTAAGTTATTTAGGTAAACAGCAAGGCCGCCGTAATCTAATTCCACAATTGAATTACCATCAAAGATCTCAAGCCACTCAATTAGATCAGCTATCTCACCCTCAATCGGTCCAGGACCAAAAGCATTTATGACTGCCTCATGGGTAAATGTGGCCCGCTGTTTGGCATTTGCAATTGAGGTTCGCATAATGGTGAAGTAACCATCATCATTTTCGCCCCGCATCCGCTCATCTGGCCTAAACAATGCAAACCAGCGGGGTGGGATATTCCAAGTTGTGGTCAGAATATGTGAGACCTTATCTTCAACAATCTCAGTAGAACTCCTAATTGAATCCTCAATAGTTTGAGGAATAAAAAACTTTATTACCGATGGTGGCAGAGTGGTTTTGAAATCATCGAGCGCCACCCAACACCTAGCCGTAGTTGACCAAGGGGCAACATATCTTTTGCCTTCATGATCTAGTACGTGGGCGCCATCTGGTTTTAAGGCAGGTGGCTCTACATTAATTGTTCGAGTCAACGCCCGTCGTTGTTCATCCCAACCGGTAGGAGAGGTAATTGCAATTTGTGACCACCGTAGTTGATCAGAGGGTGCAAATGAATCTATTGGTTCATAGATTCGAAGGGATGCAACATATGGGGTGGGGCGCATTAGTAAACCGTACTACTTATTTAATTAAAATTAATTACGTGGGTTGTATTTATCATCTGCATAAGGGTCATCATTTGCATCACTCTTGTTTGCAGGTAACTCACCGTGTAACTCTTTTGCCAAGCTCTCTAGATCCATATCTTGATTTGAGTACTTAAGATCCCGGGCAACCTTTGTGTGTTTTGCTTTTGAACGGCCTCGTCCCATGAGTTAGGCCTCCTTCACAATTATCTTTTCTGTCGTGGGTAAAGATTAGCCAATAGACCCCGCCTTGCGCCAAATGCGGCTATTTGGCTGGGTATTTAGCGGCGGCTTGGGTGAAAACTGAGGAGAGATCACTTGCTATGCCAGATGCACTTATCTCACCGTGGCTAACTAGCTCTGTCCATAGCTCGGGTGCGTTTATTAACTTAATTAATGTTGGTCCACTCATCTCAACTGTGTTTGGCGGTGTTCCTCTGCGGTGATTACCGCCGGCTACACATTGAATCGCACCGTATGAGGGAATCCTAAGTTCAACACTTCTGCCAGGTGAAATTGATTTTATTAGATCCAAAATCAACTTCACCTGAGCCTTAACATCTAAATCTTTTGCCATAAAAGAGGTTAAATTCTTTTAAGCATTATGCTGTTTTTGAAGCTACTTATCTGCCTCTTTTACACAAAGTATTTTTCATAGCAGCATCACTATCAGCAATTGATTTAACTAGTTCATCAACATCTTTTTGTGATTGACCACCTAGGGCATTGCCTAGATCAGTTAAGGTCTTGTAGCCAAAAATATTAGCCTGAGAGAGCATCTCTGCCTCGGCATCTTTTAGTTGAATAAATAGATCACTGGCCATCTTGCAATCTGCAAGCATCCAGGTGCGCTTTGTTGGTGTTATGTAAGGATTAGATCCACAAACATAACTCTTGCTACCAACCTTTGTTTTTGCGCCGGTTTTGCTGCAAGGAACACCATTTGAGATCTTTGCCGCATTTGCAGTGGTGGCAAATGAGGTGGTGGCTAGAAATAGGCCAAAGGCGGCGGCAACCACAAGTGATCTAGTCTTATTTGAATTCTTTACCATTTGTATATCCAACTTTCTCTTTTTTTAACTTTCTAACACCGGCTATGCACCAGTATCACAACTGGGGTAATAATAACCTTCTCTGGATTAATTAATACCCCCAAAGATGGTGAATTTACTGGGAATTTAAGGCTTTATGCTGGGAAATGACCATTTAATTTACTGACTTGCGCAGGCCCAACTGCTTAGGTAGCCAGCGGGCGCACTTTAAATTAAAGCTTGTAACTCAACCTTATTTATCTCACCCTTTGTTACTTTATTAATTGCATCTGCAATCTCTTTAGATTGCTCCACGGCGCTGCCAGCAAAATCTGCTGGGTTTTTAATTAATTGATTTAATTGATCAATTGTTAATGGGAAATCTTTTTCACTAGCTAGAGAAGTGAAGAAATTACTTGGGGTAGTGGTGGTGGCATGTTTTTTGATCATCTCATGGGCAATCTCACGTCCCATACCTGCTTTAACACAGCTCATAAGTATTTGCGTTGATGCAAGAAATGGCAGGTTCTCACTTAACTCTTTATTAATATTTTCTTCAAATATTCCAAATTCAGTCAGGATGGTCATAAAGGTGTGAAGCAGGCCATCGGCAACATAAAATGAATCAGGAATTACTACACGCCTTACCACAGAGCATGAAACATCCCCTTCATTCCATTGATCTCCAGCTAAATCAGCTGCCATGGTGGTGTAACCACGAAGTAGCACCATCATGCCGTTAATACGCTCAGATGATCTTGAGTTCATCTTATGTGGCATGGCAGAGGATCCAACTTGGCCTGCTTTAAATCCTTCACTTGCCAAGCCACTACCTGCCATTAATCTAATTGTGGTTGTCATCGATGATGGGGCGGCTGCAATCTGTAATAACTTTGACACAACTTCAAAATCAATTGATCGGGGATAGATCTGTCCAACACTTGTTAATGTGTTTTCAAAACCAAACTCCTTTGCAATTACCTCTTCCATCTTGGTTAAATCTTTAACAGAACCTAAAGCAGAGATTCCATCGGCGCCACTTCCAACTGGACCCTTAAGACCTTTAAGTGGCAAGCGGTTTAATAACTCTTCCAATGCAGTTAATGAAAACAATAACTCCTCACCACAAGAAGCAAATCTTTTACCTAAAGTTGTAACTTGGGCTGCAACATTATGGCTTCGACCTACTAAGTAAGTTTTTTCATACTTAGTGATGTTTTTTTCAAGTAAAAATAAAGTCTCAAGAGTTCTTTTTCTAATTAGATTTAAACCATCTCTAATTTGAATTAACTCAATGTTCTCTGTTAGATCACGGCTAGTCATACCAATATGAATCTTTTCAACCCCAGATAGTGCGTTGAACTCCTCAATTCTTGCCTTCACATCATGGCGGCTTTGCTTCTCTCGCTTTTCAATTGAATCTAAATCAACATTGTTAATTACCTTCTCATAAGCTGCGATATCACTATCGGTAATTGGTAATCCTGCTTTTTTCTGGAAATTTAATATGGTAATCCAAAACTTACGCTCTGAAATTATTTTATTTACTGGGTCAAAGATTGCCACCATCTCTTTTGTGGCATAACGAGTAGCTAATACATTTGGCGTACTCATGCGATTAGATCCCTAACTGCAATTGTTTCATCTCTTCCTGGTCCTACTCCGATTGCACTAATTGGCGCCCCAGATATCTTCTCTAAAAACTTTACATACTCCTGGGCGTTTTTTGGGAGATCTGCCACAGATTTTGCCTTTGAAATATTTTCTTTCCAACCAGGTAGGTATTCATAGATTGGCTTTGCATGGTGAAAATCTGTTTGAGATGCAGGTAGCTCTTCAACCCTGACACCATCAATCTCATAAGCAACACATACTGGAATCTTTTCCCAACCAGTCAATACATCTAGCTTTGTTAAGAAAAAGTCAGTTAAACCATTCACTCGAACTGCATAACGAGCAATTGGGGCGTCAAACCAACCACATCGACGATTACGCCCAGTAGTAACACCAACCTCACCACCAATTTTTCTAAGTGCTTCGCCATCTTCATCAAATAACTCAGTTGGAAATGGGCCACTACCAACGCGGGTTGTGTATGCCTTAAGAATTCCAATTACGCGGGTAATTTTTGTTGGACCAATTCCAGAGCCAGTAGAAGCTCCTCCTGCGGTTGGATTAGAGGATGTAACAAAGGGATAGGTGCCATGATCAACATCTAGCAGTGTTCCTTGTGAGCCCTCTAGTAATACTGTCTTACCTGCTTTTAAAGCTTGATCTAATAACAAGGCAGTATCTGCTACATATGGTTTTAAAATATCGGCATACCCTAAGTACTCAGTTAAAACCTCTTCTACGGTAATTCCTTTACGATTAAATACTTTAATCAAGATCTGATTTTTATCATGCAAGGCTGCCTCAATCTTTTGTTTTAAAATCGATGGATCAAATAGATCTTGAACGCGAATACCAATTCTGTTTATCTTGTCAGCATAGGCAGGGCCAATACCGCGGCCAGTTGTGCCAATCTTAGATTTACCTAAGAAGCGCTCTGATACCTTGTCGATGGTGCGGTGGTATGGGGTAATTAAGTGCGCATTGGTAGAGATCTTAAGTTTTGAGGTATCAATACCGCGCTCATTTAAGCCTTTAATCTCTTCTAGTAATACTGCTGGATCAATCACAACACCATTACCAATTACTGGAATTACATTTGGTGACAAGATGCCAGAGGGTAATAAGTGCAGTGCGTACTTTTGATCACCGATTACAACTGTGTGCCCGGCGTTATTGCCACCTTGGTAGCGAACAACATAATCAACCCGATCACCTAGTAGATCGGTTGCTTTTCCCTTGCCCTCATCGCCCCACTGCGCACCAAGTAGTACTACAGCTGGCATCGGCTTATTTGTTTAAAGTTGTGCCGGCGGAG
>Ga0304730_1002265_pt1 | contig 13870 bp, 13 predicted proteins | sample M_130628_MF_Meta_FD_190474 | JGI IMG/M metagenome (GOLD analysis project Ga0304730, IMG submission 190474) | Freshwater microbial communities from Lake Montjoie, Canada to study carbon cycling - M_130628_MF_MetaG (v2) (version 2) | ecosystem: Environmental > Aquatic > Freshwater > Lake | place...
TTTACGGATCCTGCAAATCAACGAAACAGCGTCTGCCAGTGATGCGGCGTTTGCGCTGGCACGGTTGAACGATTGGATCAACAGCCTTGCGACTGAGGGGTTGACCGTCTATAGCCAAGCGCGCACAACCTGGACGATTAGCGGGGCAACCAACTACACGGTCGGGTCGGGCGGCACCATCAACTGTGTGCGTCCGCTGAGTGCGATGAACATCACGAACGTGGGCTTTCAAGACACCAGCGTGACGCCAACGATTGAGTACAACCTGGGCACGGCCCTGACCGAAGACGCATGGGCTGGCATTGCCCAGAAGGGGTTGACCTCGGTCTATCCACAAGCCGCGTATTACAACCCCACGTTCAATGCGGGGCTGGGGTTGCTGTATCTGTGGCCGTTGCCGACTAGTCTCACATTGCAAGGGGTCATCTATACGCCCGTGCCGGTGACGGAGTTTGACGCGATTACAGACACGATCAGTCTGCCTCCGGGTTACCGTCGGTTCCTGCGAACGGGGCTGGCGAAAGAGATTGCGGCGGCATTTGACGCGCCGTTGACGGTTGATTTGCAGCAAGCGGCAATGGAAAGCAAAGCGGACATCAAACGCAGCAACCAGCGGTTGAGCGACCTGTCGAGCGGCGTGGCGGGATTGCTGTTTGGCGGCGCAGGGCCACACTACAACATCTACTCGGACACCTAATATGCCGCTGTATCCGGGCTTCGTCTACGGGTCGAATGAGTCGCAGAGTCCGTGGGCGGACCTTGAACGGACGATGAACTGGTATCCTGAGCCGATTCAGTCGCCAGCGTCACCGTATCCAGCCGCGCTGTATCCGTGTCCGGGTCAAGAGGACTACGTCACGGTCAGTGACATCAACTGCCGCGCCTTGTTTGCGATGGCGGGACGGTGCTACGCCGTGATGGGGGCCAGTGTTTACCAAGTCTTTGCCACGAATAGCGCGGCCATTGTCACGGGCGGCACGGTCACGAATGCCCCCGAGATGGCGAGCATTGCCAGCAACGGCGCGGCAGGCGGAGAACTGCTCATTGCGTCAGGCGGCAACGGGTATCTGCTGACGATTGCGACGAACACGTTGGTAGCGGTGTCGAACCTTGCTGGCATCACCGACAGCGTGGGCATGATTGACGGCTACTTCTTGGCCTTTGATGCGGCCACCTCGACGTTCTATATCAGCGAACTGAACGACGGCGCGACATGGGACTTGACCCAGTTCGCTCAACGCAGCATTGCGCCAGACCCGTGGGTGTCGATGACGGTCGATAGCAACCGTCAGATTTGGCTGATTGGCGAGCAGACCGGCGAAGTCTGGTATGACGCGGGCACGTCGCCGTTCCCGTTCCAGCCGGTGCCTGGCAGCGTCTTTGGCTATGGCACCTGTGCGCCAGCGAGCGTGAAGCTGGTCGGCAGCAGCATGATGTGGCTGTCGCAGAACTCGAACGGGGCAGGGCAAGTCATTGCGGCCAATGGGTTGGTGCCGGAACGTGTTAGCACGTACGCCGTGGAGACGGCCATTGCGGGCTATGCGCGGACCGTGGGGATTACGGACGCGGAAGCCGTGACGTACAGCGACCAAGGGCACACGTTCTATTGCCTAACGTTTCCTGCGGCCAACGCCACATGGGTCTACGACCTTTCTACGCAGCTCTGGCATGAACGGGGCGTGTGGGATACGGCGACGGGCAGTTATGGCGTCTGGGGGCCGCGCAACCATGCCTATGCCTTCGGCAAGCATCTGGTGGGCAACCGTGGCACAGGCATGTTGTGCGAGATGGACACGTCGTTCACCAGCGAGTGCAATGGCGACCTCATTCGACGGTTGCGGATTCCCCCGCCCATTTGGGTGGACCCGCAAGCCAGACGGTTGTTTGTGTCGCGATTCCAACTGTTGATGGAGCCGGGGCTGGGCGCGGTCAGCGGCCAAGGGTCCGACCCGCAAGTGTTGCTGCGGACGAGTTCAGATGTGAAGACGTGGACAGGCAGTCTGTCGGCCACGGCTGGCACGTTAGGCGCGTATACGCAGAACGTCTATTGGACACGTCTGGCAAGTTCGCAGCAGATGTGGGTGCCTGAGATTGTGGTGACGGACCCGATTCCGTGGCGCATTGTGGGCGCACTGATTGACGGGCGTCATTTCATGGGGCAAGCGTAATGTTGAATTTGGCTCCGGTGCCCGGTGTCATTGTTGAGACACCGGTGCTGAACAACAGCATCACGGGACGCGTGACGCAAGCGATGCGCTACTGGTTGCTGTCGCTCATTGACCGCATCAACGCGGGGCCACAGACCGTTTCGTCGGTCAGCAAGACGGTGCAAGCGGCGTCTATTGCGACGACGGCGCTGCCCATCTTGTCGGTGCTGCCGGGCGTCTATCGCGTGTCGATGACGACGCAAGTGACGCGTGTGGCGACGACCAGTTCGTCGCTGATTGTGACGTTTGGCTGGACATCGGGTGTCGCGTGTACGCTGAGTAGCACGGCGATGACGGGCAACACGTTGGCGACGACGACCTCGCTGTCGGCCATCATCAGCGTGGATGACGCGACGACCATTACCTATGCGACGACGTATGCCAGTGTCGGGGCGACGACGATGCAGTATCGATTGGACGTGGTGTGCGAGCAACTGATTTGAACGTCATTCCTCCGTTCCGAACCACACGGGTAGTGCGACGGACTGTTGACGCCACGGCATTCAACGTTATTGCGAACCATCCTTCGGTACGTCCGTGGATTGGTGGAGATGGTGTCGCCGACTTGACGGCAATTGTGACTGAACCATCCAACATTGCGCTGCTAGGTGAGGCTGGCGGGTTTGTCTGCATAAACCACGGGGCTGGCCGCTACGAAGTGCATTCGTTGTTTGACCCGTCGCGGTCTGGGCAAGCCGCCATTCACGGGATGCGTGATGCGATGGCGTACATGTTTACGTCTACGCCGTGCGTGGAACTACTGACGAAGGTGCCTGTCGATAACCTTGCGGCAAAAGGGTTGGCACGACTAGCTGGGTTTACGCCGCAGTTTGAAAGCCTGTCTGCGTGGAATGCCGAGTCACAGAAACTGACCGCGTTCTATAGTCTGCCTGTTGAAAAGTGGGCGTTGCTGTCTCGTGAGTCCAAGCGTATGGGCGCATGGTTCCATGCCATGCTCGACACGATTCGAACAGACGAACAACACGCCGCACATCCTGACGATGCGGTCCATGACGCGATGGTCGGCGCGACGATTGGGATGCTCCAAGCCGGACTCGTTTGGAAAGCGGTGACGTGTTACAACCGCTGGGCTTTGTGGACAGGTCACGATGTTGTTGTCGTTGAGAACGAATGCCCGTTAGTTGTGACAATAGGACGCCAACGAGTTGAAATTACGAACGCACATATTGAGGTGTTTTGATGCCAGCCGCAGTACCAGTTATCGCTGCCGGAGTTACCGCAATAGGCGGTCTTGCTAGTGCAAGGATGCAATCAAGCGCAAACGCAAAAGCCGCCAAGCTGCAAACAGATTCGGCTAACGAGTCGGCACGGCTGCAAGACGCCGCAGCGAAACGTGCGTTGAACTCTGTGCGGGATCAAGCCTTCCGCGACGAACTCTTGTCGAACGCGGCATCGAAAGGTCAATACAAAGCTGATGTGGCTGGGTTGAGAAACGCCTACAACATGTCTGGAGACGCTGCGTTTAATCAGCGGTCAGAGTTTGACTCAGTCGGACGAACGGCCAGCAATGTGCTGGGGCAAACCACGGAACAGCGCAACTACTTTCGAGACTTGATGGGCTATGGATTCCCACAAGGATCGTTGAACACCTACGCGGCTCCTGCGGCACTGCGACGGTCTGAGTTGATCATCCCTGAGGACCAAGAGTACCTTGCTCCTGTTGCACCGAGGCCCGTCTAATGTCATATGGTGAAAACGAAGCCACAGAAGACACGACTGATCCGTTCACGGAAGAGGGTGGGGCCAATGGCCCGATGACCCCGATTGCGCGAGCCATTGTCGAGCTTTACCAGAAGTATCTCAAACGGACTCCTAGTAACGCGGAAATTGTCGAAGCGTCACGGTCTGGAAGTCTTGAAGGACTTGAAGCGGGCATTTTGGATAGCCCTGAATACAAGGCGTTGCAACCGGTGACGCCGCCGACTGCGCCGCCGACGACGCCGCCTCCCGGTAATGGCTACAACCTTGAAAGGCTGAAGGCTGGATGGCTGGCATGGACTGGCCCGAAAACCCCTGCTGGCCTTCAGGAATTCCTTGACGCCAACAACAAGAACGGTGGGTTCGCTACGGGCGTGACGCGCATTGGGTCAAAACTTAATCAACTGTCGTACGACGGGAAATTTATTGCCAAGGTGATTGGGTCTACAGATGCGAACCCCTATCTCCAATGGAATGAAAACCCGGGAGAAACGCCTCCGCCTCCGCCCCCGCCTCCGGGTGGCACTTCGGCAACGCCTGCGGAGACGCCTGCTCAACGAGCCGCACGTCTCGCCGGTCTTGGCCTTGGCCCGGGAGGTTTGCAGAATCAGCGACCCGGCGCACCACCGCCACGTCCCGGCCAGATGGGAGACATGATGGGTCGTCGTCCTCAACGATTTGACCAACCGTATGATCCGTCTGGTGGTCGAGGGGTCGTTGGACCCGACCAAGGTGGTCGTCGTCGTCAAATGCCTGATCAGCAGCCGTATGATCCGTCTGGCGGTTTTGAGCCGGGAGGATTTACAGGACGGCAACAAGGCGGGGGGTATCAACCGGTTGAAGACCCCGGCATGTATACGCCAGGTGAGGCCTATCAAGCCCCGGAGTACCGTGCGCCGGACCCGTATCAGCAAGCGACGCCGTTCTCTAGAGACGAGTATCAAGCGGCTACGCCGTTTGGACGCCCTGAGTATCAAGGGGCGACGCCGTTCTCCCGAGATGAGTATCAAGCCGCCACGCCGTTTGCGGCCCCGACAGCAGCGGACATGGCGCAAGACCCCGGGTACCAGTTCCGTTTGAGCCAAGGCCAGAAGGCGTTGGAACGGTCTGGCGCGGCGCGTGGTGTCACCAACACGGGTGGCAATATGAAGGGACTGCTGGACTACGGTCAGCAAGCGGCGTCTCAAGAATACGGCAACGTGTATGGCCGCAACTTGACCACGTACAACACCAACGAAGCCAACCGGGCGTCTGCGTACAACACGAACTACGGCAATGCGTTTGGTGCGTACAACACTAACGAAGCTAACCGGGCGGGCGCGTATCAGACCAACTACAGCAATGCGGCGAAGGCTTACGATACCAACGAAGCTAACCGGGCTGGCGCGTATCAGACCAACTACGGCAATGCGTTGACGGCGTACAACACGAATGAAGCCAATCGGGCTGGTGCGTATAACACCAACGCGAACAACGCCTATCAGCAATACACGACCAATGCGCTGGCCAAGAACGCCTACAACCAAGAGACCGAGTCGCGACGGTCTGGCGCGTTTGCCACGAACAGCAACCTGTATCAGCAGCGGCAACAGGACGCATACAATCGCTCACAACAAGCCTACAATGATGCGATGGCGGAGTATCAGTCGGGCATCAACAACCAGCGCAACTACGAGCGTGACCGCATGAGCGACTTGTTCAGAGTGGCAGGCATCTAATGGCGTTTAACTTTCAGGCGTATCGGAACCCGTACGTCAGCACCATTGCCGAACTCTTGAGCCGTGGCGAAGACGCGAAGGCGAAGGCGCTGGTCGATGTCGCGAATGCCCAAGCGCGAGCCGCAGAGATTCGTGGACAAGCCTACGGCGGGGCTGTGCAAAGCATCGGTCAGATTGCGAGCAAGGCGTTGACGGATTACACCGATCCTAAACGCAAGCTGAACGACATGGCACTCAAGCAAGCGGAGAGCAATGCGCGTTTGGATGACGCCACGCGAGACGTGTTGAGTCAAACGATTCGACCGGTCATTACGACGACCGTGCCTGGTGTGCCATTTGAGGCATCCTCTGTCAATGTGGTGCCGCCGACACCACAAGGCGTAGGGTCGCGAGCGTTTGGAGGCGTGAGCTTCGGTACACCCGTTCAGGCGCGGACGCCACAATCGTTGTTTGGCCGCACTGAAGTTGGGACGCAAACGGTTGTTCCCGACTCCACGTTTGTGCAATCGCAAGGGCCAGAACGTCCACGTTTTAACGACCCCGGCACTGGTTTGTTTGACATCAATGAGGTTGGCAAAGCGTTTGGCAATCTCAGAGACAAAGATGGTCGTCCGTTTTCACCAGCGCAGATTGCGTCACGTCTTGAGCCGATTCAAAAGATTAACGAATCAGTGCTGGACTTTGATGCCAAGCAAGACTCGCTTGAGAAATCAAAGCAAGTTGCGTTTGGCACGATGGCGGATGGCGTCATCAAGTATGTCGAAGCCAATGGTGGGTCGTATATTGACGCGGCACGCCTGGCTGTCACTCCGTGGGAACGACGGTTAGGCAAAGACGCAGTGGATACGTTTCTGGAAAACTTTGGCAAGCTGTCGCCAACACAGCAACGTGGGCAACTTGACGTGTTGCGAAACCAAGCCGCGAGCCTGTTGCCACAAAAGACACTGGCCAAAGACACAACTGGTATTGATGCGTTTAACCGAGTAGTTGCGCGTGGTGTGGTGGGAACGCCTGTCAACCCCACTCGCGCAAGTTTCCTCAGAGACGCGACCGACCCGACAAAGACGCCAGAAGAACGAGCGATTGCACAGAAGAATGCGGACGATCTGAAGCCAGTTGTTGCTGCTCCTAGGAATAGCGACACGGTGTTTAACGTCAAAGGACTTGGGAATGTCCCATTGACGGTTGAACTTGGTCCGTCCGGTCAACAGACTCGATACTTTTACGAAAGCCCGACAGGAAGAGTTGAGAAGTTTGCTGGCGTTGACTTTATAGACAAGCCGCAAACGTCTGTGGTGTTGAATGCTGGCATCGATGCCGCACTTAGCAATATTCCTGATTGGGCGACGACCGCTGACCGTCCTCCTAATACGCCTGAGTCAAACATCATTGACAGAGTGACTGGGCTTACGCCAAACAGTGCGTATCAGCAGGCAGTTACGTATCTTGATACAGGTCAAGTGCCACAAACCGGACGAGCTAATAGTCCATTGTCTATTGCGTCTCGTTCAGCGGTTCAAACCAAAGCTTCTGCCATTGCTGCTGACGCGGGCATGGATGTGCCTGAATTTAGAGCAACATTCCAGGCAAACCGTGGGGCATTGAGCAAAACCATCCAGTCTCAAGCAGCAGTGTCAACATACATTGCAGCGGCTGACAAGAATGCTGAACGGCTGTTGGCGGTGCTTGATAAAATCCCTGATGGGTCTCCTCTCCTGAACGGGGTGTTTAGGTCTATCAGTTCTCTTGGTGGCAATGAGAACATGGCTGAGTACAACGTGTACTTGAAGTCTGTGAAGAATGAATACGGGCGTATCATTTCTCAGCCAAATTTGACTGGCGTGTTGACAGACAACGCTCGGAAAGAAGCGTCTTCGTTGCTGCCTGATAACGCAACGGTTGGGCAAATCAGAACGTCGTTACGCGCATTGAAATCTGAAGGCACAAACCGCGTGACCTCGTTGGCCGAAGAAGTGGCGGCATTGAAGTCTGGCATGACACGCAACCTTCCAAGCGTTAAAAAAGTTATGACTCGCGAAGACTATCTAAAGGAAGCTGGATACGATGCCCAAAGATAGTCCTGAAGTTGTCATTCAACGAATGATTGATGACGGCGCTGCTCCTGAAGTCATTCGGTCGGTTGCTAAGAGCATGGCCGACCAGCAAAAGGCTGATTTTCTTAAAAAAGAAGCGCCTGCAAAGCCGTGGTCCGAACAGCTAGGCTTATCAACAAGCCCAACGTCGTTGAACGATTCTCCGACAAAAGCATACCTGAAAGGTTTGGCGGTAGGCACTGGCGAAGGCCTTGTGGATATGGCGCAGGGGGTTGCCAGCAATGTCAATGTGCTTGGCACGGTGTATGACACGGCAAAGCGAGCTGTCACTGGAAAGCCGACAACTGAGCCAACGGTCTTTGTTACTAAGCCTGATTCGTTTATGGGCAACTATGGAGCCTATGCTCCTCTTGTGGCTGCTACTGGGTATGGTCTGGCCACTGCACCGGCGGCGTTTGTCGCCAATGCGGCAACTGGACTGGCGTCTGGAGGCGCAACCAAAGTTGGGACGCAAGCGTTGCTTGAGCAAGCAGGCGTGTCAAAAGAACGTGCGAGTTCTATCGGCGACTTGCTAGGCATGGTTGTTTCAGTTCCAGTAGGGTCTAAAGGCTCTTCCTTTTTGCCAAGTGTGATTAAGAAGAAAGCTGGCAGTGCCATTGGCGCAGTCGAGTCTCTTGCTGGTGGTCAACCAGTGGTGTCAATGGCGCAACAGCCGTTGACTGCCGCTGAAATGAAGGTTGTGTCGTCTCTTGACAGAACGCAAGATTTAACGAGAACGGGCGGCACTTCTCCCAAAGTTGTTTCAGATTTGCGGACGCGACTGAATGACCCCGCGCAACGAGCCTTACTGTTTAGCGAAGCTCGCGATTTCTACACGAACTTAGCTAGCGTGTCTCGCGCTGAGTTGTCTGAAATGAATCAGCCGATGCAATCTGAGATTAAAAACCTAAAATCGGCGTTGCATAATGTAATGACGGCATCTGCTGCTTCGGTTGGCCAAGGCAAGGAATACGCAGACGCCATGAACAAGTATGCGAAAGCGTCATCGGTGCAAGACTTCTTGAAAAATGCGCGACCGTGGCTCATTAGTCTTGGGCTTGTTGGTGGAGGTGGTGCAGCGTTTACACCTACGGGACGGAAGTTGGCAAAGACCGCCGCAAACTATGTTGCTGGCGACGACGTGCCGTAACTGAGAGTAGGACATACATATGGCAGGCACACTCACTCCCACTCCCTATCAGACCGTCCTCGACGCCGATGGCGTGTCCGTGTCTGGCGCACTGATCTACACCTATACCGGCGGGACGACGACGCTGGCCTCGACGTACACGACCTCGGCGCTGACTGTCGCCAATGCGAACCCCATCGTGGCGGATTCGGCGGGACGCTACGTGGCCTATCTGCCAGCCGGGTCGAACATGCGGTTCGTCATTAAGACCCCTGCTGGGGCGACGATTGACGACCAGGACAATATCTTGGCCGTTCCCGGCGCGGCAGTGAACTTGGACATCCAAGGCACGGTTGGCGTGGCCGTGACGGCGGGACAGGTCTGCTATCTGTCGTCGGGGCTAGAGTCGCCTGCTTTGACGGCAGGGCTGTGGTATCTCACGGACGCCGACTTCGCGGTGAGCAGCACGACCTGTCAGGCCATTGGTGTGGCGGTGAGTGCGATCCCGATCAACACAGCGGGGACCATTCGTCTGGCAGGCATTGTCTCGACGGCCTCGGCGGTGGTGACGGGCAGCACGTATTACGTGTCGGCCACGGCGGGCGCATTGACCACCTCGGTGCTGACCTTCAATCGCACGGTAGGCATTGCCAACACGACTTCAACGCTGTTGCTAGCAGCAACCACGGCAGTGGTGGCGACGATTCCGAACCCGATTGTGCAGGACTTGCTGTTTGTCGATGCCACCTATGACATCGGCAAGTCTGGCGCGAGCCGACCGCGTGACCTGTTCCTGAGCCGCAATGAAACGGTGGGCGGCACGTTGAACGTCACTGGTGCGGCTACGTTGTCTTCAACCGTTGCAACCGGTGCATTGACCGTAACTGGCGCAGCTACGGTCAGCACCACGTTGGGTGTGACGGGTGCGGCCACGCTGTCCTCAACAGTCGCAACGGGTGCGCTAACTGTCACGGGCAATGAGACGGTGTCTGGCACACTGGGTGTGACTGGTGCAACGACGCTGTCGTCAACGCTGGGTGTGACTGGTGCAGCGACGCTGTCGTCAACGCTGGGTGTAACCGGCGTCACCACGGTGGCGGCGGGCAGTGCCGCAGCGCCCGCCGTGGTGTCTGTGACCGGCACGTCTGATACCGGCGTATTCTTCCCAGCGGCGGATACGGTTGCGTATAGCACGGCTGGGAGTGAGCGTCTGCGTATTGGCTCTACCGGCAACGTCGGCATCGGCACAGCGACTATGGCGGGTAAGCTCACCGTTCAAGGCGCATCAACAACTAATCCGGATAGTCTGTGGTCTTATGGTTATATTGCGAACGGTGCAGTAGACACTAGATGTGGAACTATTCGAAATAGTTTTGATACAAATACCAGCTACAGTACTTTTTGGACTTCGTTCCGTGGTGCAGCTGGTAGTTCTTATAAATCTATTTTTGGAATAACGACTGGTGCATCTGATATTGATCTCATAACACTTGACTCTAGCGGCAAAGTCGGCATTGGGACGACGAGTCCGACGTATCAGACGCAGGTCACTGGGTCTGGGCAAACCACGGCGGCATTGACTGACGCTGGGGCAAAAGGGAGTCTGCTGTATTTACAAGATAACGTAGGCGCCGCTGGCAGCGGTGGTGGTGTGTTGCTGGGTACAGCAGCCACCACCCCATTTGCTGCGATTAAAGGATTCCTCCAAAACGGATCTGGGCAAACATCAGGAGACTTGTGTTTCAGTACACGAAATGCCCCTGCTGATGTGGCGTTAACGGAACGGATGCGTATCGGCTCTACTGGCAATGTGGGCATCGGCCTCACTGTGCCCGCTTATCAGCTTCAAGTCAACACCGACTCGGCTGGTAAGCCCGGCGTCGGTGGCGTGTGGACGGTGGTCTCCGACGAGCGTATCAAGACCGACATCGTCCCCGCCGACCTTGACCGCTGCTATGAGATTGTCAAGTCGGTGCCGCTCAAGCATTTTGGCTTCAAGCCCGGTGTCTACACCGACGAACAAATTCAGGACAAGCACAGCCTCGGCTGGATTGCCCAAGACGTGCAAGCGGTGTTCGAGAAAGCCGTGTCGGAGAAACCGTTCACGATCCATACGCCGCAAGCTGATGGCACGGTGCAGGACGAGGTGATCGACGACTGCCTCGACCTGAACAGCGGCCAAATGATTGCCGCGCTGTATGGGTGTGTGCAAGCGTTGATGGCGAAGGTCGAGGCGCTCGAAGCTCGTGGATGACCATCAGCGTCTGCTCGATGAGCGACACACCGCCGTGATGGCGGCGATTGCCAGCATCGTGGACCGGCTCGACATCCTGAACGGCAGGACACGCGCTTCAGAGAAAGAGATAGCAGTGCTGGCCGACCGCAGTAGTCGCGCTACGACCATCTCGCTCTCGACGCTGTCGGCGGTCTGTGCTGCGGCCTTGTATTGGATGACGCATCGGTAATGGAACTGCTGCTGACGCGCACCACTCTGACGCCGAATGAGACGCATGGCACCCTGTCTATCGATGGGGTGCCGGTCTGTTGCACGTTGGAAGACACGGTGCGCCCACCTGGCATCAAGATTCTCCATGAGACAGCTATCCCAGTAGGGCGCTATGCCGTGACCATCACCAAGTCGCAACGGTGGGGCATTCTGTTGCCGTGGGTAAATGTGGGACAGGGCTGGACGGGCGTCCGTATCCACGCCGGGAATACCACGGCAGACACGTCTGGGTGTATTCTGGTCGGCCTGTCCCACACGGACCACACGATCCTCTCCAGCCGCTTGGCGTTGGCGAAGGTGCAAGGCGCACTGGCGCAGGCGCTGTCGAAGGGTCAGCCGTGCTGGATGACCATCGTGAACCCCACACCGAAGGAGCCACATGTCTTGGTTTAGTCGTCTGCTGGCCGTCCTCAACCACCGCAGACCGTCCCCGCCGCCCGTTCCCGTCCCCCCACAGTCTGCCCCGCCGGTCATGCGTGTGTCCGTGTGGGCCGCAGAAGGCGGCTTTGCGCCGGTTGTCGGCGGCATGGTGACCTTGGATGATCCGACGTGGCCGTCTGTGGCTGGTGTGCTGGAGGACGGGCGTCTGCGTTTTGACTTGCCAGCCGCGACGCAGTGGGGCTGGGCGGCGACCCTGTCGGTGGCGACGACGGTCATCAATGACCAGCGCATCGTCTTGGCCGCGGACGTGGACGTGGCATTGCCGCCGGTCTGGGTGCCGCAGTCACGCCTGACGACGACCGGCCAGTTCTATTACCGCGACGGTCAGCCGTTCACCATCATTCAGTGCAGCGACTTCCAAGTCTACGAGCGGTATCTGCGCGGCGAAGACATCCATGCCGTGCTGAGCGACCGGCGCGACCTCGGGTTCAACACGCTGCGTGTCTGGCTGCTGAACACCAGTGTCTGCAACATTCAGCCGAAGGACTTCCCGGCGTTCTACACGTCACTGGGGCCGTTCCTTGACCTGTGCGACAGCTACGGGCTGTACGTCGAACTGACGGTGTTCACGCAGACCGAGACGCTGATGCCGTCGTTGGCTGAACAGCAAGCGCACTACGACCAGACGGTGCAAGCGGTTGGCGCACGGTTCTGCTTCATCGAGGGCGCGAACGAGTACGACCAGCACGACAATGCCTTCGACCCGAACCTGAACCTCTGGCGTCCTGATGGGGCCATCTTTGACCTGTGCCGAGCCAGCATGGGCGCAGATAGCTGGGCCTGTGAGCCGGTCATTGACTCCACCAGGTATCACAGCAACGACACGGACGAGTGGCAGCGACGGTGCGCTCACAATGGGATGGAGATGGGCGATGCGTACGGCAAACCCAACTTTGCGAACGAGAACACGCGCCCGGACTCTGACCCCAACACCCAGCATCACTACGATGCCGCCGCTGGCGCCGCGCTCCTCTCAGCGGGCAGTTGTTTCCACAGCAATGCGGGGAAAGACTCGACCGTCATGACCGGCAATGACCGGACGTGCGGACAAGCGTGGGTGGCTGGCGCAAAGAGCAGTGACCTGTCGCAGCGCATCTACGGGTACATCCATCGCACCGACCTCGAAACCAGCGATGTCATCCGCGCTTATCAGCGTGGGACGTGCATCGTTCTCATTCACGCATAAGGAGCAGTATGAGCAAAAAGAGTCTCTTCGGCAGTAAGACGTTCTGGGCCAACGTGCTGGGTATCGTGGCTGTGATTGGGAGTGGACAGGCGGGCATTGCGATTCCCCACGCGCCGGAAGTGCTGGCCGTCGCCAACATTTTGCTCCGCGTCGTCACGAAGCAGGGCGTCTACCTGCCGGGCCGGTAACTATGCGAACAATGCACCGCGCCGCGTGGATGTTGATCGTGCTGGTGCTGGCCTCGACGTGGGTCGGGCTGGCGATGATGCAGGGTCTGCCGCCGGGTGTGCAAGTCTGCACCGGGCAGTATGCGCTCTGTGCGTCCTCAACCTGTACGCCCGTCCTCAACAAGGACGGCAGTCCGAAGATGATTACGGTCAACGTGCAGGGCGGGGGCACGGCGCAGTATCCCGAGATGTCCTGCACCTGTCCCATCAAGACCGGTCCGGCCATTGCGGACGTGCAGGGCGGCAACATGAAGGGCAGTTGTACGCCGCCTGGCAAGAAACAGGTGTGGTCTTTCTTTGCGGTAGCCGAGCATCTCCCTCAGCAGATGAATGACTGGTCCCGTTCGCCAGCGAAGACGAAGGTGACGCCGCAGCAGTGCGGAGCCAGTTTGAACCTTGGGGCGACGTTCGCCAACTGTTTCAGCTTCTCGTGCACCGAGACGGCGAGCATCAACGGCGTACGGCTGGCGGATTGTCGGTGTCCGGCGGGGGAGAATTTGGCCGGCGGTCCAGTGGCCCCGGCCACGGCGTTCTCGATGTCAGCGGGTCAGGGCGACCCGAGCTATTGTGGGAAGATTCCCGTGGGCGCACCCACCCCGTAGTATCCTAGACCGATCTGACGGAGCCGATGTCCGGCGTCTGCC
>Ga0304730_1002267_pt1 | contig 13866 bp, 13 predicted proteins | sample M_130628_MF_Meta_FD_190474 | JGI IMG/M metagenome (GOLD analysis project Ga0304730, IMG submission 190474) | Freshwater microbial communities from Lake Montjoie, Canada to study carbon cycling - M_130628_MF_MetaG (v2) (version 2) | ecosystem: Environmental > Aquatic > Freshwater > Lake | place...
TCATTTGGGGCAATCAAGATATTCAGATTCAACCACCACTTTCAAAAGTTGGATTCAAAGTGGGGCAAGAGACGATTGCGCTTTCACCGATGAATCTCTTAGTTCTACTCACGGTCTTAGGAATGGTGCTTGTTCTCGGGTTTATCTTCCAGAAGACTAATTTGGGACTTTCATTGAGAGCGTCGGCATATTCGCCAGAGATCGCCCAGCTTGCAGGAATTAGAGTGGGAGCAATTCGCACCATCGGCTGGGCAATTGCTGGAGCAGCAGGAGCTGCAGCAGGTCTTCTGCAGACAGTGAATGGAACGGGCGCAGTTTCTCCAGACTCTCTTGAATTTAGCCTCTTACTTACCTTTGGATTTATCGCAGCAGTGATTGGTGGACTTGAGTCGCTACCGGGGGCAGTCCTTGGCGCCGTGGTCCTTGGATTAGTTCTGGCAGTAGTTCAGATTTACATCAATGGAACCTTTGTCTTCATGGTTGCATTCGCACTTCTCTTGCTTGTGCTTCTAGTGCGCCCACAAGGATTTATTGGAGCAAAGGCAGGTCGCCGTGCTTAAGAAACATCCACTCTTCACCTTCATCGTCTTTGGACTCATTCTCTTTCTCTTAAGTAATCGAGTGGATGAACTACGAGTTTTCCAAGGTGCAACGGTTGCGATATATGTCATTGCAATCGCATCAATTATTTTGCTCACCGGTTACTCAGGACAAGTTTCATTAGGTCATGGCGCACTTCTTGCTATCGGCGGATATGCAGCAGCCCTCTCACGCAACCACTGGGGCGTTCCAGTGTGGATCTCATTTTGTATTGCAGTACTTGCTGCAGCACTGGGTGGATATTTATTGGGATTAGCAGCAGCGCGGTTAAGTGGTCCTTATTTAGCTGGAACAACTCTTGCACTTGCGATTGGTCTTCCATCCATTGCAAATCAATTCTCCATCTTTGGGGGAGAGCAAGGTCTCCTCTTTGATATCGGAGCGCCGCCATCATCGCTAGGCACAGATTTCACTCAATATAAGTGGTACTTCTGGATCGCATCCCTTGCCGCTCTCATCGCCATTTATTGGTTACGAAATGTTATGAGTTCTCGCTACGGCCGAAGCTGGAAGGCTGTGCGAGGCAATGATGTTGCAGCTGAACTTGCAGGCATCAATGTGGGACGTAATAAAGTGCTGGCATTCACCGTCAGTGCGGGCCTCGCAGGCCTCGCAGGGGCCCTTTTAGCTATGACTATCAGCACGGTCTCACCCGGTGCCTTCCCTCTAGCCCTCTCATTTTCTCTTGCGACAGGCGCAGTCCTATCTGGCGTAACTACCCTTGGAGGCGTAATGATTGGGGCAGTGACACTGGTAGCGATACCTGAAATTGTCGGTTCGGTCGTAAGCCGTTTCGAGAGTTCAGAGAGCGTTGCCAATAACTTGCCCGGTCTCGTAGTGAGCGCATTACTGATTTTGACAGTGCTATTTGTCCCAAATGGCCCAGTCGAACAAATGCGTGCGCGCCATGAAAAGCGAGCAAAGCGTTAGAACATCCCTTTAGGGAAATACCTAGAGGCCCTCGATGGAAGGAATGACATGACCCGAACAAATCGTCGGAAGTTAGCTTTAACTTCTGCGGTGCTAGCAGTTGCAGCAATGACGGCTAGCTCGTTACCAGCACAAGCAGCATCTGATCCAGGTTTAACTTCGACAACAATCAAGTTGGGTATTACCGTCCCACTGACTGGTATCGCATCCCCTGGCTATAACAAGATTCCAGGCGCAATGAAGGCGTACTTCGACTACGTCAATGCAAATGGTGGAGTAAATGGTCGCAAGATTACTTTGGTAATCAAAGACGACCAGTACATCCCAACAACTGCTGTCGCGAAGGCGAACGAGCTCATCCTCAAGGATAAAGTCTTTGCTCTCGTTGGAACTCTTGGAACCGCGAGCACAAAAGCGATTTCAGCATCAACACAGCTAGCAAAGCGCGGCATCCCATCACTCTTCGTTAACACAGGTTTTAGTGGTTTCGCAGACCCAAAGGGCTACCCAACAACGTTCTCAATCCTTCCTTCTTATCAGATGGAAGCAAAGGTCATGGGTAAGTTCCTGAAAGAGAAGTATGCAGATAAGAAGCTTGCACTTATCTATCAGGATGATGACTTTGGTCGCGATGCGCTCGCAGGCTTTAAGCAGGCTGGCATCACATTCGGAACATATATTCCCTACGCATCCGGATCACAGTCACTACCTGCAACAGGTGCTGGCTGGATCTCAAAGCTCAAGGCATCTGGTGCTGAAGTAACAGTTCTCTTCGGTGTCTCATCAGCTTCAACTGCAGCTCTTGCAAATGCATATGCAGCGCAGTTCAAGACTCAGTGGGTACTTGGCTCAGTTGGTGGCGATGCAACAACAATCGCAGCTACTAACAAGGCTTATGTTCCACTTCTCTACGGTGCAAAGGGCTTCTCATTCGCTCCTGCTCCAACAGATGCAACTGATGAATACATCAAGTTGTTCCAGTCAATTTATGCAACAGCTCAGCCAACACAGACTTTCGACAATAACGTTGTCGCAGGTATGTCGAATGCATTCGTAGCAGTGCAGGCTCTTAAAGCAGCTGGTTCAGATTTGACTCGTGCAGGCTTGATCAAGACCATCGAGGCAAAGGGTGCATCTTTTGCTAACCCATTCCTTACTCCACTTGGATATTCAGCAACATCTCACGTAGGTGCAACTGGATACTGGATTGGTACATACGACCCAACTGGTGCTCTTAAGCCAGATGGCGGTAAGTACACCGTGTACACCACAGACTCAGGTAACGGACCGGTTGTTGAATCAACATACAAGCGCCCAGCAATGCCTGCGAAGGGATTACCAAACTAATGAAAATCTCATTTAAGAAATCACGCGTAATAACAACTGTTGCATCAGCAGCACTTGTTGCTACAGCAGTAATCGGAATCCCATCAGTTGCTCAGGCAGCTGACCCACAGTGCGCAACTGCAAGTTACGTCACTCAATGCGCAGGTGCGGGTGCTGATGGTGCTCCTTACCTCTTCATCGCAGCAGCGAACTTCAATGGAACAGTATTTATCTGGTCCCACGGAATTCGCCCAGCAATCAACATCCCAGCAACTCTCGCTCCAGCTGGTCCTTACACAATCACCAACGCTGCAGAACCAGGTCCACTAGCTGCATCAGGTGATCTTTCGGTAGTTAACGCACTTGTTGCTGCAGGCTACGGTGTCGCAGGTTCTGGTTTCTCTCGACAGAGCTTGAACGTGAAAGAAGCACTTGCTGCAAACGTTGAACTCATTGCAACATTTAAGAAGAAGTTCCCAACAACAAAGAAGGTTATTGCTTGGGGCAATTCACTCGGAGCAATGCACTCCCAGAAACTTGTTGAGACAAATCCTGAACTCGTTGATGGCCTTGTCTTAGCCTGTCCCGCAGCTAATCCAAATGACGGACTAGTAAATTACTTTGGTGATGCACTCTATGGATTTAAAGCTTTCTTTGATCCAACTATCAAAGTTGGTGGATATTCAACTGATCCAGTAACACGTCAGACGGAACAACTTGCCAATATCGGTAAAGTTCTAACCGTTCTTGGAAAGCTACAGGCTGGACTCTCATCAGGAGCTTGGCCAGATACCTCAAGTCCTGCAGGAAAGGCACTTGAAGCAGCTGGAATCCCATCACGATCTGCACTTCTCCTAGTCGGATCGATGGCTGGAATTCCAACTCGAAGCAAGCACGTTGATGGAACTTCAGGTCCAGCAGGTGCTGCTGAGACTTATCCATTGGCAGTTGCTCCAGCTGTGGCAATTCTTGAAAATATGGGAACTGTCGGAGTTGCTGGAAGCTTGCTACTCGCAGATGGTGAGTTGCTTGCGGGTGGAAAGGTCTTCGATAACTCAAAGACTGATTACGCAGCGCGCGTTGCATCAGATCGCGATATCTACTCATTCGCATTCAGTGGAAACTCTGCAGTGGACGCCATGATTGGCGCACTAGCTGCAACTCCACGCGAAAAGGCAGATGCAGCAGCTGTTGCAAAGATCCCATCATTCGTTGGGCTCAAGGGAACAGTTGCAAAGCCAACAGTCATGATTGTCGGAGAGAGCGATGAATATGCTCCAGCATCTGGTGCTCAATGGCTCATCGATTCCTACGGCGATCAATTTGCAGCAGCTAAAGATGCCGCAATTGCAGCAGCTAAATCTTCACGTAACTACCAAGCTCCAGTGAATAAGTTGGTGACTTTGTGGCAAAAGACTGCTCCTAAGTACTCGAAATTCACTGCTGCTGGTTCACCTGATCTCAGCGCTGCTGCTGGAGCTGGTACTGGCCACTGCCTCTACACATCTGCTCAATACATCGCCGCCGCAAAAATGGCTGCCGGTGCAGTGAGCACAGGGAAGTTCCCTAACCAGGGACCTATCACCACCGCTGCAAAGAAGGTGGGCTTGTCTTATGACAAGAAGTTCCGCGTTCCGACCTACAAGTCACTCGCGTAACACATAAGTAAAGTAGAGAAGGGCTCCAGGATTACCTGGGGCCCTTCTTCTTTTCTGCCATCAACTATCCTCAACCAGTGAAGATAAATACAGCTGCCGATATGCATGAACTCGGCAAGCGCATCGGCTCACAGTGCAGAGCTGGTGACCTCATCCTTCTCAATGGCCCACTGGGCGCAGGCAAAACTGTTCTGGTTCAAGGTATCGGCGAAGCGCTCGGCATCAGCGATGTCACTTCTCCCACCTTTGTTATATCTCGTATTCATAAAGGACCGCTTCCGCTTATTCATGTTGATGCCTATCGATTACTTGAAGGCGGAAATGCGGCCTTGTATCTCGATGATCTTGATCTTGATTCACCGCGAGAAGGTGCGGTCACAGTTATTGAGTGGGGCGGGCAGGAATCAGCGCGGTTAAGTGAAGAGCGCCTTGAAATAATTATCGACCGCACTGAAGAAGTTCGTGAAGTAACCATCTCTGCAATTGGTGCTCGTTGGCAGGGGTTTAGCGCATGACTCTCACTCTTGCGATTGATACATCTACCTCGCGCACCATTGTCGGAATTATTGAAGGAGAAACCGTTCTCTTTGAGAAATTCCACGAGGGTGCAACAGATCACGGGCGGGCGCTTTCGCAGCTAGTTGCTGAAGCGTTGAAAGTTTCGGCTCCTCCTAAGCAAGTAGTTGTTGGAATGGGGCCTGGTCCATTTACTGGATTACGAGTTGGAATTTCATTTGCTCACACCTTTGGTCTTGCCCGCAATATTCCAGTAATTGGAGTTTGTTCACTTGATGCAATTGCCATCGATCAGAGTGAATACACAGTTGCAATCGATGCGCGTCGTAAGGAGATTTACTGGGCGCGCTATAAAGATGGAGTGCGTATTGAAGGACCTGCGGTGAATAAGCCAGCAGAAGTTGATGGATTCATCATCGATCACTACCCAGATATGAAGAAGTTGGTTTCCCTTGCCACTTCACAGAACGTCACTGAGCCCATATATTTGCGTAGACCTGATGCGGTCCCGACGGCGGAGCGCACATGATTACTTACCGCCAACCGATTGCTTTAGATATTCCAGTTCTTGCATCCTATGAGAAGCAACTCTTTCCATATTCGCCATGGAATACAGCGCAATTTAAAGAAGAGTTCGCAGGTATTCCAACGACTCGATATATGTCTGTTGCTGAAAGTGGCAACACCATCATTGGTTATTGCGGTGTCTTCTTGCCAGCCCCTGGAGTTGAGGCAGACATTCTTACCGTTGCAGTTCTGCCTGAATATCGCAGACAGGGGATTGCCCGCGAATTTATGCGTCAGATTGAAGAGTGGTCGAAAGAGCGTGGAGCTAGCGCGATGATGCTTGAAGTCGAGCAGACCAATGAATCCGCCATCGAGCTCTATAAGTCGCTGGGCTATATGAAGATCTCTGTGCGCATGGATTACTACGGTCCTGGTAAAGATGCCTTTGTGATGCGAAAGGACTTTGCATAATGCAGCCCATAGTCCTTGGAATTGAAACTTCATGCGATGAGACCGCAATTGGCATCGTTCGTGGTCGCACGCTACTCGCCAATGTCATTGCATCTAGCGTTGATGAACATGCACGTTTTGGGGGAGTTGTTCCTGAGATTGCATCGCGTGCTCATTTGGAGGCGATGTTGCCTAGTATCCAGCGCGCACTCAAAGATGCGAAGATTTCACTTGCAGACATTGATGCGATTGCGGTCACTGCTGGCCCAGGATTAGTCGGCGCGCTCCTTGTCGGTGTTGCATCTGCAAGTGGTTTGGCGCAAGGACTTGGTCGTCCGCTCTATGGAGTCAACCATTTAGCAGCCCATATCTCTGTTGATTACTTAACGCATGATCAACCAACAGATCCCACCATCGCACTTCTTGTTAGCGGTGGCCACTCATCCCTTCTGCAAGTTGATGACATCACGGGTTCGATTACAAAACTTGGGGCAACGATGGATGATGCTGCAGGAGAGGCATTCGATAAAATTGCACGCATTCTCAGCTTAGGTTTTCCGGGTGGTCCTGCCATCGATCGCGAAGCGGTCAGCGGTTCTGCGAGCGCCATCGATTTCCCGCGAGGACTGACAACATCTAATGACTGGGCAACGCGCCCATATGATTTCTCATTCTCAGGAGTTAAGACTGCAGTTGCTCGTTATCTTGAAAGCACTCCGCAATACATTCGCGCAGATGTTGCAGCCTCATTCCAAGAAGCGGTCGTTGATGTGTTGCTGCTCAAGGCACTTGCTGCCTGTAAATCAACGGGTATTGATTCACTGGTGATCGCAGGCGGTGTTGCTGCCAACTCTCGTCTTCGCGCTGTTGCCACAGAGAGATGCGAGAAGGCTGGTATCCAGCTGCGCATTCCAGCTGCTGACCTCTGTACTGATAACGGGGCGATGGTCGCCTCCTTGGGCAGCCTGATGCTCAGCGCCGGCAGACCGGCCACCCAGGGCGCCTTTGACGCTGATTCTGGCCTGAAGGTGGAGCAGGTCAGCCTCTAGCTCTCAATTTGCCCCTGGGAATAAGCGCCCATAGGCTTGGCGTTAGCACTCTAGGGTCGACACTGCTAAAGCAGGTGAGCCCCGAACAAAGTGGATATATAACGATTCTAAAAGGAGTACCACCATGGCAGTAGCCATTAAGCCGCTCGAAGATCGCATCGTTGTTAAGGCAAATGAAGCTGAGACAACAACTGCATCAGGTCTTGTCATCCCAGATACAGCGAAAGAGAAGCCACAGGAAGGCACAGTTGTTGCAGTCGGCCCAGGTCGCTTCGATGATGGCGCTCGCGTACCGATGGATGTAAAGGTCGGCGATGTCGTTCTCTACAGCAAGTACGGCGGAACAGAAGTCAAGTACAACAACGAGGATTACCTCGTCCTATCTGCTCGCGACATTCTCGCGATAATCGAGAAGTAGTCCATGGGCAAAATGTTGGAATTCGACGAGCATGCTCGTCGCGCAATGGAACGTGGAGTTAACCAACTCGCGGACACCGTCAAGGTAACGCTCGGTCCTAAGGGCCGTAACGTCGTTATCGCTAAGTCATTTGGCGCACCAACTATCACTAACGATGGTGTGACAATTGCTAAGGAGATCGAACTCTCAGATCCTGTTGAGAACATGGGCGCACAGCTCGTAAAGGAAGTTGCTACCAAGACCAACGATGTCGCAGGAGATGGAACAACTACTGCAACAGTCCTTGCTCAAGCAATGGTCAAGGAAGGTCTTCGTAACCTTGCAGCCGGTGCACAGCCAATGGATCTCAAGCAGGGAATCGAAGCAGCTGTTGAGGCAATCTCAGCTCGTCTTCGCGAGAACGCAACTGTCGTTAAAGATAAGGCGCAGATCGCAGATGTTGCAACGATTTCAGCACAGGATCGCGCAATCGGAGACCTCATCGCAGAAGCGATGGATAAGGTCGGCAAAGATGGCGTTATTACTGTGGAGGAAGCATCAACGACAGCACTTGAGCTCGAGTTCACTGAAGGAATGCAGTTCGATAAGGGCTACATCTCTCCATACTTCGTCACCGATCAAGATCGCATGGAAGCAGTCCTTGAAGATGCTTACATCCTTCTTGTCTCCAATAAGGTCTCAGCTCTTGCTGAACTCCTTCCACTTCTTGAAAAGGTCTCTACAGCAGGAAAGCCACTTCTTATCGTTGCTGAAGATGTTGAAGGTGAAGCGCTTTCAACTCTCGTTGTAAACCGCATGCGCGGAGTATTTACTTCCGTTGCAGTAAAGGCTCCAGCATTCGGAGATCGTCGCAAGTCAATCTTGCAGGATATGGCGATCTTGACTGGTGCCACAGTTATCTCTGAAGAAGTTGGTATGAAGTTAGAGGCTGCAACACTGGAAGATCTCGGACGCGCTCGTCGAATCGTGGTCACCAAGGAGACAACAACAATCGTTGATGGAGCTGGCGATAAGGCAGCTGTGTCAGGTCGCGTTGGAGAACTTCGAGCAGAGATTTCACAATCTGATTCAGACTGGGATCGCGAAAAGCTTCAAGAGAGAGTTGCAAAGCTCTCTGGTGGAGTCTGCGTGATTAAGGTCGGAGCACACACTGAAGTTGAGTTGAAAGAGAAGAAGCACCGTCTTGAAGATGCTATCTCTGCAACTCGCGCAGCTGTTGAAGAAGGAATCGTTATCGGCGGAGGCGCTGCCCTTGTGCATGCAGCTGACGCGCTTAACGACAACCTCGGCTTCACAGGCGATAAGGCTGTCGGTGTTGCACTTGTCCGCAAGGCATGCGATGAACCTCTTCGCTGGATTGCAGAGAACGCGGGCCTTGAAGGCTACGTAGTAGTTGCAAAGGTTCGCGCAATGAAGCCAAATGAAGGCTTTAATGCTGCAACTGATGTCTATGGCGATCTTGCAAAAGATGGCGTCATCGACCCAGTGAAGGTAACTCGTTCAGCACTCGCTAACGCGGCCTCCATTGCTGCAATGTTTATTACAACAGAAGCTGTTGTCTATGAGCGCCCAGCAAATGAAGAGCCAGCATCTAGCGGTCATGGTCATTCACATGGTCCAGGTGGACACGGTCACTAAGTAAATTAGTAAAGAAAAATCCCCCGCACATAATGTGCGGGGGATTTCTTTTTTAATATAAAAGTTATGAAGCGTGTGAGATCAAAGGAATTCCGCGGCTAATCAAGATAGCGGCGCGATCATCTTCTGACATGCCTCCCCAGATTCCATATGGCTCTTGGACTGAGAGGGCGTGTGTGCGGCAGGCTTGGATAACTGGGCAAGCTGCACAGATTGCCTTGGCAGCGTTCTCGCGATTGCGTCGACGTGGACCACGTTCGCCATCAGGATGAAAGAACATCTCTGAATCGAGTGAACGGCATGAGCCTTCGTACTGCCACTCCCATTGCTCAGCAATAGGTTGCGGTAGACGTGATAGTTCAGCCATGTGGTTCTCCTTCGCTCTAGATATTTGCACGATACAACCGTTTCATAGGTTGTTCAAGTACCTATCGAGCCACGCCTTGTTCAATGTGCGAAATGTCCGATTTTGGAGTGGTGAGTTAGGCCACTTCACGCCACGATTGACCCATGGCTAAGAGCGTTCAGGCACCGGTGGTGGAGAAGCTCACCGTGGCAGCCGTAGCCCGCCGTATCGGCGTTGCACCGGCCACCTTGCGCACCTGGGACCGCCGCTATGGCCTTGGACCTTCTGAACATGTCGAAGGTGAACATCGTCGCTACTGCCCGCAAGATTTAGCAAGGCTGACGATGATGCGACGTCTGATCGTTGCAGGTTTGGCTCCGGCAGAGGCTGCCGAACAAGCTCGCAATTGCAAGAGCGCAGTGAAGGTCGAAACTCTCGTTAAAGGCTTTGAGGTTCGCGAAGAAGTAGTCGAAGCGATTTATAAAGCGCTGCAAGGATTTGATAAAGCATTTATTGAGAAGACTTTGGATTATGAAATTGATACATACGGCGTCGAAGGAGCATGGTCTGATGTCATTGTTCCAACGCTCTTTTTGATCGGTCAAGAATGGGAGATTAATCAGAGCGGTATTGAGATTGAACATCTCTTCTCTGAGATTCTCAAGCGCACTATGCATAATCGAGTAGTGGAGTTGAAGAAGCCCGTTAATGCGCGCCCTGTGCTCCTTGCTGCGGTGGGAGAAGAGCTGCATTCACTTCCACTCTATGCACTGGCTGCCGCTCTCTGCGAACGTAATATCGATACCTATGTCCTTGGTGCTCGCACCCCCCTCTCTGCTCTTTCGGCAATGATCACCCGATGCGCGCCTCCAGCTATTTTCATGTGGGCACAATTACCAAAGAATGCAGAGAGCAAATATTGGAATGAGATTCCAGCGATTCGCCCAGCGCCTCGCATTGTGGTCGGTGGACCTGGATGGGATGCCATTGAGTGCAGTGAAGTCATTAAAGCTGAGGGACTTGAGCATGCATGTGAGGAAATTGCGCAGGCTTTAGGCGCGTAATTGAGCAGGTAGACTGCGCTCTCGTTGCTATCCAAGGGAGCCGCCATGATCGATTCTGAGAAGGTCGCCCTCCTTGGCCTGACATATGACGATGTCCTTCTTCTTCCTGATGCATCCGATGTAGTGCCATCTGAGGTTGATACCTCAACTCGCCTCACACGCAATATCACTTTGGCCGTGCCTGTTATCTCATCTGCGATGGATACGGTGACTGAATCCACCATGGCAATTGCAATGGCTAAAGCTGGCGGCATCGGCATCATTCACCGCAACCTTCCTGTTGATGAACAAGTTACCCACGTGAAGTTGGTCAAGAACGTTGGTCTTGCAGGGGCAGCAGTGGGTGTGGGCGATGATGGTTTTGCTCGCGCACAGAAGTTGATCGAAGCAGGAGTTGATGTCATCGTTGTTGATACGGCGCATGGCCATCACCGCGCAGTACTCGATGCGATAGAGCGCATTAAAAAGTTTTCATCCACCATCGAAATCATCGGTGGAAATGTTGCAACCCGTGCAGGAGCACAAGCTCTTATTAATGCCGGCGCCGATGCTGTAAAGGTTGGTGTTGGTCCAGGATCAATCTGCACAACGCGCGTTGTTGCAGGAGTTGGTGTTCCGCAAGTAACAGCAATCATGGAAGCATCGAAGGCATGTAATAAAGCTGGCATTCCACTGATCGCAGATGGTGGACTTCAATATTCAGGCGATATCGTCAAAGCAATTGTTGCTGGAGCTCACTCGGTGATGCTCGGTTCACTTCTTGCAGGGTGTGAAGAATCTCCTGGCGAACTCGTTGAAATTGATGGGCGTATGTTTAAGGCATATCGCGGAATGGGCTCACTCGGTGCGATGCAATCGCGTGGAGAGAAGAAGTCATACTCCAAGGATCGCTACATGCAAGATGACGTTCTCTCTGAAGATAAACTCGTTCCAGAAGGAATTGAAGGCAAAGTTGCCTATCGCGGACCGGTTGCAGATGTTCTGCACCAACTCGTGGGCGGACTTCGCAGCGGCATGGGATATGCAGGAGCTCCTGATATCGAAACTCTGCGCCGTGAAGGTCGCTTGATTCAAATTACTGCAGCTGGCTTACAAGAGAGCCACCCACATGATGTTCTCGATGTGGCCGATGCCCCTAACTACAGCAAGAAGAAATAACTATGGATTACGAAATAGCTCCCGGAAAACGCGCCCGCCAGGCATATTCATTTGACGATATCGCCATCGTCCCTAGCCGTCGTACTCGAACCCCTGAAGAGGTGAGCACTTCATGGCAGATCGATGCATATAAGTTTGAACTTCCACTGATTGCAGCTCCTATGGATTCAGTTGTCTCTCCTGATACAGCGATTGCAATCGGAAAGCTTGGCGGACTTGGAGTTCTCAACCTTGAAGGGTTATGGACTCGTTATGACGATCCCCGCATTCCACTGGGTGAAATCGCATCGATGCCAGATAAGCATGCAACCCGACGTATGCAAGAAATTTATGCAGCTCCTATTCGCCCAGAATTAATTAAAGAGCGCATCAAGCAGATCCGTGACTCAGGCGTTACCGTTGCGGCATCACTGTCACCACAGCGCACAGCGCAGCTTCACAAAGCCGTCATTGATGCAGGCGTTGATATCTTCGTTATTCGCGGAACAACAGTCTCTGCTGAGCATGTCGCAGCAGAGAATGAAGCGTTGAACTTAAAGAAATTTATCTATGAACTCGATGTTCCAGTCATTGTGGGTGGAGTAGCAACGACAACAGGTGCTCTGCACTTGATGCGTGCAGGAGCTGCTGGTGTTCTCGTTGGCTTTGGTGGTGGAGCAGCTCACACAACACAGACTGTTCTTGGAATTCAGGTTCCGATGGCAACAGCAGTTGCAGATGTTGCAGCTGCGCGCCGTGAATACCTTGATGAATCTGGCGGACGCTATGTTCACGTTATTGCTGATGGCTCTGTTGGTAAATCTGGTGATATCGCTAAGGCAATTGCCTGCGGGGCAGATGCTGTCATGATGGGATCAGCACTTGCTAAGGCAGTTGAATCTCCTGGACTTGGTTGGCACTGGGGATCTGAGGCATATCACCAAGAAGTTCCACGTGGTCAGCGCGTGAATGTCGGAACTGTTGGCACTCTTGAAGAAGTACTCAATGGCCCATCACATACCTCTGATGGCTCAATGAATTTGTTCGGTGCACTACGTCGTGCAATGGCCACCTGTGGTTACTCAGATGTGAAGTCATTCCAGCGCGTAGAAATCATTATGCAGCATGGCCGATAAGCACGGCGTTCTTGTCGTCGACTTCGGCGCACAGTATGCACAGCTCATTGCTCGTCGAGTTCGTGAAGCCAATGTCTACTCTGAAATTGTTCCATCTTCCATTACTGCACTTGAAGTAAGTGGAAAAAACCCTGAAGCAATTATCTTGTCGGGTGGACCATCATCGGTCTATGCAGATCATGCACCAAAGGTAGATCCTGCAATCTTCGCACTCGGTATTCCAGTCTTTGGAATCTGTTATGGATTTCAGACAATGGCTGCAGCTCTTGCCGGCGTAGTTGCGCAGACTGGTAAATCAGAATTTGGTCGCACACCTTTAGATGTAAAAGCTGGTTCCAAGATGTTTGCAGGTCTTCCTGCAGCGCAATCTGTGTGGATGTCACATGGCGATGCAGTCTCTGAAGTCCCTTGTGGTTTTAGTGTGACAGCATCAACGTCTGATACTCCTATAGCAGCATTTGAAGATGCATCAGGAAAGCTTGCAGGAGTGCAATTTCATCCTGAAGTTCTCCACTCAGAACATGGCCAAGCAATACTTAAGAACTGGCTTATCAACATTGCAGGATGTAAACCAACGTGGACTACGCATAACATCGCTGAAGATGAAGTTGCCAAGGCTAGGGAGGTTATTGGTGATAAGCGCGTTATCTGTGGTCTCTCGGGTGGCGTGGATTCCGCTGTTGCTGCTGCCATTGTGCAGCGCGCAGTGGGCAAGCAGCTGACCTGTGTTTTTGTTGATCATGGTCTTCTTCGCAGTGGTGAATCAGAGCAAGTACAACGCGACTTTGTTGCCTCCACGGGAGTCGAACTCGTTGTTGTCGATGCAGTAAATCAGTTCCTGAACGCTCTCGCTGGAGTCACAGACCCTGAAGAGAAGCGCAAAATTATTGGTCGTGAATTCATTCGCTCCTTTGAGGCAGCAGCTCGTGATATTGCAGCTGGGGGAGATGTTGAATTCCTAGTCCAGGGCACGCTCTATCCCGATGTTGTTGAATCAGGTGGTGGCACAGGAACTGCCAATATTAAATCTCACCACAATGTGGGTGGATTGCCTGATGATCTTAAATTCAAACTTGTAGAACCACTGCGCA
>Ga0304730_1002268_pt1 | contig 13862 bp, 10 predicted proteins | sample M_130628_MF_Meta_FD_190474 | JGI IMG/M metagenome (GOLD analysis project Ga0304730, IMG submission 190474) | Freshwater microbial communities from Lake Montjoie, Canada to study carbon cycling - M_130628_MF_MetaG (v2) (version 2) | ecosystem: Environmental > Aquatic > Freshwater > Lake | place...
TTCAATCAAGTAATAATCAAGGAAATACTAATCAGGGGCAATCAAGTAATAATCAAGGAAATACTAATCAGGGGCAATCAAGTAATAATCAAGGAAATACTCCTCAATTTCAATCAAGTAATAATCAAGGAAATACTAATCAGGGGCAATCAAGTAATAATCAAGGAAATACTAATCAGGGGCAATCAAGTAATAATCAAGGAAATACTCCTCAATTTCAATCAAGTAATAATCAAGGAAATACTAACCAAGGGCAATCAAGTAATAATCAAGGAAATACTAACCAGATGCAATCAAATAATAATCAAGGAAATACTCCTCAATTACAATCAAATAATAATCAAGGAAATACTAACCAAGGGCGATCAAGTAATAATCAAGGAAATACTAACCAAGGGCAATCAAGTAATAATCAAGGAAATACTAACCAGATGCAATCAAATAATAATCAAGGAAATACTAACCAAGGGCAATCAAGTAATAATCAAGGAAATACTAATCAAGGGCAATCAAGTAATAATCAAGGAAAGACTAACCAAGGACAATCAAGTAATAATCAAGGAAAAACTCCTCAATTTCAATCAAATAATAATCAAGGAAAGACTCCTCAATTTCAATCAAATAATAATCAAGGAAATACTAACCAAGGGCAATCAAGTAATAATCAGGTGCAATCAAGTAATAATCAAGGAAATACTAACCAAGGACAATCAAGTAATAATCAAGGAAAGACTAACCAAGGACAATCAAGTAATAATCAAGGAAAAACTCCTCAATTTCAATTAAATAATAATCAAGGAAAGACTCCTCAATTTCAATCAAATAATAATCAAGGAAATACTAACCAAGGGCAATCAAGTAATAATCAAGGAAATACTAACCAGATGCAATCAAATAATAATCAGGTGCAATCAAGTAATAATCAAGGAAATACTAACCAAGGACAATCAAGTAATAATCAAGGAAAGACTCCTCAATTTCAATCAAATAATAATCAAGGAAAGACTACACAAGGACAATCAAATAATAATCAAGTAAATACTATACAAGGGCAATCAAATAATAATCAAGTAAATACTACACAAGGGCAATCAAATAATAATGAAGGAGATAATAATCAAGAAAATACTACACAAGGAAATACTCCACAAACACAATCAAATAATAATCAAAGAAAGACTACACAAGTGCAATCAAATAATAATCAAGGAAAGACTAATCAAGGAAATAATAATCAAAATACTATACAAGCACAATCAAATAATAATCAAGAAAAGAATTCTCAAATGCAATCAGTAATTAAAAAATTTATTGATCTTTTTCCTAAACCAGAAAAATTTAAAGAAAATAGTGGTAATAAAAGTGTAGAAGAAATTCGAGCTGAACTACCAAAAAAGAAAGACTATGGTGTTTATAAAACTTACGATGTCTTTGATGAAAAAGGAATAACAAAATTATATTAAATTCTTTCATTCATCCAATAAACTATTTTACCAGCAATATAACCAGGTAAAAATGGATTTTCTTTAGGTTCTATTAATAAACAATGATATCCATCTTCTATTAGAGATAATTCTTTATCAGAAGATATCATTCTATCAAAAATTATTTCTGTAGTGTTTGGATTTGTAATTGTATCTTTTAAACCATGTAAAATTAAAATCGGTGTTTCTAATAAATGACCATTATTATTAATCCAATCTGATATTTTTAATATTTCTCTTCCAGTATTTAATCTATGTTTTCCATTGTAAGAGAAACAGTTTTTCTTCCTGGTTTCAATAAATTCTGGATTATTTATTGTTATTCCATCTGAAGATAATAATTGAAAATTTGGAATCAAATATGAAATAATAGTTAAAATTATTATTATTAAACAATTTGGTTTCAAATTATCATCTACTAAAAATAATGGAGCTAAGAAGACTACACCCTTAATATTATTCTTATATTGAATACAATATTTTAATGCAACAGCACATCCCATAGATTCACATAAAAAGAAAATTGGTTGTTTATAGATTGTTTTAATAAATTTTACTAAAGTATCTAAATCATCTAATAAATCATCAAAATTACTTATTGAACATTTTGTTCCTTCACTTTTACCATGACCATGAAATTCTAATCCAAATGATTTATAATTAAATTTGCAAAACAATTCATCTCTATATTTAAAATCATCTATACATTCAAATAAGGGCTGAAAGTGTGAACCAATTCCGTGAATATGAATGATAATTGCTTTAATATTTTTGTTACTTGTTCCTTCAATAATATTAATTTTTTTTAACTTTTTATTTTTTAAAGTAAATTCAAACATTATAATTAAATAGAATAAAATAAAATATAAGCTTTATTCAAAAATCCCTGCGCTTGAGCATCGGTAATTTTATGAGTATTAGAATCATCGTATATTGTCCAAGTATCATTATTTTTACCTATATATATATAATGTCCACCTCCAATATTGCCGGAATGAATAACTCCTCCTTTAATTTCATAATCATGTCTCCATTTAAAAGGAATAGAAATATCTTTATTTATTTTACTAGAATTTCTTTTATCATTTTTAAATCTATTCAAACAAATAATAAGATTTTTTCCCCAAGATTTTATTTTAAATCTAGAAGATGTATTTTGTTTCTTATTACATTTTTCACAATCTATTTCTAAATTTTCAGTTTCTTTAAAATCATTGTAACAATCATCTAAACTATTACTGTTAGGATTTACTGGTAAAGTTAATAAAACTTCTTTACTACTAATAAATCTTTCATTTGAACAATTTGGTTCTTCACACTTTAATTGCTTTTGTAAATCAAATTCAAATAACTTTTTCAGACTATTTTCATCAATATTAGGTAATCTTTTTAATGCATCTTCATTTGTTACAAATTGACATTGAATATGTCTCATTGCTATCAATAATTTTTCTATGGTTATTTTCTTTTTTAGATAATCTAATTCAATAACTTTAATACCATCTTCAAAAAGTTTAATAACGTGATTATTTGGATTTTTACTAGTTGCTTTATCAATTAATATTTTATTTTGTAACTTTACTGTATTTAGTATTATATCATCATTTAAAACTTCAATTAATGAAATAATAAATTCTTCCGAATCGTGTTGTCTATGTCCTCTAAACATTGGTCTCAGTCTTTCTACAATACCCTTTATTTGATTAGGTGTAAGTGATTTATTACTTTCAACATTGTAATATTCTATAATGAAATCTGTCATTTTTCTAAGATTATCAGAGGTATTTCTATTATTAAATATTTTTCTACAAAAGTCTTTATTTTGCACTAACATTTGTAATCCTGAATTAAGATAACACGTATTACCAATATTATTGAATCCTTTACTCATTAAAGATATAATATAATTAAATCTTTAATAGAAGTGTTTTACTGGTATATTTAACATAAGGTTTTTATGTTAGCAATTTAAAATCTTTGATTTTAAATTGACCCTTTAGTGTCTGTAAGGGCTTTAGCCCGTAACAGGTCAAATTCCCTTTTAAAAGGGAATTTGCTAACATAAAAACCAAAGGTTTTTATGTTTGTCTTAAAAAAATTGATTTAATATTATATAACATTATTAATTAACACCTAATGTCCATCCTAATAAAGTTAGTCGGTTGTGGTAATGCACTAGAAATGAAAAAAGAAATGCAAGGAAAATTTGGATTAAAGGAAATCGAATCAATCCTAGAAGAATTAGGATTTGATGCGGAAGAAATTAAAGGTATTAAAATTATTTCTAATGCTAAAGATTTAAGAAACGAAGAAAATAAAGATTTTGTTTTTGAAGAGCCTGATAGCACTGTTTTTATTTTTACAACTATTACTGATATAAAACAAAAATTAATGAAAGCTTTTGATAAAGATTCTATTAATAAAGAAATAGAAATTGAGGAGCCTGATAAAAATCCAGTTTTGGACGATGAGACTGCGACAAAAATAAATATGAAGATAATAGAATTATTTAGAAAGGAAAATTTTAAAAAGTTAGTTGATATTTGGTTGAATGAACCAGATATATTCAAGGAATTTTTTAGATATATCAATTCTGGTAATATTGTTAATATTGATATTCCTGAGGATAGTAAAGATAAAATGTTTGAGGATGAAATTAAAATAATAAAGGAAGTAGGAATTAATAAATCTGACGAGGAAATTCTTCAGGTTATGAGGCTTTATAATGGGCAACTCAATTTTGTGTTGAGGGATTTATTGACGCGGTAGGGGGTGTTGTATATGGGCTTTTGATTTAGTTATTTTATTATGTTAGTTTATTTTGGGCTTTTGATTTGGGCTTTTGATTTTGTTTATAGACTCAATCAGAGTTTTCTTCGAAAACATCTGACGAGTCTGAAAAATTGAAAATTTATTTTATAAACTTAATATACCTTATTCTATGTTAAATTCAATCAAGTTAAATTTTAATGATACTAAGGGTAATTGGGAGTATAGCGACTTCCAAAAGCCACCTAAGAGGAAGGAAAAGAAACAGCACGAGGAGCAAAATATTAAAATGTTATTAAGTAATACAACTTTTGACCCAAAGAAGATTGACAGTTATATTAATCCTCAACCTTCTAGGGAAGAGTTATTAATGTTAAAGGATAAATTAAATACTACTGAGAAGGCTCAAGTAGATAATTATAAGAAGAAAATAAAGCAAACTATTGATAAAGATATTGCAAATGTTCGTGAGTTTGAATTAAGGTCAAATCCTGAAACAAAAGAGGGTAGGAGGTTAAAGATGTTAATGGTTCTTAAACATAAATTAAATAAAAAGTTAAATGATGATGTTATAATGATTTATCTTAGATTGAAGGAACCTGATTTTGAATTATCTGAAGAAAATCAGAAAGAATTCAAGGTGGAAATAAATAAGATGAATAATATTGTAAAATTGCAAGATTTGATTCAATATCAATTTACAGTATCTTATAATCAGATGCCTCCATTAAATGCAAAAGGGTTCACCAAGTTGGACCCATGGCAGATTGAATTCATTAATAGTATGAGTCGGATTGAATCTACTTTAATTTGTACTCCAACTTCTTCTGGTAAATCTTTGTTGGCTTCTTATTTGACAACATTGATTAAAGAGAATCATACAATGATTATTATTGCACCAACTCCTTTGTTGGTTTGGCAATCAGCAGCAACTTGGGGTAAAATTCTAGATTTAGATATTCCAATTATAACTGATGATTATCAAACTATTCCTCGGAGAGAAGAATTTATTGCATTATTAAATAATTCTTCTTTCATTGCAGCAACTCCTGAATCTTTAATTGATTTGTTACCTTTACTTAGTGTAAAGGTACAATGGTTAGTTTTAGATGAAATTCATACAATTGGAATGGAGGAAGGTTCTGGTATGGAGCAACTTCTTAAAGTTTTTAATGATGTTCCATTTTTGGGTTTGTCTGCAACAATTGGAGAACTTGATCTGTTTAAAGCTTGGATTGAATCAATTAATCCAGAGAGAAAGGTGAAAAGTATTGTTTCAGGGGATAGATATTTTAACTTTGATTTGTGGAATTACAATGGTGATGAAAATTTACTAGAATTAATTAATCCTCTTGCAATGGTTTCTTTGATAGATTTTAAGGATAAAAGTGTATTGGAAAAGAATTTTCAAATAACACCTCAAAATACTTGGGGTCTTTATATTAAGTTAAGGGAAAACTATGGTGATTTAGGGAGACTTGATCATAAAAATTATTTTGATAAAGAAGAGAGAATCCATTTGAATAAGGCTACTGGATATTTTTCGGAACTAATTAAATATATGGTAGAAAATTATGATGAGACTAAAATTTCTACTATTTTATCTTCTTTTTCTAGTATTCAAGGAAATGATACAAGTAAGAATAAGTTAGTTGAATTAACTTTTTTACTTAAAAAGGAGGAAAAGCTACCAATTTTAATTTTTAATAATAATACGGATGCTTGTATTAATAGTTATCGTGATTATTTAAAAGAGATTAATAGACTAGAAACAGAAAAGTATCCATATTTATTACAAAAAAGACTTCGTTATCAAAAGAAAGAAAGAAAGCTAGAAGATGATGAAGACGATGAAACAAATTCTAAAAATGATACCAAAGAAATGTTGGGATTAAAGGATAAAGCATTACAACAAAGATTACAAGATAAAAGCAAAAGTATGAAAGGTGGTGATAATGCTTCTAGAAAAGAATTTGTTAAAAAGGGTATGGAAAAGATGGATAAATCAAAAAAGTTTAAGAGAACTGAAATTGAAGATAACGAATTAGAAAATCCCATTTATAGGGAAGAGAAAAAGCGTCCTCTTCAAGCACCTACAGAAGAATTTATATTAAATGATTTTGATTGTTTAACAGAGTCAATGATAGCAAACTATTCTGAAAAACTTAAAAAGTTTTATCCTTATTCTTGTGAAAATTATAATTATGTTGTTCAAGGATTATGGAGAGGTATTGGTATTATTGCAGAGGGATTGCCTGAGCCATCTAATAGATTAATTCAAAACTTGGCAAATGAAAAGAAACTTGCTGTTGTATTTACCGATAAAACAATGAGATTTGGTATTTCTATGCCATTCAAATCTGTTGGAATTTTAAATGACAATAATACTCTTGATTCAATGTCTTATCATCAAATGGCTGGTCGTGCTGGTCGTCGTGGATTAGAGACTCAAGCTAATATTATTTTCATAAACTTTAAATTGGACAAGATTAAGGAATTGTCAATTTGTCCTTTACCTAAGATTGTTGGTAGAAAGACTATAAATATTACCGTTCCTCACGCTGTAAAGCTAGCTGAGTTAACTGGTAATTCTCAAAATTGGGAAAATATTTTTAGAAATCCATTACGTGGTAACACTGAAGATAATTTAGAAATTTTGGAGAGTATTAAATCTAATTATGAGGAAGGATGGAAATTTGCATTATGTGATGATAAGAATCATTTGCATATGATGTGGAAATTGAGAAATTGTTCTGATTCGGATGACCCTATTAGAATATCTTTCATTATTCCATATTTAAGAAGGGCTTTTGAAGGTGTTGACCCAAATGTTGAGATGAATCAAATTGAAATTGCACATTTCTTGTCTCATTTTATAAATATCAAACAAACGAACGAAGATAATGTCTTGTCTCGTTGTAGTATATTAGATAAAGAAAATTTTAATAATATATTTGATATTTTGGAAGAGAAGGAATTGACAGTTCCATCTAAAATTAATTCTGATGTATTTATGTCTATAAAGAATAATAAACTTATAAAGACAACAGATAAAAAGAGTGTGATTATAAGGAGTGACTTGAATAATTTTGGTAAGATTGTTAAGATAATTCAACACTTTTGTTATCATAGTAAATTGGTTACACTTGCAAGGCTGTTGGCTAAGCTATGTACAAGAATTTATTGGGTGAGCCACACAAGTTCTCCTATTATGAAGAAAATAAATATTTTTGAAGAGAACTATTGTCTATATGGGTATCAAACTACCAATTTAGAATTAATTAGTAAAGTCTTTATTGCAAATCAAGAAGCAAATACAAAATGCTCTGAATTTATTTCCAAGTATCAAAAGGTGGACTGTGGAATAGAAAAAATATTAAGTTCTAGGAATACATCTATTGGTTTCATTGACATATTTGAATCAAAGTATGAAAAGGACCCAAGAATTAAAATTTTATGTAAGATTAAAGTTGATGAGGAAGAGGAATTTCAACATTCTGAGGAATTTCAACATTCTGAGGAATTTCAAAATTCTGAAGATGATGATGATGATTCTGATTCCGAAGAAAATGAAGCTAATGATTCTGAAGCACCACCTAAGGAAATAACAATTGAATAATTAATTTTTTTTATCTAAAACTATTTAATGAATATTAATGGAAGTATTGGATATACATATTTAAGTAAAGATAATATAAAAGTGTTGGTTTTAGCAGATATGCATTCTACTTTACCTTATTGCAAAGGTGAATCAACCTTTGTAAGTGATTGGATGAATAATAAAAAGAAAAGTAAAATTTTATTAGAAGAAGTTCCAAGACTTGGTTCAACTTTAAAAGAATTATGGCCTGGTTCTCCACACACACAAAAATTAAAGGACTTGTATCTAAGTAGTAAAGTAATTGATGGTATAGATGTAAGACCTTTCTTAATTCCATTCTCATGGGAATTAATAAGTGAAGATAAAGAATTAGGAAAAATTACTTTATATGAATATTTGACCTTAATTGATATTTTCTTTCAATTAAAACACAAGTTTTTTATTGAAAACTTGGGTAATATTTATACAAAAGATTATTTAAAAGATTCAAAATTAGGTGTTCATTTTTTAAATTTAAAAAATAAAATACAAGCATTGATGAAAAAAAATAAAAGTTTAATAAAAGAAAGAATAGAAATGCTTATAAATAAAGAGATTATGATAGATTTAAATGAATTAATTAGTTTAATTATGGAATGGTATATAATTGCAAAAGTTTATAAGGATGTCGATAAAATGCAAACTAATTTTATTATTCACGCTGGATTAGCACATACATCAAATGTTATTTCAGTATTGAAAGAGATATATGGATTTCAAGTGTTAGAAACTGTAGGTTTAACCGATTACGATAAAGATAAAAATAATGCAACTGATGGTTGTTTAAAATTACCTAGTAAAATTAATGATTTATTTGGAGGAGCTAAATATTACTAAGAAGATAAAAATAGGTTTTAACGTTTTGGTTATCTATAAGTAATTCAGTTACAATGTTAAAGTTTTTATATTTGTTTACCAAATCTATATTTTCTTTTATGTCTCCAGTTATACTATTTCTAATAGGTAAAACAATATAATCAATATTACTAATAAATAAATCTTCAACAGTTAAGTAATTTTTTAATGTATAATTATTAAAATATTTTTTTATTACATTATAAGAATCGCACCCAACCATGCCTTGATATCCAATTATCATTATATTATTATATAATCTAAAATTTTAAATCTAATTTATATATAATGGATAAAAAAAATAATTCACCATTTACCATTGATGATTATAATTCAGGAGATGGGATGATGACATCGGTATGGGGCCCTGCAATGTGGTTATTTTTACATACAATGAGTTTTAATTATCCTGTTAATCCAACAGAAGAACAAAAGAAACATTATTATAAATTTTTTAAAAATATACAAAATATATTACCTTGTAAGTATTGTAGAGATAATTACAAAGAAAATTTAAAAACACATAAATTGAATAAAGAAGTAATGAAAAATAGAGATTCCTTATCTAGGTGGTTATATGAAATGCATGAAATAATTAATACAAAATTAGGTAAAGTGTCTGGATTAACTTATGAACAAGTAAGAGATAGATTTGAACACTTTCGGTCTCGCTGTGTATCTGAACCTAAAAATATGGTTATTGAAAAAGGTTGTACTGAACCTCTATACGGTGTAAAATCTAAATGTATTATTAATATTGTTCCTAAAGATAAGAAAACGGACTCTTTTATAATGGACCCTAAATGTGTATTGAAAAAAAGTAAAGCTAAAAAATAATTTTATTAATTATTTCTTAATCTTATTCTGAATCGGAATCATCATCTTCATCATCATCATCGTTTTGTGCAGAGATTTGTTTATTTTGGCTCTTTTTTAATGCTAAGATTTGTTTTTTCAATTCAGCCAGTTCTTCATTGGTTAAGTTTAAAGCGGCAATATTTTCATCTTCTATTTCAGATAATCCAAGATTATCTGCTTTATCTTTAGGGTGAGATAATTTAGGACGTTGTTTTTTTTCTGATGGTTGTTGTAAAACATGGGCTTGAGTTTGTTGCATTTGATGAGTTTGTTGCATTTGCTGAGGTTGTTGCATTTGCTGGGATTGTTGTAAAACCTGAGAGTGATGTGTTTGTTGTGGTTGTTGTGTTTGTTGTGATTGTTGTGCTTGTAATTGCATCATTTGTGCTTGTTGAGTTAATTGTTGTTGCATTTGATGGACTTGTTGTTTATCAGCTTGTAATTGTTGAAATTCATTTTGTAATTTTTGAATTAGTTCATCTTTATTAACTTGTTTATTAATAATAATATCATCAAAAAATGAATTTAATAAAATTTCTTTAGTACCATCTTTTAAATAATATTCTTTAGTTGGGTCAAGAATTTGTTTTACTTTTTCTTTTTTTTCTGTATTTTCTAGCTTTTCTGTAGTCTTGATTTTAACAAAATATTTTCTGTAAAGATATATACCAATTGCAATTAATACAACTAATATTAAAACAATGTAAGCTATATACATATTGTTATTTAAAAGAAAATTTAAATTAAAAGAATTTTCAGATACTGGAACTACAGGGGCTTCAGGCGCGACTTCCTTCATATTAATATAATACAAAATTTACCTAATTAAACTCACTAAAAAATATTTCATAAAGAGATATTATTTATTATAGTAACAATGTTAATAACTAATATTATTTCAGAGTGGAATCAACATAACATACCTGAGACAAGATGCTATTTGATAGTCAATGAGTTAATAAAGTATTATAATAAGATACCCACTAATAATTTAGTTAATTTATTTAAAATTGATGAAAAGTTTAATCACTTTGGTTGGTTTATTGATAGTAAAAAAGGAACTATTATAAATGTTAATTTATATATTGATGACCAACTTTATCAAAATAAAGAATTTAATAAAGAGATTTTAGAAAAGTTAAAATGTAATAGTTATGTCAAATTAAATTTCTTTTTAATTAGTCTTAAACGTTCTCAAGTTTATGATAAGCAGAATCCATCTTCAACTCTAATTCATATTTATAATAAAGAAAAGAATCCCGAATATTTTAATTTATCAGATATTAAAATAGAAGAAGTTAGTATTAATAAAAGAAAAAGAAAGCTAAGTATAACTATTGATGATAAAAGAAGAAAAGTCAGTAATGATATAAATTGGTCAGAAATGGTATCAGCATCATCAGTTAGAAATTATTTTTTGAATGATACAATAATTGATTGGTTAAAAGAATATAACATTACATCGATTAGTGATATTCCAACTCAAAAAGAAGGTAATTCTAGAGGTGTTATTAAGTATGAAATTGAGGATACTTTTACAAAGTTCATTATGGACCAAGGTATCTTTTTTGAGGAAAAGATAATAGATATTATAAGTAAGAAACATCAAATTACTAAAGTAGCTGAATCATACCAATCTAAAGATACTGAATTATTTAAGAAAACAATAAGTTATATGAAGGAAGGAAAACCAATTATTTATCAAGGTATTTTACATAATTACAATAATAAAACGTTTGGTGCGCCTGATTTAATGATAAGAAATGATTATATTAACAAATTTATTGGTTATGAATTGTATAAGGATGATTCGCCATCTAAGAAATTAGGAGTATCTTGGCATTATGTTATTGTCGATATTAAACATTCATTAATAACCTTGAATAGTGATGGTATACACATTCGAAATCAAGATAGTATACCAGCTTATAAAGGACAATTATTAATTTATACAGAAGCATTAAATGAAATTCAAGGAACCAAAGTCACTCAAGCTTTTATTTTGGGTAAAAAGTATATGTATGAAAATAAAGGACATAAATATGAGATTAACGACTTGATGAATAAAATGGGTGTAATTGATTATGCTAAATTTGATAAACCATATGTTGATAAATTAGATGAAGCATTAAAATGGTTAAGATCCGTTAGAAGAGAAGGACATAATTGGAAACTATTACCAATGCCATCTAAGGATGAATTATTTCCAAATATGAAAAATGATAAAGATGGTGCTTTTAATAAAATTAAAAAATCATTAGCAGATGAAATTAGTGAAATTACTTCAGTAACTTATTGCGGGGTTGATAAAAGAAAGTTAGCATTTAGTCAAGGAGTTTATGGATGGAATGATGATAAGTGCACTTCAGAATTATTAGGATTTAAAGATAGTCCATTAGCAGGTAGAATAGATGCAATTTTAGATATTAATCGTCAAAGTGATGTTTATGTTAAACCAGAGAAAGTTAAGTACGATGGAAACCAGTGGAGGAAAAGAAAAGATAATGAAATGGAGTTTTTTCTAGATTATGAAACTATTAATTCAAACTTTGGAAAAATAAGCGGGGATGTATATTTTGAGGGATGTGAATTTATTTTTATGATAGGAGCTGGTTTTATTAATAAAAATAAAACTTGGGAATTCAAGAGTTTTATAATGGAATATAAGACTAAAGAATCAGAAAGAAAAATGTTAGATTCTTTTTGGGATTTTATAAACAAAAAACTAAAAGAATATAAGAAAACAGAATCAATATTTATACATTGGTCACAAGCAGAGAAAATAGCATATGAAAAGTCACAATTAAGACATTTAAATTTACAAGATAAAAAGTTAATAGATTTATACGATGTTTTTATAAAGGAACCAATTGTAGTAAAAGGAGCACTAAATTATTCTTTGAAAACTATTATGAAAGCATTATATAAACATAATTTAGTAAAGACAACTTGGAATACATCAAATCCTTGTTCTAATGGATTAAATGCAATGTTACTAGCACATAAATGTTATGAGAAAAATGAAAAAGTTACTAATAATATTTTAACTATAAAAAATATAGAAGAATATAATGAGATTGATTGTAAATCGCTATGGGAAATTATAGAATATTTGAGAAAAAATCATTAATTACTTCATAAAATACATTCCTACTAAAATTAAAATAATAATTAAAAATATAAATGATAAAATAATGTAAATATTATTATTCGCCGGAGCAGGACTAGGTGGGGGTTGAGGAACAAAAGGAGGTGGAGGAGGTGGAGGTTTAGATAAATTTTCGGGTGGGAGAACAGGAGGAGGAAGAGGTGGAGATTCTTTGGGAGGGGATGGTGTTATATATTTTCCTTTCATAAAGTATGTTACTAAACCTGGACTTGCACTTTGTTGACTTGTTCCTTTTATGCTTCTAGTTTCATAACCAATACTATCTTTAACTACTGCATCACATGTAATATTATTTTTATTGAGCATGTCACATATTCGAACAGCAGTTTCAAAATGAGGTATGTGGCATCTATCTTTATTTGCTTTATCGAAATCAAAATATGGCTGAAAGTTAGGAGGACAAACTGGATTAGGAACATCCCAATTATCTTTTTGAGTAAGTTCAAGTTTAGTTAAAAGTATTTTATCATCATCAGTTAAAGGTTGAGGACCTAAAAAAATTGGAGGAGCAGCAAGAGGGGTATCGGGAGGTGGTTGATTTATAGTATATGGACTACCTATAAGTTTCAATGTTGTATCTACTCTAGTAACAGGATTTAATGTATTAACTATATCATCGAATATGCCAAAATCTTCAACTAAATTATCATCATCAATGTTTAAAGAGACCGGATAACAAACTGGTAATTTACAATTCGTTGTCATTATTTATAGTGATATATTATTAATTAATTTTTTAATATGAGCATTTTATTTTCGCATATTTTAAAACTAGAACTTTTTTCAAAAAATTTTTCTGTAGAATCTTCATTGTTTAAATTTACTGGATAACATGGTTAAAAATATATATTATTGCTTCATAAAATACATTCCTACTAAAATTAAAATAATAATTAAAAATATAAATGATAAAATAATATAAATATTATTATCCGCTGGAGCAGGACTAGGTGGGGGTTGAGGAACAAAAGGAGGTGGAGGTGGAGGTGGAGGAGGTGGAGGAGGTGGAGGAGGTGGAGGTGGAACACGAGGAGGTGGAGGTGGAGAAACAGATGGAGGAACACGAGGAGGTGGTTGGGGAGAATCT
>Ga0304730_1002269_pt1 | contig 13858 bp, 16 predicted proteins | sample M_130628_MF_Meta_FD_190474 | JGI IMG/M metagenome (GOLD analysis project Ga0304730, IMG submission 190474) | Freshwater microbial communities from Lake Montjoie, Canada to study carbon cycling - M_130628_MF_MetaG (v2) (version 2) | ecosystem: Environmental > Aquatic > Freshwater > Lake | place...
AGCGAACTGATTTTGCCCCTTGTATAAAAACCAAGCTAGTCATGGCAATGAGCACCAAGGCTAGAATCGCTAAAGTGCGGCCAGGGCGGGCAGCCGTCTTTACTGGTTTATTAGTTGTAGACATAGGGCGAGAGTCTAGGCGTCAGGTGCTGGTAAGTCGAAAAGCGTAGAGATTTCAGCGGGTGGTGTTCGTCCTATATGGCGCCAACCTTGGGCAGTGGCCACTCGCCCGCGTGGAGTTCTGGCCATAAAGCCGTTTCGGACTAAGAATGGTTCTGCTACAGATTCAACTGTTTCAATCTCTTCGCCAACAGCGATGGCCAATGTTGACAGCCCGACCGGTCCCCCATTAAATCTTTCAACCAATGCCACCAAAACACCACGATCGAGACGATCTAGACCCAATTCATCAACTTCATACATCTGCAGAGCTGACTTTGCATCGGCTAAAGAGATGCGAGAACTGCCTTGAACCTGTGCGTAATCACGGACGCGACGCAGCAATCGATTAGCAATACGAGGTGTTCCACGAGAGCGCCCTGCAACCTCAACGATCGCATCTTTATCTATAACGATTTTCAGTAGTTCCGCGCTTCTAGTGATTACATGAGCAATATCTTTTTCATCGTAGAAATCTAGGTGTGCGGTAAATCCAAAACGATCACGTAATGGGCTCGGCAGCAATCCTGCTCGAGTGGTTGCCCCAACTAAGGTGAAGTGTGGAAGCTGTAGTGGAATCGCTGTTGCTCCGGGACCCTTACCAACAACCACATCGACTCGAAAATCCTCCATCGCCAAATAAAGAAGTTCCTCGGCAGGTCTTGGAAGTCGATGAATTTCATCTAGAAATAAAATCTCTCCTTCAACCAAGGATGAAAGAATTGCCGCCAGATCTCCTGCATGAGTAATTGCCGGACCACTAGTTATTCGAATCGGTGCCTGCATCTCACTTGCCAGAATTAAGGCAAGAGTTGTCTTTCCTAAACCTGGTGGACCTGACAACAAGATGTGATCAGCAGGAGAATTGCGACGACGCGCCGCGGTCAATAAAACATCGATCTGTTCACGCACGCGGTTTTGACCTACAAAGTCATTTAACGTCTTTGGACGCAACGCATGTTCCACGGCCGATTCCTCACCCTTAATTTGAGGAGTCACCAAACGGTCGTCAGCCACGAGCACTCTTTCCACTTGCAAGGGTTAACTTAAGTAATTCACTTAAGTCCAACTGTGCTGCGTCTTTTCCATCTGCTTGCAAAGTAGTAATAACTTGCGAGATAGCGCCATCAGATTCCTTTGGAGAAAAACCGAGTGAAACTAATGCGCTAGTCAATTGCTCTCGCCATGCTGGTTGGTGACCCTTGTATGGATGCACAGATGAAAGATCACTCAATTTTCCCTTGAGTTCAAGAATCAAGCGCTGCGCACCTTTGCGTCCTATTCCTGGAACCTTTTCAATCGCGCCAATATCTTCTTGAGAAATAGCGCGACCCAAATCTTCGGGTGTAAGTGCTCCTAATATAGATAGTGCGACCTTCGGGCCAATGCCTGAAACTGTCTGCACCAATTCAAAAAGTGAGCGTGATTCGTCATTGATAAATCCGAAAAGGGTTAAAGAATCTTCTCGAACAACCAAGGAGGTAAAAAACTGAACCTGGGAGCCAAGAGTCACTTGTGCTGCAGTCTGTGGGTTGACCAGAACCGATACTCCGAAGCCACCAACTTCGACGATCAAACGATCAGTTGAAATAGATCGAACCGTTCCCGACAATAATGAAATCATCTGGCGCGCAATTTCTTTAATCGTGATTGTTCAACAGCTAAAGCTTGAGCAATTTTTGCGTTTCCACCACCGCGCCAAATGTGACAAATGGCAAGAGCTAACGCATCAGTTGCATCTACCGGCTTAGGGATAGTGTCCAAGTTAAGAATCTTTTGAACCATCAAAGCAACCTGTGCTTTGTTAGCACGGCCGCTACCAGTAACTGAAGCTTTCACTTCAGATGGAGTATGCATCATAACTGGAATGCCTGCCTTAGCAGCTAGCAGTAAAGCAATTCCTGCCGCTTGTCCTGTTCCCATAACAGTTCTGACATTGTGTTGAGAAAAGACTCGCTCCACTGCAATCACATCTGGCTTCCAATCATTTATCCACTCGGATAGTTGTTGGTCTAGATCCAACAATCGTTGATCAAGAGCGGCCTCTGTGGGAGTAAGAATTACACCCACTCCTACTAATGAAATAGGAGAACCGATTGCACCTTCGACAATGCCAACGCCGCAGCGAGTAAGGCCTGGATCAACGCCTAATACTCTCAATGCTCAGCCTCGTGCTTTCTCGTTAGTTCAGTCCTCAAGCCTAGAGATGAGAAACAATTACTTAATCAAGGCTCGCCATAACCTCGTCAGAAACATCAAAGTTGCTATAAACGTTCTGCACATCATCTAGCTCTTCAATGGCATCGATGAGTTCAAATACCTTCTTGGCACCATCAGCATCTAGCGGAATCGACATTGAGGGTAAGAATGAGGAATCAGCTGATTCATAATCAATACCAGCACTTTGTAGCGCAGTTCGAACCGGAACTAAATCAACAGGCTCGCTCACAATCTCAAACGCCTCACCCAAATCATTTACCTCTTCAGCACCAGCTTCAAGGACCGCTTCCAGGATTGAATCTTCAGTCAATGCGCCATCTTTTTTAACGATGACTACACCCTTGCGATTAAACAAATATGAAACAGAACCAAGATCTGCCATCGATCCTCCGTTACGCGTTACTGCGACTTTAACTTCAGATGCTGAACGATTTCGGTTATCGGATAAACACTCGATCATGATCGCTACACCGTTTGGGCCATAACCTTCATACATAATCGTGATCCAGTCTTTTGCACCAGCTTCAAGACCAGCACCACGCTTTATTGCGCGATCAATATTATCTGCCGGCATCGAGGACTTTTTAGCCTTTGCAACTGCATCAAAAAGTGTTGGATTGCCATCCATGTCTGCCCCACCGTTACGGGCTGCAACTTCAATTGCACGAATCTGCTTTGCAAATACCTTTGCACGACGACTATCAATGATGGCCTTCTTGTGCTTGGTCGTCGCCCATTTGGAATGGCCGGACATTGGAACACCTCAATCTCAATTAAACGATGATGCTACTTTACCTTCTCTAATGCAGGCCGTGCCACTTCCTCGATAAAGTATCGATGGATTCGATAATCCCCTGTAAGTTCAGGGTGAAACGAGGTTGCAAGCATTGCTTGTGAGCGCACAGCGACAGGATGTTTATCAACAGATGCCAAAACCTGCACCCCATCCCCAACTCTTTCAACCCATGGTGCGCGAATAAATACGGCGCGAATCAAATCTGCTGATCCATCATCAAATGCGATATCAGATTCAAATGAGTCAACCTGACGTCCAAAGGCATTTCTGCGAACCGTAATATCTAATCCGCCGAAACTCTTTTGACCCTGCTTGGCATCCAAAATTTCGTTTGCTAGAAGAATCATTCCGGCGCATGAACCATAGACTGGCATGCCTTGTGCAATACGATCTTTAAGTTGTTCGTATATTCCGAATACTTCTGAAAGCTGAGCAATAGTAGTCGATTCCCCGCCTGGCAAAACTAGAGCATCGATTGCATCTATTTCCGCAGAACGTCTAACAGCAACAGGATCAACCCCACAGGTGATGAGTGAACTAATGTGTTCGCGAACATCTCCCTGAAGAGCTAAAACCCCTACCTTCATTTTTTAAAGAATTACCAACCGCGTTCAGCAAGACGGTGTGGAGCGGGCAAATCTGCAACGTTAATTCCAACCATTGCTTCACCCAAGCCGCGAGATGCATCTGCAACGACCTTTGGATCATCCCAAAATGTAGTTGCCTTGACGCAAGCTGCTGCGCGCTGAGCAGGATTTCCAGATTTGAAAATTCCAGAGCCAATGAATACGCCATCTGCACCCATGCTCATCATTAGTGCCGCATCAGCAGGAGTCGCAATACCACCAGCAGTAAAGAGAACGACAGGAAGCTTTCCAGTTTCTGCAACCTCTTTAACTAGTGCGAAAGGTGCTTGCAACTCTTTTGCTGCAACATAGAGCTCATCTTCACGCATTGATGACAGGCGACGAATTTCTCCGCCAATCTTGCGCATGTGCTGCATAGCATTTGAAACATCACCAGTTCCAGCTTCACCCTTTGAACGGATCATTGCTGCGCCTTCGTTAATACGCCGAAGTGCTTCTCCAAGATTTGTAGCACCACAAACGAAAGGAATTGTGAAATCCCACTTATCAATATGGTTTTCATAATCAGCAGGAGTAAGGACCTCTGATTCATCGATGTAATCAACATTAAGTGACTGCAAAACCTGAGCTTCAACAAAATGGCCAATGCGTGCCTTAGCCATAACTGGGATTGAAACAGCGGCTTGAATCTTTTCGATCATGTCTGGATCAGACATACGTGCAACGCCACCTTGCGCGCGAATATCTGCAGGTACGCGCTCTAGCGCCATAACTGCAACAGCACCGGCATCTTCAGCGATCTTTGCTTGTTCGGCGTTAACAACATCCATGATGACGCCGCCCTTAAGCATCTCTGCCATACCGCGCTTAACGCGAGCCGTGCCTGTTACATCAGCCATGTTCAATTACTCCGCTTCGATCGAAAGATAGGACGCAATACTACTTTGTCTTTGACACAGGTGGCGAGGTGAAATCAGGCTCCTTATCGGTAAGAGCGATCCAAATCTGCCCCGGATCGAAGTTCATCACCGTGCCATCGGCAAAGCTAAAGGTGGTTCCATCTTCGGCAGAAGCCCGGCTCCATGTTGTTATAAATCGCTGACCATCACGTAGGACATAGGCCTTACCGGTTCCCACCGTTTGAGAAAACGGAGTTACTCCCCCAACTTTGTCTTTGTATTCAGAAGGGACAATCGAAACCATCTGAATGACTAATGTCGTTGGCCCAAGGACAACTCCCGAGTCAGCAACATTTACAGAGTTGTTATGGGATAAAAGCCAACGAGAATCATCATTAGACCAGGTGGCCGAATAGGTAGCAGCTGGCCAATGCATAACAGCTTTGCTTGTGTCCGTGCCACCTTCTTGTAGTGGCCCAAATTTGAATCCAATGCTCTTGGCAGAATCTATTTGGTAATTATCATCCTGAATTTTTTGCATCAAAAGATCTGCTCGAAGAACCATTGCATAAGGCTGTACTCGATTTGGATCTGTTGTGAAGATTGTTGGACTTTGTCTTTGCGCACCCAAGTCTTGAAGATTAGCCGTGGCAATGACAGGCAGCAGTTTGCTTTGAGCACCGCTATAGGCGAAGGCAACTCGACCAAATTGAGACATGATTTCGATATCTGAAATACGCGCACTTCTAACTGGACCAATGCGTTGGGGAATATCAGATGAGTAAACCGCTGCTAAACGAGTAAGACCACCTTCTACTTGTTCGATGTAAACAATATCTGCGTCCTCTAACCCAATCTGGGGATGAGCTTGTGTAGTGTCATCAATCTTCACAACCAACACAGGTCCATTGTCTCCTTCGCGGCCACTCAAAAGATTAGTAGCTGCTCTATCAGGAAGAATCGTGGAAAGCACCGAGCACCCCGTGAGGAGAAGGCAGGACAGAACACCCACGATGATCGTGCGCTTAGAGAACATCTGACTCAAACTCATAGGTAACTGGAAGTGGCGCAGTGCCCGCTAAACGAAACATTTTTACGATGAATTTACTGCGTACCATTTGTGTCCGTGATACCGCGTCTGTATGGAGTGCAATTGCAATTCTGATCTTGTCGGTAAGTGCAGAGAGCTCGGTTAGGAGAGCATTATCTGCTGCAGTTGAAAGATGTTCAGAATCTTCAAGTAGCAAACCTAATGCGCCCGAAAGTCCGCTTTCTGCCGCAGACCTACTCTTGATATCAGCATCTCTTGCTTGATACGCAGCACCTGTCAACAGCAATGATGATGCTGGGTCTGCAATATCGCTGTGTGCAATTTCCAGAGCCACTGCTGCTCTCTTTTGAAGCAGAACATCAAGGTTTGCCCAGCTAGTTTCTACGCGATGATGTAACCGATCAAGTCGTGTTGCTAAGAAAGTTAAATACCACAGGGATATTAGTAAGAGAAAGGCAACCAAAAACCAATTTGTCATTAGTTGTCATCCTTTGAAAGAAAACGATTCCACGAGCGAGTATCTGAAGCCAACTTAACTTTTTCGCTTCCGACAATAGACATTTCATATACGGAGTAAATCTGTTGGGCTATAACGTCCCAGTCAAAGCTCTGACCTCGCATTCGGCCAGCGGCTGCTAGTTCTGATCTTTTCTTATCATCACGCAAAAGATCAATAATCACTTTCGCTAAATCCATTGAGTCCTCAGACTTAAAGGTCGCACCAAACTCACCATGACCAAGTAAGTCATCAAATGCCGGAATGTCACTTGCAACTACGCAAGCTCCCCCCGCTAATGCTTCTGCCAGGATAATTCCGAAGGACTCACCTCCCGTGTTGGGCGCAACATATATAGAAACAGATGACATGAAATTTGCCTTGTCTTCTTCCGAAATTTTGCCCAAGAAAGTAAAGCGGTGTCGCAGTTGTGAATCAATACTTTTTTCTACTTCAGCTGGATCTCCAGGTCCTGCAACAAAAACCTTCACATCTGGAGCAAATCGAGCGATCACGGGAAGGGCATCTAAAAGAACACTTAAGCCCTTTCGCGGCTCTTCAAATCGTCCGATAAATCCAATGGTATTTCCTTGCCACTTTTCCTGAGGTGTACCGTTTCTATATCGAGAGGCATAAATTCCATTTGGAATCACAACAGCATCAGTGTCCAAGTGATCAGTAAGGGTCAAGCGCGCTGCCTCTGATACTGCAATACGAGCAGACAACTTCTCGATTGCAGGCTCCAGAATAGGTCCAATAGCAAAAATAATCTTTTGACGTTTAGCTGCGGCATGAAATGTACCCACCATCGGTCCATCAGCTGCCCAACAAGCGAGCAATGAAATAGAAGGAATCGCTGGTTCATGCAAGTGAAGTAAGTCGAACTCACCACTTGAAATCCATTGGCGAACGCGTGAGAAAGCTACTGGTCCGAATAGAACTCGAGCAACTGCGCCGTTGTATGGAATTGATATTGGCTTTCCGGCATTGACAACATAGTCAGGCAGATTCGCATCATCGATTGCAGGAGCGAGGACTGAGACTTGGTGTCCTGCAGCAATTAAAAAATCTGCCAGATCCCGAATATGGTTTTGAACACCGCCAGGTGTGTCCCAACTATAGGGACAAACAATTCCGATCTTTAGAGCGCGTGCCAATGTCATGTGCGCTCCACAAAATCACCATCGGTCCATATGCGTTGCAACATATGCCAATCCTCCGGATGCTCCGAAATTCTTTGCTCAAATTGCTTCGCAGTCGATTGAACGATTTGAGCAACCTTCTCGTCATTACTTCCAGAGATTGGAATGGCAACTTCTTTGAAATAAATGTGAATTCCAGAATCCGTGTAGGACACAAATGCTGTAATTAATGGTGCACCAGTTTTGAGTGCAAGTAGCGCGGGGCCTGCAGGCATACGGGATGGTCCCCCAAAGAATTCAACATCAATTCCAGTTCGGGATAGATCGCGATCTGAGACCAGAGCAACGAGTGCTCCTTGCCTTAACCTTTGTGCCAAAGTACCCAAAACTCGTGCATCCAAAGGCAAAACTTCCATACCCATCGCTTCTCGATACTCAAGAAACTTAAGAAAGAGTTTTTCAGGTTTTAAACGCTCAGCAACAGTTACAAGGTGAATACCCTTGGCGCAGAAATACGCACCTGCATGGTCCCAATTACCAGCGTGCGGCAAAGAGACGATTACCCCAGTTTTGGCCTCGATAGCATCGACTAAGAGGTGTTCATTAGTAACGGTGACAGTTTCTCTAACGCGCTCGGGAGACCAATCTGGAAATCTGAAAGTGTCACACCAATATCGCATATATGAGCGCATCGCATCAAAGACCAATAAATCTAAATCAAGTGGTGTTATCCCCGGCTTTGCCCGCTGCAGATTGGAACGCAGACGCGAAACATTTTTGCCGTTTTGCTTAGTTAAGAAGTCTGCCACTGCATATGCCAAGCGATATGCGGTTCGCTCTGGCAACCAGCGAACAATCCGCCAGCCAGCAAAATATGCATACGCGGCAATATTATCTTTCACTTATAGAGCTCGCTTAACTATCAACATTCTTTGAATAACTGTATAGGTGCCAAGCACAGCCAATAACCACATACCAAAAGACAAAGTGTGGGGAATTCCTAACCCTTCAAATCCGATGGCGGCAAGCGAGATGATCAAACGCTCGGTCCGCTCAGCAATACCACCTGAACATTCGATGTTGAAACTTTCTGCCTTTGCTCGTATGTAGGGCACCAACATTCCAGTAACCAATGTGACCAATACGACGATTGCAAGCGAGTCATTATTATTGATCAGATAAATACACACTCCGATAAGTATTGCCGAATCCGTGATTCGATCAATAGTCGAATCTAAGAAACCGCCCCACCTACTAGAGCCTTTCTGTGAAATACGTGCCATGGTGCCATCGAACAAATCACTGAGAGCAAAAATACAGATGAGCACAGTTCCCGTGAAAAAATCGCCTTTAGGATAAAAATACATAGCTGATGAAACAACAGCGATTGCCCCAGTCAACGTCACCGCATTAGGGGTAATCCCCAAACGCAGGGCAAAAGAAGCCACCGGGGTAATTACCCGTGTGACCGCTGGCTTCAAACGTGCACTTAACATCAAGGACCATCGTAGGCTGAGCCAGTGCAATCTCAAATCAACGACCTGCGAATTCACGTCTACGGACATCTAAGCGCTGATCCCGCTCAAGTCGCCTCGGTATTTAACGCTCAGACATCTCACATTGCAGTACCAGAATCAGATCTTGCAATCTTTGCCATCGACCCATCAGCCGGCATTGATCAAGTGACCATAGATTTGTGGCAATCCTTGGACGAATTTCAAGTACCGCGTCTTGTGGTCGTGACACATTTAGAAAAACTTGAAGCAGATTTTGATGACGCTGTCATGATTGCGACAAGAGTATTTGATCAAATGATCGCACCATATCTGGTGTTGCACGATGAGGCCGGAATTCCAGCTGCACTGATCAGTTTGTCCGACTTACAAATCACTGACTATTCAACCAATCCGAAAACGACAAAAGGTAGCGATGAAGAGCATCAAACACTGGTGCAGGAATTTCGTGATGAGTATCTTGAGCTACTTGCCGACTCTGGCGATAACGCATTTGAAGCAGGGTTGCTTTTCCCCGCAATTCCTTTGTGGATCGAACGCGGAATGGGTGTAGACATTGTGGAAAGTTATATTAAAAAGTTAGTGGTCTAACTACCAAGCAGCTGCAATTTCTTCTCGCGTAAGAGTCAATAATTGTGGAAGAACCTTTGTCTTACCAATTATGGGCATGAAATTTGCATCCCCACCCCAACGAGGAACCACATGCTGATGTATATGTTCTGCTACCCCAGCCCCTGAAATTGCTCCTTGATTCATTCCCAAGTTGAAGCCTTCTGGATTTGAAACAGATCGGATTGTTTTCATGGCATGAGCCGTCAATTCACTAATCTCATTACGTTCTTCAACTGTTAAATCAGTCAGGTCAGGGACATGTCTATAGGCGCAGATTAAAAGATGGCCCGGGTTGTATGGATAGAGATTCATGACAACAAAGGCTGTCTCGCCTCGATGGACTATTAATCCTTCTTCATCTGGCAAAGAAGGAATGCGGCAAAATGGGCATTCAACATCGTTTCCTTCTAAAGGCCGATTTTCTCCACGTAAATACTCCAAACGATGTGGAGCCCAGAGGCGATGCCAGCCATCTGGCACTCCCGCACCATCAATTGAATTACTCACTAGTTAAACCTGCCTACGTTCCTGAACCACCTTTTTGATCTCCGCGATGGCATCTTTAATAGGAATGCCATTTTTTTGCTCGCCATTTCGATAGCGGAAGGAAACAGCCCCGGCCTTTTGATCCTCTTCGCCAGCAATGACCATGAACGGAATCTTTTCCATTTGTGCGTTCCGAACCTTCTTTTGCATTCGATCATCTGATGAATCAAGTTCAGCGCGGATGCCAGCCTTGCGCATCTGCTGAATAACATCGCCTAAGTAATCACCGAATGTGTCAGCAACTGGAATACCAACTGCTTGAACAGGTGCAAGCCATGGTGGAAACGCTCCGCTGTAGTGTTCAGTTAATACACCAAAGAAACGTTCAATAGATCCAAACAATGCTCGGTGAATCATCACAGGGCGCTGACGAGTTCCATCTGTGGCCGAGTATTCCAATTCAAAGCGCTGAGGTAGTTGGAAATCAACTTGGATCGTGGACATTTGCCATGTACGACCGATTGCATCTTTTGCTTGTACAGAAATCTTCGGACCATAAAATGCTGCGCCACCCTCATCTAAAACAAGTTCTAGATTTTGAGCAGTTGCGGCTTTGCGCAGCGCCTCTGTTGCTTCAGCCCAATCAGAATCTTCGCCGACAAATTTTTCAGGATTCTTCGTCGACAGCTCCAGGTAGAAATCATTTAAACCATAATCGCGTAGAAGATTGAGAACGAAGGTAAGTAAGGAATCTAGTTCGCCAACCATCTGCTCTTTTGTGCAATAGATATGAGCATCATCTTGAGTAAATCCGCGGGCACGAGTAATTCCGTGCAAAACGCCAGACTTTTCGTAACGATAAACAGTTCCAAATTCAAATAAACGCAAAGGAAGTTCGCGATATGAACGGCCACGAGATCTATAGATTAAATTGTGGAATGGGCAATTCATAGGCTTCATGTAGTACTGCTGCCCAGCACGCTTAACCGTTCCGTCCTCGTTGTATTCCTCATCCAAAATCATTGGTGGATACATTCCATCGGCATACCACTGCAAGTGGCCTGAAGTTTCAAACAAAGCTGCCTTGGTTAAATGAGGTGAGTAAACAAACTCATAACCTTCTTCTTCATGGCGAATGCGCGAGTAATCTTCCATCGCTCGGCGAACAATGCCACCCTTTGGATGAAACACTGCAAGACCTGATCCAATTTCTTCGGGGAATGAAAACAGATCAAGTTCGGTACCTAAGCGACGATGATCGCGCTTTTCTGCCTCTGCCAACAGCTCCAGGTATCCATTGAGTTCATCTTGTGATGGCCAGGCAGTCCCATAAATACGTTGCAACATCGGATTCTTCTCAGAACCACGCCAATACGCAGCCGCAGTTCGCATTAGTTTAAATGCTGGAATTAGTTTCGTTGATGGCAAGTGAGGACCACGACATAGATCGCTCCACACAGGATTACCATCACGACCCAAGTTGTCGTAAATAGTGAGTTCAGCTCCGCCTACTTCAACAGATGCTTCTTCACCAGCAGGACCCTTGATACCAATCAATTCACATTTATATGGCTCGTGTGCCAACTCTTTCAGAGCATCTGCTTCTGTTGTTACGCGTCGCTTGAAACGCTGCCCCTCTTTAATGATCTTGCGCATCGCGCTTTCGATCTTTGTTAAATCATCTGGATTAAATGTGTTCTCCGGATCAAAGTCGTAATAGAAACCATCTTTAATGGGCGGCCCAATTCCAAGACGGGTATTCGCATAAACCTCTTGGACTGCTTGTGCCATAACGTGAGCGGTTGAGTGTCGTAATACTTCTAATCCCGTGGGTGATGAAATCAGTATTGATTCAACTACATCGCCATTAACCAGATCTGTCCACAAATCCTTCAGAACTCCATTTACCGTGCAAACGACAATCTCTTTGTTCTCGGCAAAGATATGGGTCGGACGTTGATCGGCTTCAACTTGAAGCTTCGCACCATCAACTGTGATCGATATCTGGGACATGTTCCTAGCCTACCGAAGTCCTAAGCGCCATCGCTTCTATTTCATCCCCAAATGCATGTGATTGCGATAATTCCCGTCCATCTATTGAAGCAATTGGCTGTGCTATTCGCAGACTGCTTAGCAAGAATGCTGATTCGATATCTTCAACTTCTGAGACCGCAATAGAACGAACCATCACATCACAGTTTTCAATCACTAAAGCGCGCATAACCCCAGCAAGGACGCCATCAGAAAGCGGTGGGGTGCACCACCTGCCCGCAATTTTCAGAAGGACATTAGTGACAGAGCCCTCGCATATTTTTCCATCAGAACTTGTTACTAGGGCTTCATCAAATCCGTTGGTTCGAGCTTGCTCGAGAATTTCAAGGCGATGGTTGTATGGGTAGCTCTTAACAGGAACACCGTCCATAACTAAAGCAACAGGATGCGTACCAACCTTGGCAGCAGAGACAGGTTCTGTGTAGGCAAGATGAACCGCTGCCCAATTTCCCGTCGCATCAAATGAAACCCGTAAGAGCCCAGTGGCATGGATTTCTTCCTTTAGTAAAATGCCAATCGCTTCACGCACAAGTTCTTCGCTAGGCAATTTAATGTTTACTGTGGCCGAACTATTGACGGCTCTGCGCATGTGGCGCGAAAGAGCCCATGGTTTCCCACCAACGGTCTTGATTGTTTCGAAAATTCCTGCACCATCTAGCCAACCAAGTGCGTTGCATGGTGATTGTCCCAGTGGAACAAGAGAGCCATTGACGATTACTTTCACTGTAGCTCTCCCCCAGCAATTGAAATCAATCGCTTAGCTTTAAGTTGGGTTTCTTCCCACTCAGCTCGCGCATTACTACCCCAGGTAATCCCGGCGCCGGTTCCAAAATAGATGTCGGTATCTTTCCAAAAAGTGCGTATTGCAACAGAGAGAACAGCTTGATCTCCCTGAATCCAACCAAGAGCGCCACAATATGGACCGCGTGCTATTTCATTCTCACTTATTACTTGCGTGGCTGATGACTTGGGCGCCCCGCTTACAGAACCAGGAGGTGAGAGCGCAGTAAAAATCTGACTCCAAGAAATATCCTCCAGTAATTCTCCTTGAACATCAGAGACTAAATGTTGCAATCCTGGATGTTCCTCACTTGAAAGAAGACGTGGCACTTCAACGGTTCCGCTCTTACAGATCTGTCCCAAATCGTTTCGCACCAAATCGACGATCATAACATTTTCGGCCTGATCTTTTGCACCGAATTGTTGAGAATTCGTAGCTTGTGTTCCTTTTATCGGTGAACTCTTAACCGTAGCCCCATTTCGGCTAAGGAATAATTCAGGTGAGGCAGATGCAATCATCACTCCTGGAACTTCGAAATAGCTTGCCCACGGTGCTGGGTTTTTCTTTAATATCTCAGAAAATAATCCGCGCAATGATTGCCCATCATCTGAGTGGGTAAGTCTTCGACAAGCGTTTACTTGATAGACCCAACCTTCTGCTACTGACTCTCTTATTCGCTCTACATACTCAACATATTGCTCTGCGCTAAGCGATGAACTCCATAATCCCTTCAGTGGGATCCATGGCGTTGTGGGAAAAGGTGCATCAATTACTGTTCTAAATTTGGCAGCTGTGAATTCATTCTCAAATGTTGTTGACACCGCCCAAAAGCCACCATCTTCTAAACAGACAGGGTCATGTGAAACTTCAATCAGATCAGTGGCAAGCCTGCCGCCCATCCAAAACAGTGATGAATTTTCCGCATATGGCACGGGATAACGCTAACCAATCAACCTCACTTTGGCGCTTACGCCTCTCCTGCGATAGATTTACCCTCCTCGCGGACGTAGCGCAGTTGGTAGCGCGGAACCTTGCCAAGGTTCAGGTCGCCGGTTCGAACCCG
>Ga0304730_1002272_pt1 | contig 13852 bp, 8 predicted proteins | sample M_130628_MF_Meta_FD_190474 | JGI IMG/M metagenome (GOLD analysis project Ga0304730, IMG submission 190474) | Freshwater microbial communities from Lake Montjoie, Canada to study carbon cycling - M_130628_MF_MetaG (v2) (version 2) | ecosystem: Environmental > Aquatic > Freshwater > Lake | place...
GCCCGGACAACAATTTTCTTATTCCGTGGGGAACGGTGGCATTGGTGCACTAAATTCACCAATGTTATCTGGTGCAAACACCTGGTTTGGCTCAACATCTACATTACTGGCAAGAGGGGGTCTTGGCGGAAATCCAACTACGATGGCATGCTGCATGACTGCATCAGGTGCCCCTGCGGTTTCAACCGGAAACGTTGGAGGCGACTTAAGTTTTTATGGAGGTGGAGGTGGAACTGGTACAAATGGTGGCAATGGATCAATGGCCGGAGGTGGTGGTGGAAGTGCTTCCCAAAATTCAAATGGTAATGCAGGCCAAGGGCTTGTGGGTGGATTAGGAGCAGGAAACGGGGCGTATTCACAGGGAGTGGGTTGTAACTGCAACGGCTCAAATGGGCAATTACCCGGAGGCGGAGGCTCAGGGGGCCAAGCAAGTGGTGTTATCGATAAATCAGGAGGAAATGGTGGCAGTGGATTAATTGTGATTGAGTATACCATACCGGGAATTGGAGGTCAAGTATTTGGAGACTTAAATTCCAATTGTATAAACGACAATGAAACTGGAGTAAATCAAATTATTGTACAAGTTACACCTGGAAATTACACAACAATGACCGACAATAATGGTTTTTGGCATATTTCAAACATCCCCAATGGAAACTACATGGTTATTTACACCACAATGTTTGAATCCAATCAATGGTGTAATGATACCGTTTTAATCAATAATTATAATTCTTCGACATTTTACGAAGTAAATAATGGATACCAATCAATTGTTTCATGCACCCAACCACAAGTTACTGTATTTATACAATCAATGAGGAGATGTTTTGGAAATCAAAAAATAAAAATTAATGTTAAAAATAAAGGGACAGCAAACCAAACTATTTTTTCACCAAACCTAGTTGTTACTTTACACCCATATTTTCAAGTTGATAATTCCACTGCAAACTTTACTTATCTAGGAAATGGAAAGTATAATTTTCAATTAGCAGATTTTACTCCGGGAGAGGACACTACAATTACACTGTCTACTACGGTTAGTTGTAATGCCATGATTTTTCAAACATTATGTGTAAAGGCAGAATTGTATCCTTCAATATCTTGTTCTCCAAATTACAATCAACAAGGACCTATTAATGTGAATGGAGTCCCGTATTTCTTGACTTCAAATCCATATGATAATTCAAATTTAGTCACTTCTGCAATCTGCACTCAAGATTCAGCAGAATTGAATATCACAAATCAATCTATAGTTTCTGGTAATGCGATGACCAACTGGCTTCCTGTCTTCATTTACAAAAATGCAACGTTGTTTCTTTTTGACTCTGTCCTATTAGCTGATGGCGGAAATAAAACGTATCGTTTTCTTTCAAATGGAGAGACATGGACTATCAAAACGTTACAACATCCGCTAAATCCTATTCAATCACAGTCTAGTTCCTTTATAGAGGCTTGTCCATCTGGAATTAATTGGGTTCCAAACTATCCACTACAAATACAAAGTCAATCTAGTTATGGTTTATCCGATGAAGCTTGTGGAATTACCTCAGGTAGTTTCGATCCAAATGATAAAACAGGTTATCCAATTGGAATTGGCAATAGTAATAATATCACATCCGGGCAACAAATAGATTATTGTATTCGATTCCAAAACACAGGAAATGATACAGCTTTCACAGTTGTAATTTTGGATACCATTGATCAAAACATGAACATCGGAACCTTCCAAAATTTATGTACAAGTCATGAATCTACGTTTGAAATACTTAACGGTAGAGTTGCTAGATGGACCTTTAATGATATCCAATTACCAGATAGCACTACGAATGAAGAACTTAGTCATGGTTGGATTAAGTTTAGGATAAATCAAAATTACAATTTATTGAATGGAGAAGAAATCAGAAATAAATCTTACATATATTTTGATTTCAACGAACCAATTATAACCAATGAAGTTTTTCACACGATAAATAACAATTTTGAAATACAAGAAAATAATTTAGAAGAACATCTTTTCCAGTTTACCCTCTACCCCAACCCTACCTCCTCAGAAATCACCATTACCTCGGATAAGTTTACAAACGAGCCTTACACACTCTATGACCAAATGGGAAGAACCGTAGGTTCTGGAAAACTAAGCGGAACCAACACCACCATCTCTTTAAGCACCTTAAGCAAGGGGATTTACCTTCTCAAGGTCGAAGGAGCTTATGAATCGGCGATTGTGGTGAAGGAGTAATGAAATAATAGATATTCAATCCGTCAAGGAAATAATGAAAAAACTAATTATAGCATTTAGTATACTAGCAACCAGTGTTGATAATCCAATTTTCTCACAGCACGAAGAAAAATTCATCGACAAAAAAAATGAATTAAGCTTCGAAGAAAATAAAGGTCAAATAAAAGACCAGCACTGGAAAGCCAGGCCCGATGTATTATATTATGGAGTCAGCGAAGGGATGAATTTTTATATTAAGAATTCAGGAATGAGTTACCAACTTTCCCGAGTAGAAAGCTGGAAAGAAGAAGATAAAGACATGCTACGTGCTTCTCTTGGTTCAGATGATAAAAAACGACAGGTTCCGGATCAGATTGGCACGTACCGGGTAGATGCTGAATGGCTAAATGCGAATAAAGATTTTACCATAAATCGAGGCACTGCATTGGAAGGGTATAACAACTATTACAATGTACCAGAAGGAGTTGAACCTGCCTTGTTTGTTAAGAAATATGAAACACTTACGCTCCTTAATGTTTGGAATGGAGTAGACATCCATTACTATGGCAACGGAGGATTTCTTGAAACGGATTACATTGTGGCTCCGGGTGCAGACTATCATCAAATTCAAATTGACATAAAAGGAGCTGAATTGAGCACCGATGATCAGGGCAATTTGATATTAAAAACACCTTTTGGTGAAATACGTGAAGGACAGTTGAAAGTTTATCAGAATGATGTATTGATTGAGGCTTCTTGGAAAATAAAAGGTAATAGGGTGAGCTTCGATATCCCTAATTACAACCCAAACATTGCTATGGTAATTGACCCGTTAACCAGAGTTTGGGGAACGTATTATGGGGGGAATAATTGGGATATGGCTGGGGGTATAGAAATCGACCAAAATGAAAATATAATTATTTCGGGATGGACAAATTCCTTGAATATAATAACCATTAATAGTCATCAAAACACCTATGGTGGGGGAAGTGGTGATGCATTTGTAACTTGTTATTCTAAGTTTGGCAACATCCTATGGTCAACATACTATGGGGGTAGCCTCCAAGATATAGGTACAGACATCACTATAGATTCAAATGGTGATGTTTATCTTTCCGGATATACAAACTCAGTTACTAACATCGCATTGAATGGAATCCAAAATAACCTAACAGGAAGTGATGATGCATTTATCGCAAAATTCAACATACAGGGAATATTACTATGGGGCACATACTATGGAGGATCAGGAAGCGAAAACGAAACCCTAATTGCTTCGGATGGCTATGGTAATGTTTATCTTGCCGGAATTACAAATAGTACAAATATTATTGGTTTTAATGGTTTTCAAAATACATACGGCGGGGGTATTTCAGATGCCTTTTTAGTAAAATTAAACTCAACTGGTTCAATTTTATGGTCAACATATTTTGGAGGAATCGATAGAGAAGAAACCTATTTTATGTGTTCAGATTACTTCGGGAATATTTCAATAGGTGGAGGAACCTGTGGGATAGGAATTAATTTATTAAATAGTTTTCAATCAACTTTTGGTGGAGGGTGGATAGATGGATTTGTTGCGAAATTTAATACCCAAGGGACACTCTTATTGAGCTCACTATATGGAGGCTCAGGAGACGATTATTTTTATGGAGGCGGATTTGACAATCAAAATAACCTGTACCTAGCCGGAACAACTTCAAGTACGAATAATATTAGCTCTAATTTAACAACTAGTTCATTTCTTGGTGGAGCAGCCGATGGATTTGTTGTTAAATTCAGTCCATCAGGAGGTCGGATTTGGTCAAAGTATTTCGGCGGAAATGGAGGAGATAATGTTTATAATTTAAACATTGACACTAATGGAAAGATACTTTGTACAGGAAAAACTACAAGTCCACTTTCGATTGCCCAAAATGGCTTTCAACAAATATATGGAGGAAATCAAGATTGTTTCTTTACACAATTTGACACAAATGGCACTATTGAATTTGGGTCATATTATGGAGGAAACCTTCAAGATTATGGATGTGATATTAAAAGCGGAAATGATGGTGATTTTTATGTTTATGGTAAGACAAACAGTGCAAACAATTTTGCCTCATCGACATCACAAAACGCTTTTGGAGGAGGTTTGTGTGATGTTTTTCTTGCTAAATTCAAAAAACCCCTAGTTTCCGGGAGAATATTCAACGATATAAATTCAAATTGCTTGAAAGAGTTTAATGAACCTTTATTATCCAATAATAATGTAATCATCCAACCCGGGAATTTAATCGTTCAATCCCAAGATGGAATTTGGTTTATTGACTCATTAGCTGTAGGTTCATATTCTGCAACAATAGATACAACCAATTTAAATTGGAACATACCTTGCCCCATTACACAATACTTTAATGTACTCACCCCATACACGTATTATAATTGTGCAGACTTTGCATTGACCGCAAATAATCCATGCAGCAATCCCGAAATAACAATAATAGCCCCAAACCTTACTCGTTGCTTTTCAAATCAAATTGTCTATGTACAAGCCTGCAATGACAACGCTGCGAGTGCTTCATTAGACTCCTCCTTCGTCATTGTCACCCTAGATTCCCTGCTTACCGTTAATTCAGCGAGTCTGCCCTTTACGGCCTTAGGAAACAACGTTTTCCAATTTCAAACGGGAACATTGAACCCCGGTCAATGCGTAGATTTTACACTTTCTACCACCGTGAGTTGTAACGCAACCCTTGGGCAAACCCTTTGTATGAATGCCGAACTTTTTCCTGTGGAGAATTGTGCCTTAGATACCCTACCCTCTGGGCCGAATTGGGACAGCATTCCAAGTGAAGGTTCTCTTGGAGGCCTACCCCAACCGTGTTTAGGTCCTTGGGACCAAAGCAGTTTGAGCGTGAACGGTTGGTGCCAAAATGATTCCATTTACTTTACCGTAACCAATACAGGCGTTTTAGGCGGAGGCGACATGGAATGTTACGCACCTGTTTGGCTCACTGTTGATGGTACAGTTACCTTCACCGACTCTATCATGCTACAAGGCGGTCAAACCATTACGTATGCATTTGCAGGAAATGGTCAAACTTGGATACTCAATGCTGCACAACATCCCTTGCATCCCGGAAATTCTCAACCGAATGCCTTTGTAGAACATTGTGGCAATCCAGCAAATTGGACCCCTGGCGGTGTAAATGATTACCCGCAAGACGATGCCGACCCTGTCATTGACATCTATTGTGAAGAAGTTAGTGGAAGCTGTGACCCCAACGACAAACGAGGCTACCCGAATGGCGTTACCAACATGAATTACATTCAACCAAATCAACAACTTCAATATGTAATTCGTTTCCAAAATACAGGAACCGATACGGCATTCACCGTGGTGATTAGAGATACCTTGGATTTGGATTTAAATATCTTCACCGTCACACCAGGTGTTTCTAGTCATAACTACGAATTCAGAATGTATGGTCCACGGGTATTGGAATGGCGCTTTGACAATATTCTACTACCAGACAGCACCACAAACAGTGTTGGAAGCAATGGATTCGTTACTTTTCACGTTGAACAAAACCCTAATTTATCTCCGGGAACTGTTATCACCAACGACGCTGACATTTATTTCGACTATAATGACCCGATTACTACAAATACCACCATTCATAGAATCTACGAAGGGTTTCCAAACGTCCTAAGCCTTCAAGATTTGGTAAACGGCAAGGAATCGATCGTGCTCTACCCCAACCCTACTTCCTCGGAGATTACAATTACCTCGGATAAGTTTACGAACGAGCCCTATACCCTCTTCGACCAAATGGGTAGAACCGTTGGTTCTGGAAAATTAAGCGGAACCAATACCACCATCTCATTAAGCACCTTAAGCAAAGGGATTTACATTCTCAAGGTCGAAGGAGCTTATGAATCAGCGATTGTGGTGAAGGAGTAAAATTGAGTCTTCCGTTCCTCGGGATTTGAAATCCCGAGGAACGGGGTTAAGATGCATTGTCCATAAAAAATAAGAAGCTTGTTCAAACGTTGAGTAAGCCATGAAAAATGAACTTATTTTCTATTCCCTTGATCATATCAATCAGCGTATTGAAGTACAACTCAGTGAAGACAGCGTATGGCTTAATCGAACACAACTCGCACTGCTCTTCGGTAGAGACATAAAAACAATTGGGAAACACCTCAATAATGCATTAAAGGAAGAGTTACTTGGACTTCCAGTTGTCGCAAAATTTGCGACAACTGGAAGTGATGGTAAAATTTATCAGGTAGAACATGTGAATCTTGATATGATCATTTCCATTGGTTACCGTGTGAAATCAAGGCAAGGAGTTCATTTTAGAATTTGGGCTAATCAAGTGTTAAAAGATTATTTACTAAAAGGTTATGCCGTACAACACAGGGTTGATAATATGGAACATCAAATCATTCAAATCAAGGAACAAATAAAAACCATTGATTTACAAATAAATAGTCAGCTACCCTCTACGCAAGGAATTTTCTTTGAAGGTGAAGTTTTTGATGCCTACGTATTAGTTGCTAAAATCATTCGACAGGCTCGAAAAAATATACTATTAATAGATAATTACATCGACGAAACGACTTTTACACTCCTTTCAAAAAAGAAACAGGATGTTATTGCGCATATCCTTACCAAAAATACGAGTAAGCAGGTTCTACTGGATTTAAAAAAAGCAAATGAGCAATATGGAGGATTTTCTATCGAAGCTTTTAATCTAAGCCATGATCGTTTTTTGATACTAGATAACGAAGATGTATATCACCTTGGAGCCTCATTAAAAGACCTGGGTAAACGATGGTTCGCTTTTACGAAGATGAATCTATCGAATATTGAAGAACTCTTGGGAAGAATTAAAAAACACTGAGTTGTTTTGATAGTTACAGTCCCAGTTCCAGGTGCGGTCCCTGAGTCCGCCGAGGCGGATCGAGGGGCTCACCTGATAGTATTAAATCCCCCTGATTCCGGAGGAATCATACATGTTACCTCAACCCTGCCACAAACACCTCCATCTCCTTAAGTAACTTAAGCAAGGGAATTTACATTCTCAAGGTAGAAGGATGTTATGAATCGGCGATTGTGGTGAAGGAGTAAGTAACACCCTCCTCCTTTGCCAAATTTCGAAGCCCATACAACGCTGCTTGAAGTTGTTTTAACCTTACCTTTGTGTCATGCAATTCAGTACTGGCGAATGGGTTTCATTGTTGCATGAAACGGGAAAATTTGAATTCTTGCGAATGGATGCTTTCCACGCCATTGTTCGCGATGAGATGGGTTTTGAGCGCAAGGTCGAAAGGAAATTCCTGGTGAAAAGACAACCGATGTCAGGTGGGGTTGTGCTAAAGGACAACGTATCCCAAAAACAGCCTTCCAAAACGGTTGAAACCCCCAAAAGCATTGACCTTCATGCAGATGCATTAAACCTAGATCATTTGCCTCCACATCGCTTACTCGAAGAACAGTTGGCCCATTGCAAGCGATTCTTAAACGACGCCATTCAAAAGCGCATCCCAAAAGTTTTGATCATTCATGGCGTTGGCGAAGGTGTTTTGCGGCAATCCATTCGTGCCATGCTAAAGCATAAAAAAGGCATCCGTTGCCACGATGCAAATTATTCCCAAAAAGGCGTTGGTAGTACCTTGGTAGAAATTCAAGTGAATTCGGCAGAGCGACTCTAGTGCTGCCTCACCGCTCCTACTTTTTCTTTTGGGATGTCAAAAATCCATTCATAATACCCAATGAAATGGCTCTCTGTAAATCCCATCCGGCGTTGGTATTCTTTTGGAAAAGTCACCCTGTATTGTGCAGGCAAACCACTCACCCGTTTCTGAGGCGCTACCCCATCTTGTAAGCAAGGCGCTTGCTTGTTCTTTCCAAAGGGTATGCTTCCGTATTGAAACACTTCCTGCCATTGACTCGGCTGCACCCCTCCCGCGGAAGCATTTTCAGGCGCAATGATGTAAAAACTCCCGAACACACATTGCTTCTTTAACACATCTACGATTCCTAAGGCATAGGCATACCCCATGCTATGCGCAACCAAATACAGTGTATCGTTTTTGGACGCACCAGGGATTTCATTGAGCAACTGAATCAGGTTTTTACCGGCGATTCTGCCATTTTTTCTCCGTTCACCAAACCCTTTTTGATTCGATCGGAAAGGCAACTTATGCAAGGTGGAAATGCGCATGCCATTGTCGTCTTGGTAACGAAAACAATGGTGTTTTCCCTTACAAGGTTTTGGGTAATTTTTCGCTGCTTGGGCAAAGGTTAAAACGGATTCGTAATTTGAGGTAGAAACCTCATGGTGACCATCGGCATAGAATACTTCATTGGGATGAATGCGGTCAATAAATTGTTGATTCAGTCTTTTCCAAGGCGTCCAATAGTTAAATCGATCCTTTTCAAAAAGCAAATTCATAGAATTTGGATATTCCACCCCATTTTTTCCTATTTGCATCATGCTTTCGTCAAAGGATTCACTGGTTGAAACTGGACGGTAACCGTTGACGAGTACCAGAATCCGTTTCGGTGGATTTTCCGCTAACAATTTTTGGGTGATGTCAAAACCTACATAGTTCAATACTTTTTCATCCGTCGTTTTCCCCTCTTCGTTCTCGAATTTAAGTACCACCAAATGCGTTGTGCTCGCCTGCTCATACCCCTTAATGGATATTGTGTTGGAAGAATATTGAAAACGGTACTCCTCTTTCCCATCGATGGATTTCACTTTGAAATAAAGCACTTTTTTCATCCTTCGCATGTGCCATTTCCCTTTCGATTTCACATAGACCTCGGAATAGATTTTTTTGGCAGGTTGATCCACCACGGAGGAACTTAAATCGAGGTAGCGCTTAAAACTTTGGACCTCTTGGTTTCCAAATTTTGTGAAATCCGTAGAATTAAAAAACACTTGTTTGTAAAAGGTATCGGTAGTAAAAAACACCAAGGTCCCAACACCGGCAAACATCATCCAAAGGGCAATGTGTACGACCAAATAGCCTATTTTGTGCTTGTTGTGAATGGCTTTCTCCGCTCGTTTGTTGACTTTTTTCCGAAATACCAGCATGATAAAAAAGGCAAGGGCCACCAAGCCCATGTGAATCGGAGCGATGAAACGGTTGTTTTTTACGTAAAAAGGACGAAACCAATAATTGTCCACATCCAAGTTTATCTTTCCGAAATTTCTTTTATAAGGGCTTAAGTAATACCGATTGTTGGTGAGTTCCAGCGCTCCTTTTGCATTTTGCTTCCAAAAATAATAGGCGACAAGGCCATTTTTGGAGTCCGTATTTTCTGAATCATCGTGAAAGAAAAAATAGGATTCGTTTTCTATTTTTAAGGATTCTCTTTGTTTGAGGTAGGACGCCAAAGAATCCATCGAATAATTGGCATCTGTGTTAACGTTTCCGATGGTTTTCAGGAAGTACTTTGAAAAATTTTGCAGAAACAATGCTTCAGGTTGAGCGGCCAGGAATAAAATGTTTTTACCAAAAATTGAAAATCCATTCCCATTTGTGTCGATTTTATCCTGTGTCAGAAAGACATAGTAATCAATTTCGGTTTTAGGGTGAATGGAATTAAAGAAAGCATCCCGACAATTGCGCATTTCTTCTGCGTAAAAAGGGAGGGTATCCTGAAGGTAAATTTTGTTTAACTTTCCCTGTAAGGGATGGATGAATTGGTCGATTTTCGCTTGTATGCCCTGTGCTCGAAAGAATTGGTTGAGTACAATTTCCGTTTCCGGTGTAAGCGTGGCCTTTTTGTGGGTGGAAACAAAGTGAATGCGAAGGGTGTTAAGCTTGCCTGCATTTTGTCCATAAACGTTTGAACAAAGAACAATTAGGAGAAGTACCTTATAAATGTAGAAAAGCTTTTTTGGCCAAAAGTTCATCATTGCTTTCACGGTAATTAGGGTCATCTACGCAACAATCAACTGGACAAACCGCAGCGCATTGGGGCTCATCATGAAATCCAACACATTCTGTACATTTATCATGGGTAATGTAATACACTTCCATGCTCAAGGGATCGTTGGACTTGTCAGCATCCACTGCCACTCCATTTAAAGAGGTTAACATGCCTTTCAGCGAGGTTCCATCCGCATACTTCCATTCGGCTCCCCCTTCATAAATTGCGTTGTTTGGACATTCCGGTTCACATGCCCCACAATTTATACACTCATCCGTAATCATTATTGCCATTGCGCGATCGTTTTTGCAAATATACGTACCTAACCGTAAAAGTTAAGTAACATTCCCATACAAAACAAACTTACTTGTAAATTTGTTCTGTGAACAGAACGCAAATCATTGAACATTTTACCGAAATCGGAGCCTTGTTTCAGCAAGTAGCTGACTCGAAAACGGATCCAAAACCCTCGGTTTTTTCAGACGCCTTCCTTGAAAAATTTAGGCATACGGTTGAACGGGAAATCCATTACAACGGTTGGTTTGAAGTTGAATTCATCCAAAAATCACTTTTGGGAATTTCAACATGGCTTGAATCTGTTAGCTTATCCAATTGGAGTGCCCCCTACCCTTTTCATGGATTCCAGAAAAACCTCGGCATCATCATGGCGGGAAACATTCCTTTGGTTGGCTTCCACGATTTTTTATGCGGACTGGTTTCCGGTTACCGCCTTCAGGTAAAAATGAGTTCAGAGGACAGCAGACTGTTGACCTTGGTGTTAGAAGCATTGTGTGAAATGAATGCAGCCTATCGCGAACTGATTGTATTGAATCCCTTAAAACTTTCAGGTTTTGATGCCGTCATTGGAACGGGCTCCGATGCTTCACTCTTGCATTTCAAATCCTACTTCAAAGAAATTCCCCACCTACTTCGCGGAAACAGAACGTCCATTGCCATTTTAACGGGCGAAGAAACTGCGGAAGAATTGACCTTGCTGGGAAATGATGTATTTGATTACTTTGGCAGGGGTTGTCGCAATGTTACCCACCTCCTGGTACCAGAATCCTATTCATTTGATTCATTTTTTAAGGCCATACAACCTTTTCAAAACCTGTTTCAAAACAAGAAGTATGGCAACAACTACGACTACTACCGCACCATCTATTTAATGAACCGCGGGGTCTTTCTTGAAAATGGTTTCCTCCTCTTGGTAGAAACCGAAACGCTTCAGCCTCCATTGGCGGTCCTCAACTACCACACATACGCTTCTGAACAGGAGGTGCAAAACTATCTGGAAAAGCACAAAGAAAAAATCCAATGCGTCGTGGGCAAGGATTACATGCCTTTTGGCTCTGCGCAAACGCCTTCCTTAACGGACTACGCCGACAACATAAATACGATGATGTGGCTGGGTGAACCCAAAATTTAATTTGCTTTGCCTATTTTTGTACAATGGCCATTTTCTCAGACCGCATCATTTATAAGACACCGGAAGAAATTTCAATCATGCGCGAAGCAGCATTGATTGTCAGCAGAACCCTTGGCGAAGTTGCCAAACACATGCAACCCGGCATCACGCCAAAATTTTTGGACCAAATGGCTGAAGATTTCATCAAGTCACAAAATGCCATTCCCGGATTTAAAGGTCTCTATGGTTGTCCAAGTACTTTGTTGATTTCCGTAAACGAACAAGTTGTACATGGTTTACCCACCGAAAAACCCATTCAAGAAGGCGACATCGTCTCCGTGGATTGCGGTTCGTTCTACAAAGGGTATTACGGTGACCATGCCTATACTTTTGAGGTTGGAGAAGTTAGTGATGAAAACCGAGCCTTGTGCAAAGTCACCAAAGAATGTCTGTATTTAGGAATTGAAGCGTGCAATATCCAAAACCGAATGGAAGACATTGGTTTCGCCATTCAACAACACGCCGAAGCACATGGATATGGGGTGGTACGTGACCTTGTCGGTCATGGGATTGGAAAAAAACTTCACGAAGAACCTCAAATCCCCAATTATGGCAGACGTGGTAAGGGTAAACAAATCAAGGATGGCCTCACCATCGCCATTGAACCCATGATCAATCGGGGCACAAAAAACATACGGACCTTAGAAGATAAATGGACCATTGTCACCGAAGACGGATTGCCAAGTGCACATTTTGAACACAATGTAGCTGTAGTTGACGGAAAAGCAGTGATCTTGTCAACCTTCGATTACATTTACGAAGTTTTAAAATTATAATGACCAAAGAATCCAGGGCCATACTCATTTCTGTATTGATTGTATTTGCCTACAGTTCAAGCCTATTTATTGAATTCGGAACCTGGATCTTTCCATTCCCAATGTTTGATTACATCCTCTTTGTAGTAGCCATCCTTTTTGCGATTTGGAACAAAGAACAACGCACCCTGTTCGCTCTGTTCGCGGGCATTTGTTTGCTTCGAATTTTTGGAGATTCTTTTGCTTGGACTTTCTTCCTTTCGGGGGCATCCCTTTACATTTTCTTGGACAGCATGACCATTGTTTGGATACGATTGTCGGAAGCTTTGCTCATGATTCCTTTCATTTTTCTCCTGTTTAGGTTTAAGGACATCCGTGAAAAAGTGACTGCCATTGCACTTGTTTCGCTGCACATTCTCTCGTTGATACCTCCGTTTTCGATGATGAACTATGCGTTTTTCATGGCGATGACCTTAACCTACGCGTATGTGTATGGTACAAAAAAACCTACGTTTTACCTGTTGCTACTTACAGGAATCTTTGACCTAATTGAGGGATACAGTGTTTTGTTTACCGCACATTAGAAACTGCGCACGGCCCTAACCATGGTGATGCTGGTTTTGTCGTAGTAATTACTCGGCTTTCCATCAAAAAAACTGAAAAACCAAGCGGATGCTGCGTTGGATTCTGTTGATGACCAATACAGGTTCAACGTAATTGGGTCACTTCCTTTAACATCACTCAAGGCCTTGTCAATTATAAATAGATTGCTGTACACACCGATGAGTTCGTACAAAGCTGGAAGGTACCAATCGTCGTAATTCTCTGAAACAAAGGCATCGCAAAGTCCGGCTGCACATAAAGTATCTCTGCTCGCAAAAAGGATCGCATTGGTGTTGGACTTACCATCCCAGGTACTTTCACAATTTTCCAAATCCTTTTCTTTGCTCCCCCATTGCGCGGTGTCGGATACGTTGGTGGTAGAAAGTACCAAACCATGTTGTTTTCCGATGGAATCGTAATAAATCTGGTAGATGATTCCCCCTTCGGCATGTTGCCCAAGGTGGTAATTTGTGGTTTGACTTTTCGCAATGAATGGCAAAAACAGCAGTGTAAAAAGGAGGATTCTCATGGTAGGTAAAGTTTGTATGAAAGTATGTATTAAATTCGAAAGGGGAAAATATTTTAAATAATGAACCTACAAGCGATAGACTAGGTACGCTTGATTTTCAAAGGTGATTTCAAAATCAAACCGCTGATCAAAGTGGTTTTTCCCTATGATTAGGTACTTGCAGCCTTTCTTTTTGATTTCAAGCACCTTTTCTACATTCAAATCCGCGTCGCTTAGGTTCCAACCTTTGCGATGTAAAAAATACAATTCTTGTGGATTGCTATTCCCATTAACCGCTACCAAGGCATTTTTGGGGATGTTTTTATCCGCAAGAGACGTCAACGCCAATTTATACGCCTCT
>Ga0304730_1002273_pt1 | contig 13850 bp, 13 predicted proteins | sample M_130628_MF_Meta_FD_190474 | JGI IMG/M metagenome (GOLD analysis project Ga0304730, IMG submission 190474) | Freshwater microbial communities from Lake Montjoie, Canada to study carbon cycling - M_130628_MF_MetaG (v2) (version 2) | ecosystem: Environmental > Aquatic > Freshwater > Lake | place...
AATTATTAGCATATTTGATTTACAAAAAAACTTCGTGCCTTTGCGCCTTTGTGACTTCGTGTCAAAAAAAATGCTGCAAGCATTTAAACTTCGTGGCCTTTTGTTTGTGTTTCAATCCCTTTGCGTCTTTGCTCCTTTGCGCCCTTTGCGCGAAACAAAAAAACTTCGTGCCTTTGCGTCTTTGTGACTCGTGTCAAAAAAATGCTGCAAGCATTTCACCTTAGTGGCTTTTTGTTTGTGTTTAAATCCCTTTGCGTCCTTGCTCCTTTGCGCCCTTTGCACGGAACAAAAAAACTTCGTGCCTTTGCGCCTTCGTGACTCCGTGTCAAAAAAATGCTGCAAGCATTTCATCTTTGTGGCCTTAAACCTCCTTAACAAACCGCTTCTTCAAAAAATACACCACCACCCCACTTCCTGCAACAATAAAAAACATAGAGATAACGGCTAATCCTGTGGCATAAAAAATAAACAGCCACATTAAAATAGCAAGGATTACCGGCAAAGGATATAATGGCATTTTAAAAGGAAAACTAGTTGAATTGTTTCGTTTGCGAAGAAGCATCAACCCAATGGCTTGTCCGATAAATTGTACGATGATGCGCATGGCTAAAATACCGCTAATTACTTCTCCCATTCTGAACAATAAACTAAACACAAAAGCAATGCTTGAAAGCACCAATAACGAAATGTAGGGGAAGTTTTTTTGAGGATGAAGTTTGGCGAAAATTTTAAAGAACGCACCCTGTGTAGCTGCTGCATATGGAACGCGGGAATATCCCAACAAAACAGCAAATAACGAAGCAAGTGCAACCCACAAAATCATTACGGTAACTACATTTGCTGCGGTATGTCCATAAAGCCGTTCAATAAAAACACTGACCACAAAATGGTTCACATCGGCTACTTGCCAAGCTTTAATTTCTTGCCAAGGGATTACACTGGTTATACTCAAATTCATCAATAAATAAAGTACCGCAATTCCAATCACAGATATAAACATACTCCTTGGAATGTTCTTTTGGGGATGTTTAATTTCACCACCCAAATGACAAACATTGTAATATCCCAAATAGCTATAAATGGTTTTAACGCAAGCTTGTCCAAAAGCAAATGAAACCAATGTATTCAAACTAAAATCTGATGATATACTGGCTATTTGATGAAACATATTTCCATGAGCAATGCCACCAAAAATCACCCAACCTAAAGTAGCAATAACGCCAACCCATAGGAGCACCCCAATTTTTCCAATGTTTTCAATTTTTCTGTATAAAAGAATAGTAATCAAAATAATTACAGCACCTGAAACACATTTTTGTTGCCAAACCAATAAATTGGGCAATAGAAAAAGCAGATAGGAAGTAAAACCAATAGCTGCAGATGCTGCCACCAACGGAGCTTGGATGATGGTTTGCCAAACGTATAAAAAGCCCATCAAATTTCCGCCCTTCTTTTTGCCATAGGCTTCACTCAAAAAATTAAAACTTCCGCCGGCTAATGGAAAGGCCGCACCCAATTCGCTCCAAATCATGGCATCAATCAAACTCAATATCGCACCAGCAATCCAGGCATATAAATACATGCCACCCAAATATCCAATAACAATGGGTAAGGTTACAAACGGACCAATGCCCACCATATCAATCATATTCAGCACCGTAGATTGAAACAAGCCCAACTTTCTTTGTAGCATTTTCTTTAAAATTTAAGATTCAACTTCAAACCAAACTTTGGTTGCATCATTCCAGTCGCCATTATAATTTATGGTAAGCTCCTCCCCTTTTTTTATGGCACGTACCGTTTTTACGAAAATAATTTCTTCTTCAAAATCCATGAAATATTCGCAATTGCTGGTGTAGCTGTGGTTGTAAATTGGAATAAAACCAAGTGCCATACAACATTGATCTTTATTTTCGCCCCATTCAAAAATATAATCGTGCAATAATGTTTTATCTAAATGAATTCGATCTTCTTTTTTCATTACAATAACTGGCGAAAGCTCAATGACCAAGCCAGCATCTATATCAATATTTGTAAACACCGCCTTGCCTTTTTTTTGTGTCAGATCAATATATAACGATGGATGTATCATAAAATCCTTTTAAAAAACTAAATTGCAACCGCATTCAAAATTAGGGATTTAGTTTCTGTAAACTCAAGTACAATTCAATTTGGAATAATATGTCTGTTGAACCGGAATTCATATCGCTGCAAGAACAATTTGAAGAAGTCATTGCTTCTGAAGACAAATTGGCCATTCAAGAGTTTTTGAATGATCAAAACATCAGTGACGTTGCCAATTTAGTGTACGAAAATTCGGATTATGAATCACAAATCATTTCTCATTTATCCATTCACAGAGCAGCAAGTGTATTTAAAATCCTGGATTTAAGCGAACAGAAAAAAATCATTCAAAATTTACCAGCGTTTAAATCTGCCGAATTATTAAATGAATTGCCTGCGGATGATCGCGTTGCTTTTTTGGAAGTATTGCCAAATAATGTAGTTCGAGAGTTAATTAAAACACTAGACCCTGATGAACGAAAAATAACACTGGAATTGTTGGGTTATCCCGAAAATAGTGTTGGGCGATTGATGAACCCAGATTATGTGTATGTTTACGAATACAATACGGTAAAGGAAGTTATAGAAACCATAAGACGATTTGGATCAAATAGTGAAACAGTTGATGTTATTTATGTAATTAACTACAAAGGCGAATTGCTGGATGACATCAGAATCAGAGACATCATTTTGGCGCAGCCTGAAGTAAAAGTAAGCGAGTTAATGGATGAACGTTTTATTTCTTTAAATGCAACTGATGACCAAGAGTTGGCCAATGAAGCGTTTAAAATGAACAACCGTGTGGCGCTTCCCGTTACCGATAATCACAATATACTTTTAGGTATTATTACAATCGACGACGTACTTTGGATAGCAAATGAAGAATTTAGTGAAGACATTCAAAAGATTGGTGGTACTGAGGCCCTTGACGAACCCTATTTGGATATCAGCATTTTTAAGCTGTTAAAAAAACGCGCAAGCTGGTTAACCTTATTATTTATCGGCGAAATGCTAACGGCATCAGCCATGCAATTTTTTCAAAGCGAAATAGAATCCGCCACCGTTTTGGCTTTGTTTATTCCATTAATCATGAGTAGCGGTGGCAACAGTGGCTCGCAAGCGTCTACATTGATTATTCAAGCGATGGCTCTGAATGAACTAACCATAAAAGACTGGTGGAAAGTAATGCGCAGAGAATTATTAACGGGATTTTTATTGGGTTTAATCTTAGGTTTAATTGGATTACTGAGAATTACCATTTGGCAGAACCTCCATATTTTTGACTATGGCGAACATTGGAATATTATAGCTCTAACCATTTGTTGCTCATTAATTGGCATTGTTCTTTGGGGCAGTTTGATGGGATCGATGTTGCCCATGATTTTAAAACGTTTAAAACTTGACCCTGCCGCATCATCAGCTCCTTTTGTAGCAACTTTAGTTGATGTCACAGGAATTGTAATATATTTTTCAATCGCATATTTATTTTTAAAAGGAATATTACTTTAGATTCTAGCCTTATGTATTAGAATCTTTCATTAAATTTATTAACTTGCGGTCGATTGAATTACTTTTAATTTAAATTTTAATACTATGTGTGGAATCGTTGGTTATACAGGTCATAGACAAGCTTATCCTGTAATTTTAAAAGGTTTAAAAAGATTAGAATATAGAGGTTACGATAGCAGTGGCGTAGCGTTATTGAAAGATGGCGTGTTGAATGTCTACAAAAAGAAAGGAAAAGTAGCCGAATTAGAAGAAGAAATGATAGGAAAAAATATCGATGCAAATATCGGCATTGGTCATACCAGATGGGCAACACATGGCGAACCGAGTGATAGAAACGCACATCCACATTCTTCTAAAAGTGGTAAAATTTCTATGATTCATAATGGAATTATAGAAAATTATGCGTTGATAAAACAAGAGCTTGTAAACAAAGGATATAGTTTTACCAGTGATACAGATACGGAGGTTTTATTAAACTTCATAGAAGACATTAAAAACAACAATGAATGCAGTTTGGAAGAAGCCATCCGTATTGCATTGAAAAGAATTACTGGCGCTTATTGTATTTTAGTGATAGAACAGGATAATCCTGATACCATTATTGCTGCAAGAAAAGGAAGTCCATTAGTGATTGGTATAGGAAAAGGAGAACATTTTTTGGCGAGTGATGCTTCCCCAATTATTGAATACACCAAAGAAGTGGTTTATGTAAATGATTATGAATTGGCGATTGTAAAACCAGACGAACTGATTCTTAAAAATCTAGGTAATGAAAAAATAACTCCTTTCATCACCAAACTTGATATGGAATTAGCAGCTATTGAAAAAGGCGGCTACGATCATTTCATGTTAAAAGAAATATTCGAACAACCTAGTACCATATTCGATTGTTTAAGAGGTCGTTTAGATTCAAAAGAATCTGCCATTAGAATGAGTGGTGTAGATTTGAATATTGAGCAAATCATGAACGCCAATCGCATTATGATTGTGGCTTGCGGAACAAGCTGGCATGCAGGTTTGGTTGCAGAATACATCATCGAAGAACTTTGTAGAATTCCGGTTGAAGTTGAATATGCATCAGAATTTAGATACCGTAATCCAATTGTACATAAAGGTGATTTAATCATTGCCATTTCGCAAAGTGGTGAAACTGCAGATACATTAGTAGCGCTAGAAAAAGCTAAAGAGGACGGGGCATTTATTTTTGGCGTTGTGAATGCAGTGGGTTCTTCAATTGCAAGAATATCAAATGCTGGCGCTTATACACATGCCGGGCCAGAAATTGGTGTGGCATCTACAAAAGCATTTACCGGACAATTAGCTGTTTTAATAATGGTGGCGCTTAGTATTGCCAAACATAAAGGCACCATTACAGAGGCGAGATATAATGAATTGCTTGTTGAGATGGAGCAAATACCTGAAAAAGTGGATAGCATTTTAAAAAATGCAGAGCAATTAAAAACAATTGCTGAAAAATACAAAGACGCGTCAGACTTTTTATTTTTAGGAAGAGGATATAATTTCCCAATAGCGTTGGAAGGTGCGTTGAAACTAAAAGAAATATCTTACATACATGCCGAGGGCTACCCTGCTGCAGAAATGAAGCATGGCCCAATTGCGTTGGTTGACGAAAACTTGCCTGTTGTGTTTATTGCAACCAAAGACCAATATCACGAAAAAATCGTGAGCAATATGCAAGAAATCAAAGCGCGTAAAGGGAAAATAATTTCTATAGTTACAGAAGGCGATAAAGTAAGCACTGAATTAAGTAATGACAGTTTTGCTATCCCAACAGCAGATGAAATCATTGCACCATTACTGACGGTTATCCCATTACAATTACTTTCTTATTATGTAGGAATTGCTAAAGGCATAGATGTAGATAAGCCTAGAAATTTGGCGAAATCGGTAACGGTGGAGTAGAAAGGTTTGAATCGCTACGCTGTTTTAAGAGGTTGGAGAGGTTGGAGATTTCCGTAGGGGTTGAAAACATTCAACCCATGATAAGAAGTTTGAGAAGTTTGTTTTGTTCAAAAGGTTCAATGAGTTCAATATGTTCAAAAGGTTGGAAAAGGTTGGAAGTGTTGTTCCGCTTCATCTTTAAGGTTTAAAAAAAGGTTTTTCTTTGCGCCTTTGCTCCTTTGCGAGCTTTGCGTGAAACAAAAAACTTCGTGTCTTTGCACCTCGTGACTTCGTGTCAAAAAAAATCTCCTAGTCACAATTGGCGCCGGTTTCCAAACCGGTGTCTAAAAGAGATTTCAGTCTCAGACTGATGTTCCATTTGTTCAAAAGGTTCCATTTTTTCAATGAGTTGAAAAGATTGGAATCACATTCCAAATATTTTCAACTACTTCTTAAAAAAACTTCTTGTCTTTGCGCCTCCGTGACTTCGTGTCAAAAACCTTCGTGTCTAGAAATGTTCAACAGGTTAAATTTGTTCAAAAGGTTCAAAAGGTTGGAAGTGTTGTTCCGCTTCATCTTTAAGGTTTTAAAAAAGGGTTTTCTTTGCGCCTTTGCTCCTTTGCGAGCTTTGCGTGAAACAAAAAACTTCCTGTCTTTGCACCTCGTGACTTCGTGTCAAAAAATTCTCCTTGTTACCATCGGCGCCGGTTTCCAAACCGGTGCCTAAAAGAGGTTAAAGTCTAAGACTGAGGTTCAATAAGTTTGGAATCACATTCCAAATATTTACAACTACTTCTTAAAAAATCTTCGTGTCTTTGCGCCTTCGTGACTTCGTGTCAAAAAATTCTCCTTCTTAGCATTGGCGCCGGTTTCCAAACCGGTGCCTAAAAGAGGTTTCAGTCTCAGACTGATGTTCCATTTGTTCAAAAGGTTCCATTTTTTCAATGAGTTCAAAAGATTGGAATCACATTCCAAATATTTTCAACTACTTCTTAAAAAAAAATCTTGTCTTTGCGCCTCGTGACTTAGTGTCAAAACCTTCGTGTCTAGAAATGTTCAAGAGGTTAAATTTGTTCAATGAGTTCAAAAGGTTGGAAGTATTGTTCCGCTTCATCTTTAAGGTTTTAAAAAGGGTTTTCTTTGCGCCTTTGCGCCTTTGCTCCTTTGCGAGCTTTGCGTGAAACAAAAAACTTCGTGTCTTTGCACCTCGTGTCAAAAAATTCTCCTTGTTAGCATTGGCGCCGGTTTCCTAACCGGTGTCTAGAAGAGATTTCAGTCTCAGACTGAGGTTCAATAAGTTTGGAATCACATTCCAAATATTTACAACTACTTCTTAAAAAATCTTCGTGTCTTTGCGCCTTCGTGACTTCGTGTCAAAAACCTTCGTGTCTAGAAATGTTCAATAGGTTAAATTTGTTCAATGAGTTCAAAAAAAATTGGAAGTGTTGTTCCGCTTCATCTTTAAGGTTTAAAAAAAGGTTTTTCTTTGCGCCTTTGCTCCTTTGCGAGCTTTGCGTGAAACAAAAAACTTCGTGTCTTTGCGCCTCGTGACTTCGTATCAAAAAATTCACTTAGTAACTATTGGCGCCGGTTTCCTAACCGGTGTCTAGAAGAGATTTCAGTATCAGACTGATGTTCGATTTGTTCAATATGTTCAAAAGGCTTGAAGCACATTCCAATTAGTTACAACTTCTTCATAAAAAAACTTCTTGCCTTCGAGCTTCTATAACACAATGATCATACGTGTTTCAATCCAATTAAGCGCTACACGCCTTTATGTAAAACATCATGAACTTCTGGAAAGAAAAATTCGTTTTCAATATAAAAAAGATTGGCGCCAGTTTAAACCAGCGCCAATCTTTTAAATTTTATTTGAAAGAAACAATCATTAAAATGGCAAACCATCGCCATTTCCTGAATCAACTTGTGAATCCATTTGATTCGTTTCAGAAACCGATGAACTCACAGGAGCATAATTATTTTTCTCCATTGAATGATCCGGGGTATTCGTTGATTGATATTGTTGCTGTTGTTGTACTACACCACCTTCACCACCGCCGTTGTTGCTACTCAACAATTGAACATTGGTAACGCGCATTCTTAAAGTAGCTGCAGGTTGACCATCCTTATTGGCATAAGCATCAGCTTGTGGGTAACCTTCCGCATAAACAGTTCTCCCTTTTGTTAAATACTGCGCTACATTGGTTTTTTCAATCCAATAGGCACACTCAACCCAAGTCGTTCTTTCTTTTTCAACACCTTGCGCATCTCTAAATTTTTCTGAATGTGCAACACTAAAATTAATGACGTTCTTTCCATTAACTTCTTTTACGATGCAATCTTTTCCTAAGTTTCCGATAATTTGTAATTTAATCATAACGTTGTTTTTTTGTTTTTTATTAATCGATGTATCTGATTTCGTTTTGTAATTTAATTTAGGTTAATTCTAAAAATTCTTGAATTAATCAATTCTTCTGCACAATTATTAAACATTTATTCTAAACGCCAAATTCTCAATTTTTCCCTCTGCCTCTTCGAACGAACATTTTAAATTTTAATTCCCTATTCCAATCTTTTCACTCTTGAATTTTTACTTTTGAATTTTTACTTTTAAATTTTCAATTTACTAATTCATTTTATTTTTCAAACTAGTCACTTGATCCTGTAAATTATTAACCAAACTTGCTAATGCATTTACATCCCATCTTTGTTGAGATGCCACTTTTCCTATAACTACCTGAGCCGACCATAATTCTACAATATCGGCTGTATTTATTTGATACGGCTGAAAACTTGGATTATCACTTTCCAAGGTAATTTTCGATTTATTTTTTGCATTTTTTTGAATCCGCTTGTACACAATTCCTTCATTTTTACTTACTACGATATATGCCATCCCATTTTTTACATCATCGATAGATTCTACTTTTTCACCTACAATAATGCTGCCACTTGGGGTTGGCATCATACTATCTCCTATTATTTCAAATGCTCTGTAATGGCCACCAGCCAACATTGGCAGTGTAAATGTATTCAACTCGTCTATAAACTCAGTATCCGCATAACTGGTCAAATATCCCGCTGCTGCTTTTACCGGCACAAAATGTATTAAGTTTCTATCCGCAGCTAATGAAGTTTTTAACAACCTCCTTTTTTGAAGATAAGATCCTGTGCTTTCTACAGATGATAAATCTTTTAATAAAAGCTCGTCCAAAGATAATTTGAACATATCCGCTATTATTTCCAAAACATCCAATCTCGGGTCGGCGCGCTCCTCTTCATACGCACCAATTAACGACCTTTTAATATCTAACTTCTGTGCAAATTCCTCTTGCGTCCAACCCCTTAATTTTCTTAAGTACTTCAGATTTAATCCAGCTTTTGACATAATTAAACTAATTTGATTAGCACAAATATACTAAAGTTTTTAGTTTGACAAAATTTATTTTTTATTTTTTTATTAGGGGTTGTTTGGTGTTTGTTGTTTCGCGCAAAGCTCGCAAAGGTGCAAAGGACGCAAAGGGATTGAATCACAAACAAAAAGCCACTAAGGTGAAATGCTTGCAGCATTTTTTTGACGCGAAGTCACAAAGACACAAAGGCACGAAGTTTTTTTGTAAAACAAATATGCTAATAATTGGAATTGCTTCCACCATTAAACCTTTAAACTATTAAACCAGCGAAGCGAATTAAACCTTGCTTGTTTCTTCGCAAAGCTCGCAAATCAGCAAAGGCCGAAAAGAGATTGAAACACTAACAAAAAGCCACTAAGGTGAAATGCTTGCAGCATTTTTTTGACACAAAGTCACGAAGTTTTTTTGTAAAACAAATATGCAAATAATTGGAAAATGCTTCCAACCTTAGACCATTAAACTATTAACCCAGCGAAACGAATTAAACCTTGCTTGTTTCTTCGCAAAGCTCGCAAATGAGCAAAGGCCGAAAAGAGATTGAAACACTAACAAAAAGCCACTAAGGTGAAATGCTTGCAGCATTTTTTTGACACAAAGTCACAAAGACACAAAGGCACGAAGTTTTTTTGTAAAACAAATATGCTAATAATTGGAAAATGCTTCCAACCTTAAACCCTTAAACTATTAAACCAGCGAAGCGAATTAAACCTTGCTTGTTTCGTCGCAAAGCTCGCAAATGAGCAAAGGCCGAAAAGGGATTGAATCACAAACAAAAAGCCACTAAGGAGAAATGCTTGCAGCATTTTTTTGACACGAAGTTTTTTTGTAAAACAAATATGCTAATAATTGGAAAATGCTTCCAACCTTTTGAACTCATTGAACTTATTGAACCTCTTGAACATTACAATCCTATTAAACCAGCGTAGCGAATTAAACTTTTTTTTTACTTTTCACTTAAACCCAAAACATAAATTTCTATAACCAACTTATTGTTTAAATTTGTTTCAAAATTTTTTATATGATTAATATCGTACTTCATAGTTTGGTTCGCTGGGGTGTTTTGTTTTTTGGCGTTTGGGCTGTTATAAATGCAATTTCAGGCGTTTCTAAAAAACGTACATTTTCAAAATCAGACAAAATGAGCGGTTTGTTTTTTATGATTATTTGCGATATCCAATTATTACTCGGCATTATTTTATTGTTCACCAATGGCTGGATCGACAAAATAAAAGCAGGTATGGGACCTTTAATGAAAGATCCAACCAATCGATTTTTTGTTGTTGAACATGGTTTAATAATGATTTTAGCTTGGGTATTGGTTCATGTTGGTTATTCAAAAACTAAAAAAGCATCAGAAGAAAACAAACACAAATTAATGCTACGATTCTTTGGAATCGCTCTTTTTTTAATTCTAATTTCTATCCCTTGGCCTTTTAGAACTCAGGTTGCAAGGCCTTTATTTCATTGGTTTTAATTATTTCCCATTATGGCAAAATCTAAAAAAAACGAACCCATCATTTTAATTACAAATGATGATGATATTACATCTCCCGGAATCAGAAGTTTGGTCGAAGCCGTGAAAGGTCTCGGAAAAGTAGTTGTAGTAGCACCCGATAAACCTCAAAGTGGAATGGGACACGCCATCACCATAGGTTCTCCTTTGAGAATGAATAAAATGAATTTATTCGGCGATATCGAAGCTTGGCAAACCTCAGGAACACCTGTTGATTGCGTTAAATTGGCTGTTGATAAAATACTTCACCGAAAGCCAGACATTTGCTTAAGCGGCATTAATCATGGTGCCAATCATTCTATCAATGTACTCTACAGTGGTACGATGTCGGCGGCTATGGAAGCTTCTATTGAAGGCATTCCTAGTATCGGATTTTCTTTAATGGATTATAGATACGACGCAGATTTTGAACCTTCAAAGAAAATTGTGCATAAAATCGTTTCCGAAATTTTAAATCAAAAGAAACTCGACGACCATCTATTGCTTAATGTAAATATCCCTTCCGTTCCATACAACGAATTAAAAGGTATAAAAATTTGCAAACAAGCTTATGCAAAATATGACGAGGATTTTGATGAACGTGTTGACCCTCATGGAAAAAAATATTTCTGGCTAACTGGAGAGTTTAAAAATTTCGACAAAGGAAAAGATACCGATGTTTTTGCCCTACAACAAAACTATGTAAGTGTTGTCCCTGTTCAGTTTGACTTAACCAACTATACGTTAAAAAAACTGCTTGAAAAAAGCAAGTTATTCAAATAATCATGAAAAATATCGTCCTTGCCATTATTGGATTTTTCAAAAAAGACAATTTCAAATTGGGCTTAATTCTTGGACTTTTCGCGCCAGTTTTAGGATTCCTGAGTTTTAAATGGTACAAATTCGGCATTTTTTCTATGAAAGAATTTCTGCAGTTTATATATTTAGAGCCAGGATTTAAAACACTATCCGCTGCGATGTCTATTTCCTTACTTGCCAATGCAATGGTTTTTACATTTTACATTAATACACTTAAAGACAAAACAGCTAAAGGGATTTTTGTAACAACAGCGATTTATGGATTCGTTATCCTGTTGATTAAAACGTTTGCTTAATTTAAACCCAGTTTTTGTGTAAAAAAGCGACTAAACTAGAAATGACTAACAGTTTTTTGTTTAGTTCAAACCGTTAAAACGGTTATGCGGAAAATTTTATTTTCATAGCCCACGGTTTAAACCGTGGGCTATGAAATCATTCTGCAAATGTGTAATGGTTTCAACCATTAATTTAAATTTTCGAGATTTTTTATTTTCAATAACTTCATCCGAAAAGCAGTCTAGTATTCATTTTGAATGACCATCCTCTGTAAAAAAATAAAATTCAATTTTAATTTTACAAAAAACTTCTTAACGGAATAATAATAATTTATTGGCGATAACTTAACAGCGTTTCCATGTTATGGAACGTAGATTTGTGCTGTGTTCGAGAGATGAATTCTCGATGTATTTTTAAAAGAAATTTTTACATTTTTCTCATAAGCAGTTAGTTTTGGTAATATCGGAGCCCCTATTCTTAAGGGCTCCTTCTTTTTTAAAACTACTCTGATTCCAACTTAAATAAACCATCTACAAAATCTTGCTTATCAAATACCAATAAATCAGTTGCCTGCTCTCCTACACCAATAAATTTCACTGGAATTTTAAACTGATCCGCAATGGCCAACACCACACCACCTTTAGCTGTGCCATCTAATTTCGTTATAGCAAGCGCGGTTACTTCTGTTGCCGCAGTAAAATGCTTCGCCTGTTCCAATGCATTTTGACCAGTACTTCCATCCAACACCAACATCACTTCATGTGGAGCTTCTGGTATCACTTTTTGTATCACTCGTTTGATTTTGCTAAGCTCATCCATTAAATGGATTTTATTGTGCAATCTTCCGGCAGTGTCAATGATTATAACATCTGAATTCCTGGCTACACCACTAATTATTGTATCGTACGCTACAGATGCAGGATCGCTTCCCATTTCTTTTTTTACAATAGGCACATTTGTTCTTTCGCTCCAAATGGTTAATTGATCTACTGCCGCAGCCCTAAATGTATCCGCAGCTCCAAGCAATACTTGTTTGCCTGCCTTACTGAAATTATGTGCCAACTTTCCAATCGTAGTCGTTTTACCCACTCCATTTACACCCACAACCAATATCACGTGTGGCTTATGACCAGCAGGTAATGCATAATTTTGATAACTTTCATCCACGGATGCATTCACCAACAACTTTTGAATTTCTTCCTTAATGATTCGATTCAACTCGGAAGTATTCATGTACTTATCCTTTGCTATTCTTGCTTCCAACTGCTCAATGATCTTTACAGTTGTTGCAATACCAACATCAGCACTCACCAATGCATTTTCTACTTCATCCAAAACTTCAGCATCAACTGTACTTTTTCCTACAATTGCTTTTGCGATTTTTCCGAAAAATCCTTCTCTAGTTTTTTGTAAACCCTGATCAAGTGTTTCTTTTTGTTCTTTTTTCCCGAAAAGCTTATCAAATAATCCCATCTTTTTTTAATTTATTTGCAAATTAATCTTTTTTTAGTCCCCAATTAAAACTACAATTGACACAAAAAATAAAAGCCGTTCCATAAATAGAACAGCTTCAATATTATTAAAAATTAAACTTGGGATTATTGTCCCAAATAATCTTTGATCTTGTCTTTGTGAATCATCGCCTCTTTAAAAGTATAGGCTCCTGATTTAGGACTACGTAATGTACGTATTACTTTTGTCCAGTTTTTTGCCTCAGCTGCTGCTTTCTGGTCTTTTGTTTTTATCGCGGTTTTAGCTGCTTTTGCCATTGCTATTTATTTTTTGAGTATAGGAAAATATGTTCCACTACTTTGTTAATGAACTATTTAATTTCTTTATGTACAGTTACTTTTTTAAGAATTGGATTGTACTTTTTCAATTCCATACGCTCGGGCGTATTTTTTTTGTTCTTTTTAGTGATATAGCGACTAGTGCCGGGCTGACCACTTGTTTTATGCTCAGTACATTCTAAGATTACTTGTACTCTATTGCCTTTCTTTGCCATTGTATTGCTTTTTTAAATAGAATTAAATTTTACTTCCTGCAGCGCGCAATTCTTTTACAACGCTGTACAATCCATTTTTATTGATTGTTCTGATTGCTTCTGAAGACAACTTTAATGTTACCCATTTATCTTCTTCAGCTAAAAAATAACGCTTGGTTTGTAAATTTGGTAAAAACCTACGTTTAGTTTTAATATTTGAATGCGATACCTTATTACCTGTAATTGGTCGCTTTCCTGTTAATTGACATACTCTAGCCATATTCCTTAATTTTGGACGGCAAAGGTAATGATTAAACTCAATTAATTCGAAATATTTTTAAGTATTTTTTTTGTTTTTCGTTTTTTTTATTCCGAAGCACTACATTTTCAC
>Ga0304730_1002275_pt1 | contig 13849 bp, 8 predicted proteins | sample M_130628_MF_Meta_FD_190474 | JGI IMG/M metagenome (GOLD analysis project Ga0304730, IMG submission 190474) | Freshwater microbial communities from Lake Montjoie, Canada to study carbon cycling - M_130628_MF_MetaG (v2) (version 2) | ecosystem: Environmental > Aquatic > Freshwater > Lake | place...
GTGCTGCGGCGCGGGCCGGCGATCGTGTATTCGACGATCGCGGACTAATTCACGGCTGCCCGGCCATCCATGGCCCGTGCAGCCTGATGGGTGGCGGCCTCCTGCCGCGGGTTCACGGCTGCCCGGTGATGAACTCAGCGAGGGGTTGCCCGTGCCCCGGGAGCCGGGCTCGGCGGCAAGCGAAGCCACGATGGCGGAGCGCAGCCGGCGTGCAGAGAGCGCAGGGCAGGATGCCCGCAGCGAACGTCCGGCGACGGGGCACGGGTAATCCCGAGCCACGCGAACGTCCGGCGAGATGGCACGGGCAGCCCCGAGCCGCCGCGGGATCCTTGTGCAGGTAGACAACCTGCACCTACGCGGGCGGGCCCGAGCCCACTGCAAACCCGGAAGACACACAGGTTGACAACCTGTGCTACGGGGGGCGGCGAAGGGCTGCGGGCGGTCTGCTAACCTGAGGCCGTCCCCAAGGAAGGATCCGCCGTGACCAAGCAGGTCGAGACCGACGAGACACTACCGCTCGGCGACGCGCAGATCGCGGACGTCCTCACGCGATGGTGGGGCTTCGACCGGCTGCGGCCGCTGCAGGCGGAAGCGATCGCCGCGGCTCTCGCCGGCCGCGACTCGCTGGTGGTGATGCCCACCGGCGGCGGCAAGAGCCTCTGCTACCAACTACCGCCGCTCGTCGGTGAGACGACCGACGTGGTGATCTCACCGCTCGTGGCCCTGATGAAGGACCAGGTCGATGCCCTGGAAGCGATCGGCTATCCCGCCGCGGCGATCCACGGTGGCATGTCCCAGGAAGAGCGGTCGCAGGTACGCGACCGGCTGGCGGCCGGCGAACTACGTCTCTTGTTCACCGCCCCGGAGCGGCTGGTCAACACCGGCCTCCTCGACGTGCTCGCCCGCGTCGGCGTGAAGCGGTTCGCCGTCGACGAGGCTCACTGCATCAGCCAATGGGGCCACGACTTCCGCCCCGAATACCGGCAGCTTGCCCTCCTCCGAGACCGCTTCCCCTCCGCGAGCATCCACGCCTTCACCGCCACCGCCACCCCGCAGGTTCGCTCCGACATCGCTCGGCAGCTCAACCTCCGAGATCCAGTGCAGTTGGTCGGCACGTTCGACCGCCCCAACCTCGTCTACCGTGTCGTGCCGCGGACTGACCGGATCGCCCAGACGCTCGCCATTCTCGGCCGCCATCGGGGCGAGGCCTCCATCGTCTACTGCATCTCGCGAAAGGAGACCGAGCGGCTGGCCGCCCGGCTCGCCGCCGAGGGACTGCTCGCCTGCCCGTACCACGCCGGACTCGACGCCAAACAGCGGCACCGGACCCAGGAGGCCTTCACCCGCGAGACGATCGACATCGTCGTTGCGACGGTTGCATTTGGCATGGGAATCGACCGCTCCGACGTTCGGTTGGTGCTCCACACCTCGCTCCCCAAGAGCCTCGAGGCCTACCAGCAGGAGACCGGCCGTGCCGGCCGCGACGGCCTCGCGGCGGAGTGCGTGCTGCTGTACTCGTCGGCCGACGTGTTCAGTTGGGAGTCGCTCGTCCGCAAGAGCGCGGCGGAGTCGGAACTGGAGCCCGAGGAGCAGGAGCGGCTGATCGCGTCGCAGATGGAGCATCTGCTCTCGATGCGGCGCTACGCCCAGGCCGCCCGCTGCCGCCATGCCGCCCTCTCGGAGTATTTCGGGCAGTCTTACCCGGCCGCGGCCTGCGGTGCCTGCGACGTCTGCCTCGGCGAGACCGACAGCCTGCCCGACGCGACCGTGACGGCGCAGAAGATCCTCTCCTGCGTCGCCCGCGTCCAGGAGCGGTTTGGCGTGCGGCACGTCTGCGAGGTGCTCCGCGGCGCCAAGACCGACGCCGTGCTCCGCCACCGCCATAACGGGCTCTCCACGTTCGGCCTGCTCGCTGCGGTCGACCAGCGGACCGCCGAGAACCTTGTCCACCAGTTGCTCGACCAGGAACTCCTCGCTCGGACTGCTGGCGACCGGCCCGTCGTCACCCTCAACGAGCGCTCGTGGGAGGTCCTCCGCGGAACCCGCGAGGTGGTGCTGCTCGAGCCGCGGGCTGGCAAAGCGAAGGCCTCGAAGGCCGACACCGACGACTGGCAGGGCGTCGACCGCGACCTGTTCGAACGACTTCGCCGCTGGCGGCGGCGGATCGCCGAGGCCCGCGGCAAGCCCGCCTGGACGATCCTCGACGACAAGGCGCTCCGGGCGATCGCCCGCGAGCGGCCCGACTCGCTCGCCGCCCTGCTCCGCTGCAAGGGCATCGGTGAAAAGCGGCTCGCCGACTTCGGCGACGAACTTCTCAAGCTCGTTTCTGGAAAGGAAGACCCGTGATACGGGTCACACGTGATCCTCGCGCGTTGGAGGGCCACCGCAGCCGGCCGGCGACATGCTCGGCGCCGGCGGGACGTGTGAGTTCTCTGCTCAAACGCTCCGGAGCGACCGCCGCGGGGCACACGTCTCACCGGCTTCTGCGCGTGCCTCCGATCCGGCTGCTCCCCCTTCCGCAATCGCACACGCAAGCGATGATGCCGCGAGCCCCATGCGAACCGGGAAGACACACAGGTTGAAAACCTGTGCTACGAAAAGAGGCAGCGAGGGGCTGCCCGTGCCCCGGAAGCGGGCGTTGCTCGCCAGCGGAGGCAGGATGCCGGAGCGCCGCGGGCATCGAGTGAGCGGAGGCCACGAAGGCCGCAGCGAACGTCCGGCGACGGGGCATGGGCAGCCCCGAGCGGCAGCCCCACGCGTGACTCCTGTGCAGGTTGCCAACCTGCACCTACGTGGGAGAAGACGCTGCCGTCACCCCTCGCCGAGATAGGCGTCGCGGACGCGACGGTCGGCGGCCAGTTCGGCGCCGCTGCCAGTGAGTGTGATCCGGCCGGTTTCGAGCACGTATCCGCGGTGGGCAAGCTTGAGGGCGGCGCGGGCGTTCTGCTCGACAAGCAGCACACTAATACCTCGGGCGGAGAGCGAAGCGATCACTTCAAACACCTTCGCCACGATCAAGGGCGCCAGCCCGAGCGATGGCTCGTCGAGTAGCAAGAGCCGCGGATGGCCCACCAGTGCCCGGGCGATCGCCAGCATCTGCTGCTCGCCGCCCGAGAGGGTGCCGCCGAGCTGGTCCATCCGCTCGCCCAGCACAGGAAACAGCCCGCAGGCCTCCTCGATGTCACGGGAGAGCTTGGCCCGGTCGGTCTGCATGAACCCACCAAGCTCAAGGTTCTCGCGGACGGTGAGTCGCGGAAAGATGCGTCGCCCCTCGGGAGCGTGGCCGATCCCGAGCCGCATGACCTCATGAGGCTTTGCGGCCGCGAGCGGAGAACCGGCGAAGCGGATCGAACCGCTCCGGGGCGGCACCACTCCCGAGATCGCCATCAAGAGCGTCGTCTTGCCCGCGCCGTTGGCACCGATCAGCGCCACCAACTCGCCGTCTTCCACATCGAGCGACACGCGGTCGAGCGCCCGGATCGGCCCGTAGCCAGCTTCGAGATCGCGGACTTCAAGCAGCGGCATGCGCCTCACGCCTCCCCGCCAAGGTAAGCCTCGATCACCTTCTCGTCCCGCCGCACTTCGGCGGGCGTCCCCTCCGCGATCTTCACGCCGTGATCGAGCACCGCCACCTTGTCGCTCACCCGCATGACGACGTTCATGTGGTGCTCGATGAGCAAGACCGTCACGCCCCGGGCCCGGATCCGCTCCACGAGCGTCGCGAGGTCGGACGTCTCCGCGGGATTCATACCGGCTGCCGGCTCGTCGAGGAGCAGGAGTTCGGCCCCGGTGGCGAGCGCCCGGGCGATCTCCAGCCGTCGCTGGTCGCCGTAGGGCAGTTGGCCGGCGATCCGGTTGGCGTCGGATGCGAGGCCCACGAACTCGAGCTCTCGCAGGGCTGTCGCCCGGGCATCCGCCTCGGCCCGACGGTTTCCGGGCGTGCGGACGAGCATCGCCGGCACCCCGCCGGGAATCGTGCGGTCGAGCCCGATGAGCACGTTCTCGAGCACCGTCATGTTGGAGAACAGGCGGATGTTCTGAAACGTCCGGGACACCCCGGATCGAGCCACCACGTGCGGCGACCGGCGGCCACGCCGCCAGACCGCGAGCGTGCCGGCCAGGCCGAGGAGTCCCCCAAACAGGAACCCGAGGATGCCCCGCCAGCGAATCCGCGACTTGCCGGCTGCAAGGCGGTCGAGCACCTCTGCCTTGATCGGAATCGGCGCGGCCGCTGCCGCCGCGCCAGTTCGTTCATTGTCGGTGGTGTCGGGCACCGTACCCGGTCCCGCCCGCCGCGCGGTGACCGCCGCCTGGAGCTCATTCCGAACTGCGCGAGCCTCCTCGAGATCCCGCTTGATCGCCAGCACATCGCTCCCGTCGGCGCTCACGACCCGCCACTTGCCTGCCATCTGATCGATCGCGAGCTCCGCACGGAAGTAGCCGCGCATCCGGTCCATCACGCCCGTCATGGTGAACGGTTCGCGGGTGATCATCCCCCGCTTCACCACCGCCATCCAGAGCCGATCGACGTCGACCGCAGCCAGCGCGAAGAGCAATCCCGTGAGCAGACCGAGCCCAACGGCCGACCAGAACACCCGCGGAGTGAATGCTCGCTCCAGCCGACGGCCGTGGAACCGCACCGTGCCGGAGGTTGGCGAGTAGATCCCACTGATGCAGTTGAAGGCGGTCGTCTTCCCGGCCCCGTTGGGCCCGATCAGCGACACCACCGTTCCCTCTGGGACCTCGAGATCGAGGTCCGACACGGCTACGAGCCCGCCAAACCGCACCGTCAGTCGGTCGACGTCGAGCAGCGGCTGCGGCGGCATCGGCCGCGACTCGCCGCCGGATGGGATTCCCGCGGTGGCGTTCATCAATGGGCCTCGTGGAGTTCGGCGGCCAGCCGCCGCGAGGGCACGAGCCCCTCGGGCCGATACCGCATCACCAGGATCAGCGCCAGACCGAAAATGGCCAGCCGCCAACCGCTGAAGGAGAGCAGGCTCGATCCCGAGGGGTTGATGTTCCACTGTTGGATCGCCGAGTCGGCCCAGGGGGCAAGCACGGTGTCGAAGCCCACGAGCAGCGCCACGCCGAGGAGTGTGCCGGGGATGCTGCCGAGGCCGCCGAGAATCACCGCGCAGAGCACCATGATCGAGCGGTTGAAGTCGTAGGCGTTGGGGTCAGCCGTCGTGGACAGGCTCGCCGCATACAGGCAGCCGGCAAGCCCCGCCACCGCCGACGACATCGCAAAGGCCGAGAGCTTCACGCGCGTGGCCGACACGCCCATCGCCTCGGCGGCGAGTTCGTCCTCGCGGACAGCCACCCAGGCCCGGCCCAGCCGCGAGTTCTCCAGCCGTCGCATCGCCACGACCACGCCGGCGAGCGTGAGCAGGGCGAGGTAGTAAAACCACCTGGGGTCGATCGCGAACGCCATGCCGAGGTCGGTGCCGCCGATCTTCAAGCCGGCACCCGGGGGCGGCACGGGATTGAGCCCCTTCATGCCGCCGGTGATCTGCTCGAGGTTGCGGAGCGTCACCTTCACCACCTCGCCAAACCCGAGCGTGACGATCGCGAGGTAGTCGCCCCGCAGACGCAGCGTGGGCGCGCCGAGCGCCAGGCCGACACCTGCCGTCGCCAGCGCGCTCACCGCCGCCGCGGTGACAAAGCGCATCTGAAACGGATACATCGGCACGGTGAGAATCGCGAACAGATAGGCGCCGATGCCAAAGAACGCGGCGATCCCGAGGTGTACGAGCCCCGTGTAGCCAACCATCACATTGAGCCCGAGTGCCAGGATGCAGTAGATGAACAGCATCGTCACCTGACCGCCGAGCGCGCCGCCCAGCGCCGGCACCACCAGCGGCGCGACCGCGAGCGCGACGAGGGCGACGAAGTCCCACCGCTCGCGGAGGAACGCGAGCACGCGGTCCCGCGTGGAATCAGACTCCGATTCGACTGATCGGCCGGTGGGTGCGGGCGATGGGTTCATACCTTCTCCTTCGTGCCCCGGCCGAGCAGGCCTTCGGGGCGGAAGACGAGGATCACGATCAGGATCGCGAACACGATCGCGCCAGTCCACCGTTCGCCGACGTAGGCACTCGAAAGGGCGCGAACAAGCCCGATCACGAGGCCGCCCACGACGGCTCCGGGAATGCTGCCGATCCCGCCAAGCACTGCCGCCGTGAAGGCGTAGAGGCCGTTTTGGAAGCCCATCTGGAAGCCGATGGTGTTGATGTACAGGCCGTAGATGACGCTGGCCGCCCCGCCGAGAAAGCCTCCCACGAAGAAGGTCGCGGCGATCACGCGATCGACGTCGATACCGACGAGGGCCGCGGCAGTCGGGTCCTGCGAGACCGCCCGCATCGCCTTCCCGAGCCGGGTCGTCTTCACGAGCACCGAGAGGGCGATCATCAGCGGCACCACCACCACGATCACCAGCAGATCTTTGGCGGTGAACTGCAACCCCTCGCCGGCGAGCAGGTTCGTCGCGGGCAGCAGTTCCGGAAACGAACGGTCGGCAGGCCCCAGCCAGAAGAGACCGACATTCATGAAGATGAACGACACGCCGATCGCCGAGACCAGCGGCGCGAGCTTCGGCGCGTTGCGGAGCGGCCGGTAGACGACCCGATCGACCGCCACATTGAGGCCGCCACAGAAGAGGCCGCAGAGCACGACCAGCAGGGCCACTCCCAACCAGGTCGCAGCGCCGGCCCAGGCCGCCATGCCGAGAACCGAGACAATCGTGAGCGCCAGGCAGGCCCCGAGCATGATCAGGTCGCCATGGGCGAAGTTGATCAGCCGGATGATGCCGTACACCATCGTGTAGCCGAGGGCCACCATGGCCACGAGCGCCCCGTTGGTCAACCCGATCAGGCACTGCTGGAGGAAAAAGACCATGCGTCGCAGGCCACGTCAGGGCGCGGCAGCCTCCTCGGAGGCGTCGAGGATTTCCTCGAACTCAAACGTTCCGTGTTTGACCACGCTCACGGTCAGCGTCTGCATCGTCGTGTCACCGTTGGCGTCGAAGCCCCAGCGGCCCAGCGCGCCGTCGAAGTCGCGGATGGCGAGGGCCCGATCGGTGATCGCCCGACGTTCCTTGGCCCCCACCTCGCGGATCGCCTGCAGCGCCACGCAGGTGGCCTCGTAGCCATACACGGCGTACGCCTCCGGCAGTTCGCCGTACTTCTTCCGGTAGCGTTCCACGAAGGCCTGCCCCTTGCCGGTGAGTTTCTCCGGTGGCAGACCGCCAAACGTCACGAAGCAGCGGCCCTCGAGATTGGCCGCGCCGGCTGAGTCGATAAACACCTGCTCGCGGCAACCGTCGGGCACCATGAGGATCGCGGCGATTCCGGCGCTCGCCATGTCTTTGGCAAGTTGGCCTCCCTTGGTCTGGGTCGTGCCGCCGAAGTAGACGAGGTCGGGCGCCGCCGCCTTGACGCTCGCCATCAGCGATTTGAACTCCTGCGCCTTCGCGTCGATCGAATCATGGCCGAGCACCTCGATCCCAAGCTCTCGGCACCGCTCGTCGAAGAGGTCCGCGATGCCCTTTCCGTAGACCTCGTTGTCGTCGAGGATATAGACCGTTTTCACGCCCCGCTTCTTCGCCCAGTCCGCCGAGAGCGGCCCCTGCAGGTCGTCGGCGGGCACCACTCGCGTGTAGTTGAAGCGGCCCGTCGGCCGGTAAACCTCCGGCTCACCCGGCGCCCCGAGGCCGGGCTTCGTCAGCCCCACCGCCGTGTTGGCGGGCGACACCATCAGCAGGTCGCCGAGGTTGAGGATCGGCATCGACACCTTTGCCGCGCCGGAGTTGAACGTGCCGATGTAGGCCATCACGTCGGGATCCTGGAGCGCCCGGCGGGCATTGGCGGCCTCGGCTTCGCTCGTCCACTGGCCGGCGGCGGCGGTGGAATCGTCGAGGTCCAGGTACTCAACCCGGAAGGGGCCGACCTGGCCGCCGGCCTCCTCGATCGCCATGCGGATGCCGCGAACGATCGTGTCGGACTGCTGCTTGGCACTGCCGGTTCGCGGCAGGCTCGACACGATCTTCACCAGGGTCGGATCGGCCGGCCGGCATCCAGCCGCAATGGCCATGCCCACGACCAGCCACGCGGCCCACGTCCGTGCTTTCATGGGCGTGAATGTAGGAACCCCGGCAAACCCGCGTCAAACCGGGCTCTTCGCCACCAGTCGCCAGCAGCGGTGGATCCGCTCGTTTCGGAAATCCTCCGGAATCGTCCGCGCGGTGACCTCGCGGATCGTGAACCGCGACTCGAGCCGGTCGGCGGCGAGGTGAAAACGGCGGAAGTTGGTGGAGAAATAGACCACGCCACCCGGCACGAGGTTCCGGCCCACGAGTTCGAGCAGGTCCGCATGGTCCCGCTCGATGTCCCAGGGTGTCTCGCTCTTTGCCGACCTGGAGTACGTCGGCGGATCGACGACGACGAGGTCGAACGGCGGCTCGCCGCGGCGGGCCCGGTGCTCGAGGAACGCTCGGGCCTCGTCCCGCACGGTGCGATGGCGGCCCGCATCCTTGAAGCCGTTGTGCGCGAGATTGGTCCGCGTCCAATCGAGGTAGGTGTTGGAGAGATCGACGCTCGTGGTCTCGGCCGCACCCCCGGCGGCGGCGTAGACCGAAAAGCTCCCGGTGTAGCAGAAGAGGTTGAGAAACCGCTTTCCTGCCGCCTCGTCGCGGACCAGCGACCTGGTGATCCGGTGGTCGAGGAACAGTCCTGTATCGACGTAGTCGGAGAGGTTGCAGTCGAAGGCGAGGCCCCCTTCGTGCACCGTGACCATCGCCTTCCGCTCGGCCAGCTTCTCGTACTGCTCCCCTGCCCGTTGCCGTCGCCGCGCCTTGAGAAACGTGTGGTCGAGGGGCACACCGAGTTCGGCCGCAGCCGCCTCGATCATCCGGTCGAGCCAGACCTCGTGCTCGATCTCGGTCCGCTCGTGCGGGCGGTCATACTCCGCCGCGTGCAGCCAGCCGGCGTACCAGTCGATCGCCAGCGGGATCTCGGGGATATCTCGGTCGTAGACGCGAAACGCCTCGATCCCCTGGCGGCGCGCCCACTTCGCAAGGTGCTTGAACCGCTTGGCAAGCCGGCGGCGGAAGTCGCCAATCTGGTCGGCGGTCGTGCGCGCGCGCGGCCGGCCGGGGCGGGGTGCGTTGGACGCTTCATCGTTCGCGCCGTCGGCGCCGGGACGGTACGAGTTGCCTTGCCCGGATCTTTCGCCACCACCCGACTCGCCACGGCGCACCTCCTCAGGGCGAAATCTCCAAGGCTCGGCATCCTCGCACCGATCCCGGCTGGCGGCGGCTGCGCCGAGTGAGCCGGTAACTGAAGACTCGCCCCGGCCTTCGACCTGGGATGGAGGGGGAGGAAGAGATGGTGGTGATGGTGGTGGTGGTGGTGAGCCCGCTCTTTCACGGATCGCGAGTTCGAGGAGCCTACACGGGATCGGGCCGTTCATGAGCGGGATGCGGTGGCTTGGGCGGAGGCCGAGCTGCGTCATCGCCGGCGTGTCAGCGGCGAGGATCGCCGCCCGCCAGCCGCCGCACCGCTGCACCATCCAATCGCCCAGCCGGCGAAAGAGCGCACCGGCTCGGGGCAGCGGGAGCCGCTCGCCGTACGGCGGATTGGTGATGATCAGGCCCGGATGCTCCGGCGGCCGAACCTCTTCGAAGTGTCGCGTGTCGATCGAAACCGCTGCCGCCACCCCCGCAGCCTCGGCACATGCCCGCGCCGCCTCGACGGCCTTCGGGTCGAGGTCGCTGGCGAAGAACGAGTCGGTTGGCGGCGGCCGCACCCGAGACTCCAGCTGCGCGATGAGTCTCGTCACCAGCGATTCGTCACGGTCGCGAAACTTGAAGAAGCCGTGCGCCCTGCGGCGCGCCCGCCAGAGGCCTGGTGCCATCCCCGCGGCGATGGTGGCCCCTTCGATCACGAGCGTGCCCGAGCCGCACATCGGATCAAGCAGGGGCTCGCCCGCGGTCGAGCCTCCCGCCTCTCCCGGCCGCCACCAGCCGGCGGTCGCGAGGATGCCCGCCGCCAGCACTTCAGAGAGCGGCGCCTCGACCTCGCCCATCCGCCAGCCCCGCTGGTGGAGCGAGCGGCCAGCGGCGTCGCGAAACACGGTCGCCACACCACCGACGAGATGGAGGGCGATGCGCAGGGTCGCCCCCCGCAGCTGCACGTTCGGCCGCTTGCCGCTCGGCGTCCGCAGCTGATCGACGACGGCATCCTTGACGATCTGCGCGGCGTAGAGCGAGTGCGTGAGGAAGGTGTCGTGGATCGCCGCGTCCACACGGAGTGAGTCGGCGACCTTGAGTTGCTCGGTCCAATCGACCTCCTGCATCGCCCGGTAGAGCGAATCGGGCGAATCGACGGTGAAGCGGCCGAGCGGTTCGAGCACCCGGATGGCCGTCCGGGATTCGAGCACCGCGCGGCAGAGCGTCTCGCGTTCATGCCCCGGCGGCGCCGAAAACTCGATCGTTCGCCGGCCGACTCGCAAATCATGGGCCCCGACCGCCTCGAGTTCTCGGGCCATGACCCACTCGAGCCCCTCGAGCGTCCGCGCGGTGAACCGGGCGGGTTCGTCGGCCAGCGGAGCGGGCAGCGGACGCGGCGGCGGGGGAACGTCTGGAAAAATGTCGGTGCTCATGCGTGCGAACGACTCTACCCGCAGGACGGTCCCGTAACCATCGCGCACGATCGTGGCCGCGCAACCGTGCCCATCGCTACCACCGTCACCGGGTCCGGATAGGGAGTGGTATTTCTCCGTTTTGGGTGTGACACACGAAAGCGACGCGGCAACTCATCTCTCGACAGCCGAGGCCAACGGAGGGCCCGGCAGACCAGAGACCTCTTTCAGGAAAGTCGAACAACCATGACTCCCCAACTCATCAGCTGGATCGTGAGCCTCATCGCCGGTGGCGCTGGCGGCAACATCGTCGGCGCGCTCGTGAAGAACCGGAACCTCGGCCCGATGCTCAACACGGTGCTCGGCCTCGTCGGCGGCGGCCTCGGCGGCCAGGTGCTGCCCAGCCTGATCCCGGCTCTTGGCGGGCTCTTCGGTGGTGGCGAGGCCAACTACGCCGGCACCGGCGTCCTGTCGGCGATTGTCGGGGCCCTGCTGCCCGTGATCGTCAGCTTCTTCAAGAGGCCTGCCGTCGCCGCCGCCTGAGCCCGTGACTGACGCGAGCGACCGGAAACGACACCGGCCGAGGGGACTCGCTCCCCTCGGCCGGATTTCATTTTCGGAATGTGCGCGACCGTCTGTATAAGCCCAACGCCGTGAGGCGTGGGGCGAACTACCACCAGACGCCGCCTCCAGCGCGATGCACCCGCGGCCTCACGGCCGGTCGGCTTTCACGGCGCCACGCACTCGACGCGCGACGAACATGTGTGACCCGCATGCGTGCCGCAGGTTTTCAACCTGCGGCACGTCCGGCACAGGTTGACAACCTGTGCTACGAGTTTCCACAGGTTGCCAACCTGTGCTACGGGGTCAGCGGCCGGCCGTGACCGACTCGGCGAAGCGATCCTGGATCGGCTGCACCGTCAGCGGCGCCTTCCGCATCCCCTCCATCGCCCGCACGCAGGCCTCCGCGGCCGGCAACGTCGTGATGCAGGGCACACCGTAGAGCACGCTCGCGGCGCGGATCCGCCCCTCGTCGGTCCGGGCGCCCTTGCCGCGGGGCGTGTTGAAGATCAGTTGGACGCGGCCGTCGATAAGGTGGTCGATCAGGTTGGGATGACCTTCCTGCAGCTTCTTCACCACCTCCACCGGGATCCCGGCGGCGGCGAGTTCGCGGGCCGTGCCCGACGTCGCGATCAGTTCGAAGCCGAGGGCGATGAGCCGCCGCGCGAGGCCCTTCATCGACTCCTTGGCCTGCACGCTCGCTACGCTCAGGAAAATCCGCCCCTTCTCGGGGAGGAGGATGCCGGCGGCGATCTGGCTCTTGGCGAAGGCGATCGCAAAGGTGTCGCTCACGCCCATCACCTCGCCCGTGCTCCGCATCTCCGGGCCCAGCGCGATATCGACCCCGGCGAACTTCACGAACGGGAACACGCTCTCCTTCACGCTCACGTGGGCCGGCAGCGGATCAGCGGTGATCCCCTGCTCCGCCAGGCTCGTGCCCGCCATCACCTTCACGGCCACCTTGGCCACCGGCAGGCCCGTGGCCTTGGCCACGAAGGGCACCGTGCGGCTCGCCCGAGGATTCACCTCGATCACATAGAGCGCCTGGCCGCTCGTGCCGTCTTCGCCGGCCTCCTTCTTGACCGCGAACTGCACGTTCATCAGGCCAACCACGCCGAGACTCTTCGCGAGGCTCGTGGCGGCCTCCTTGATCTCGGCGATCATCTCGGGCGACAGGCTATGGGGGGGAATACAGCAGGCGGAGTCGCCGGAATGCACACCGGCCTCCTCGATGTGCTCCATCACGCCGGCCACGATCACGTCTTTCCCGTCGGCGATGCAGTCGACGTCCACCTCGATGGCGTCCTCGAGGAAGCGGTCGATGAGCACGGGCTGCCCCTGGGCCACGGCGAAGGCCTCGGCCACATACCGCTCAAACTGCGACTGGTCGTAGCAGATCTCCATCGCCCGGCCGCCGAGCACGAAGCTGGGCCGCACGAGGCTCGGATAGCCGATGCGGGCCACCTCACGGCGGGCCTGCTCGAGCGTTCGCGCGATGCCGCTGTCGGGCTGCTTGAGGCCGAGCCGGTCGAGGAGGTCACGAAACTGTTCGCGGTCCTCCGCCATCTCGATCGTGTCCACGCTCGTGCCGATGATCGGCAGCCCGGCGGCGAATAAAGCTCGGGCGAGGTTGAGGGGCGTCTGCCCGCCGAGCTGCACGATCACGCCATCGGGCTGAATGCGATCGGCGATGTTGAGCACGTCCTCGCAGGTGAGCGGCTCGAAAAAGAGCATGTCGCTCGTGTCGTAGTCGGTGCTCACCGTCTCGGGATTCGAGTTGACCATCACGCTCTCGATGCCCATCTCGCGGAGCGCGAAGCTGGCATGGCAGCAGCAGTAGTCGAACTCGATCCCCTGCCCGATCCGGTTGGGACCGCCGCCGAGGATCATCACCCGTTTCCGGCCCGGCTCCTTGGGTCGCGTCTCGTCCTCGTCTTCCCAGGTCGAATAGTAGTAGGGCGTCTGGGCCTCGAACTCGGCCGCGCAGGTGTCGACCGCCTTATACGTGGCGACGATCCCGCGACGCTTCCGCTCCGCGCGGACTTCGAGTTCCGAGGAACCGAGCAGCACGGCCAGTTGCCGATCGGCAAAGCCCGCCTGCTTCGCCATCCGGAGCGTGCCGTCGTCCACCGCGGCAAGCGCCCCGACCGTCCGCAGCAGGCTCTCGATCTCGACCAACTGCTGCAGCTGGTCGAGGAACCAGCGGTCGATCGCGGTGATCTCGTGGATCTCGTTCACGGTGAGCCCGGCCTTGATCGCGTACCGCAGATACCAGACGCGGTCTGGATCGGGCGTGGCGATCTTGGCCCGGATGTCGTCGATCGACGGCTCGGCGGCCGTGCCCCAGAGATCCTTGGCATCGCAGCCGAAGCCGAACGAGCCCACCTCCAGGCCGCGGAGCGCCTTCTGGAAGGCCTCCTTGAAGGTCCGGCCGATCGCCATCGTTTCACCCACGCTCTTCATCTGCGTGGTCAGCCGGCTGTCGGCCTCGGGAAACTTCTCGAAGGCGAACCGCGGCACCTTCACGACGACGTAGTCGATCGATGGCTCGAAGCAGGCCTTCGTCTTGCGGGTGATGTCGTTGGCGAGTTCGTGGAGCCGCCAGCCAACCGCGAGCTTGGCGGCGATCTTGGCGATCGGGAATCCCGTCGCC
>Ga0304730_1002277_pt1 | contig 13842 bp, 9 predicted proteins | sample M_130628_MF_Meta_FD_190474 | JGI IMG/M metagenome (GOLD analysis project Ga0304730, IMG submission 190474) | Freshwater microbial communities from Lake Montjoie, Canada to study carbon cycling - M_130628_MF_MetaG (v2) (version 2) | ecosystem: Environmental > Aquatic > Freshwater > Lake | place...
CTTCGCGCCTTCGTGTCTTTGTCTTAAAAAAAGTTCAAGAGGTTCAATGGGTTCAATGAGTTCAAAAGGTTGGAAGCATTTTCCAATTATTAGCAACTTTGTTTTATGAAAAAACCTTCTGCAGTGTGTTTCAAAATCTTTGCGTCCTTGCTCCTTTGCGAGCTTTGCGTGAAACAAAAAAACTTCGTGCCTTTGCGTCTTCGTGCCTTCGTGTTTAAAATCCCTTAACCTTCCCCCGGAAGGTTTAGGGAAGTGGCTTCCGTGTTTCAACTCTTATTCAAATATTCCACCGCACTAGCTTTCACCGTCTTTAAAAATAATCGATCCGCAGATATTTTTAATTGCGCTTTTATCTCATCGTCATTTACTATTGCGATTTTATTGTTGGGCAATACGGCCAATATTTTCATTTTTTTATTGCGAAGAAGTCCAACTTTTTTTAAATCTTTTGGTAGATAAGAAATTACAGAATTATTATCTTCATAAATCACATAAGTCATGATGTGATTGGTTGATGGATCTATTTCTTTTTCAAAATCAAATGAAATTTTGGTAATAAGCAAATCGGCATCATTCATAATTTTATCTACATTCCAAATGCCCATTTTGTTTATCCTAAATTGATTTACCATATCCGCTTCTTGTTCAAGCCTTATTTTTTCTGCGGTATATTTTGCGAAATTTACTTCATACACTTTCATTTTTTCAGCGAAATCATTTCTGAATGCACGCTTTTCATTTTTGTTGAAAAACGGACTAGCGTTTACTTTGAAGGTTTTGGTTATAGCGCCACTTGAAAAATCCCGCATCGTTTTTGTAAATACCATTTCGTATTTCATTTTGCGTTTATTAATTTCTTTAATAGCCACATCGTCCCAATCAACCCGCATCGCTTCTAAAAGTTCATCAGAAATATTTTTTCGATCAATCTTCCATTTCAAATTTTCAAATGTTTTCAAGTAAGGCACTTCACTTAAATTGGCAACCATTTCAAAAATCAAATCTTGAATACTATCTTCTGGATTTGGAGAAACGGGTACAATTAAATTTTTTAGTTTTAATTTTTTTCTCGAATTTTCTATGTTGGTGAAATTGTTGGATACATTCCAATTTGAGCTATCATTTAAATAATACAATTCATAACCGTCTGTATTTTTAAAAGAAGCCAATTCAACATCAATATATTTTTCGGGCTTTAACATTAATTGATTTCCTTCTTGATAGGCATTCAATTCGATCATGCCAGCCGATTGCAAAAACGCATTTCTATCCTGGTTTGTGCTCATTGGAATTCCTGATTTAAATATATCAATGGCGTTATCGAAGGTTCTATATTTAAACGACACCATTCCAGTAATGGCTTTACCCTGCTGGTTTGTAAATGCATTTGCCGGAATGTGAATCATTGTGCCGTTATCTTTTTCAATGCTAAAAGCACTATCCGCATTAAACACAATTTCTGAAAAAGGAAGATCTGCATTTTTAACGGGCGGATTAATTTGTTGTTTATACTGTTCATTTTTTGGTATCAAAAAATACGCCCAAGTAATGATGATTAAACCTGAAAATAATAATCCTATAATTTTGGTTTTATTATTAATTTGATAAGCCATATTGTATAATTTTTAAAAAGTTAAAAAGTATGCTGCTTGCTTTATTTCGAAATATTACATTCCGCTAAAAGTTGTTTTTGATTTTTAAATTATAGCAGTATAAAAATCCATCTGAACAATTCACCAGCAAATCCAAATATCCATCTTGGTTAACATCTTTCAATATTGGCGACATTTCGCTTGATGCGGGAAGCTCAAACCGATCTATTACTTGTTTTGTATCAAGAGAGATAATTTCTATAAAACCATAATCAAAATTCGCATAGTCATGTTGGTTTAAAACCATAATGCAATTCTTACTTCCTTTATATGGGAATGTTGTGTTCGATAATAATGCGTCTCCAAAATTTCTTGACATCGGTTCGTTACTTGATGAGTATCTATATTTATTCACTCCTTTAAAGCTTCGATCAATAGTTGATTTTAGTTTATTTTTTTCATAGACCAACAATGATTCACGATCAGCTAAAATCAACTCATTGTTTTTCGTGCAAAAATTATTTAAACTTAATCCACTCACTGTTTCATTTGTTGAATCGATTTTTATGCACTTGCCTTTTGCATTTAATGTAGTTTGATAGGCAACATATTTATTGGGTCCTTTATAAGTGTAGTGAAATATTATTGGGGTTGGGTCAGCATCGGTTCCTGTTACAATGTTTTGAATTTGAAAATTTTCATCGTTTGAATAACACCACAATAATTGACCATTAGATCCATTTATAGCATAAAGTTTACTATTATAGGTTAGATACAATAAATCTAAAACACCGTCATGGTTTAAGTCTCTTAAAACCGGCTTTGTGTAAAATGAAAGGGTATTGCTGAAATAAGATTTTACTTTAAAAATGGTGCGATTGTCTTCAGGTTTCCAACCATTAAAATTGGGTGTATAGTACGTCCAAACTGTATTTCCAGTTTCGGGTTCAACAGCTCGAACTTCACCATCTTCTGAAGCATAAACAATATATTTTTTATCTTTTCCTTCAATCAACACTGGCTCGTGTTCAATATCGCCAGATGTAGGTTTTTTCCAAATCGTCTTTCCATCAGGAGTTGTGCAAAAAAACTCTTCGTTATCATTTCCAAAATATAGTTTTTGATTGTACAATAAAATTCCATTTACATCCATATCACCCAAGCAATTTCCACTAAAACTTTTTTTAATCTTTCCATTTTGACCATTTAAAATATACACACCCGATTTTTTGTCATAAAGGTTATAGTCCATATAGTAACTCCCATTTGACCCAATTATCACATCCTTGCCATTAAAAATCACATTGGACCTAAAGCTAACCCTTCCAATATCTGCCTTCCATAAAAGTGGAAAATTTTTTCCTATTTCCGGAAGATGTTCGTTTTCTTTTGTGTTGGATGCATTGAGTGTACAAACAAAAAACAGCATAGCAGATAGTCGCATCATAGTATTTATTTTAAGGTGATCAATAACATTCAATAAAAAATCCAACGATTTGAATCAAGCAAATCGATTAAAACTTTGTCAATAAAATAATCAGGTAAATGTTTTGTACTAGGCCTGTGTTTTTATAAAAATATTGTTTAAGAAAATTAATAAGCCACAATAAAATGTTAATAGCATTTTTTATAGAAGAATAAATTTATAATGAACAGCATGATAATTTTATTTAAAATTTGTTTCAAACCATTGTAAATGCTGGGTTTTAATAAAAGTATAGAAAATAAAAATCGACATACATCGCTTTAATAATTAAAAGTTAAAAAACAAATTCAACCCTTTTTTACTTTTTACTATTCCATTTTTACTTAATAAATTTTCGGATTAAATGAATAACTTCAACTTATGGCAAACAATAATTTCCTTGAATATTTAATCAATCCATTAGAGCTTTTAAAAACAAAAAAAGTACTTCAGGTAAACCCAACGGTTATTCCTGAAAGAACTGAAAATGTTTCTGGAAAAATATTTTTATTTGAATACGATGCAGAAAACATTGCTTTCGCTGAATTAAATAAAATAGAAGACACGTATAAACATTTAAATACTTCATTAACTTCTTGGATAAATATAGATGGGATAAATAGGGTTGAAGTAGAAAGAATTTGTACCCATTTTAATGTTCACCCACTTATAGTAGAAGATATTTTAAGCATAGGACAACGACCTAAAATGGACGACATCAATGGCATTCTTTTTTGTGTGTTGAATATGTTGTTTTTTAATCAACAAACCGAAACGGTAGAATCAGAACAAATTAGTATAGTACTTGGAAAAAATTTTATAATCAGCATACAGGAAGATGCAACAAGAGATGTGTTTAATGGGTTGCGAGAAAAAATAAAAATCAATAATAGTAAACTAAGACAACTGCATGCTGATTTTCTTTTTTATATGTTAATAGATTCAATTGTAGATCATTATTTTTTAGTGATGGAGAAGTTGGGTGAAAAAATTGAACAGCTTGAAGAAGATATTGTAAAACAAGCCACCAACAGAACGTTGGTAAAAATAAATTCGCTTCGAAAAGAAATGATTATTTTAAAAAGAAGCATAGGACCGGTTAGAGAATTAATAAATGGAATCTTAAAAAGTGAAAACGAATTAATAGAAGAAAAAACAGAAAAGTATTTTAAAGACGTTCATGACCATATTATTCAAGCCAATGATTTGGCAGAAAACTATCGAGATATGTTGATCAACATGCACGATTTATACATGAGTAATGTAAACTTGAAATTAAACGAATCGATGAAAGTGATGGCGATTGTAACTTGTTTATTGGCGCCAGCAACGGTAATTGGCGGCATCTTTGGTATGAATTTCGAACGAATTCCTTTGTTACATAATAAATGGGGATTCTTAGTTTCCGTTGGATTAATGATAATTTTTCCGATTTGGATGATTCGGTATTTTAAACGAAAAAAATGGTTTTAAAATAATTATTCTTTTGGCTTTTTGTACACGGGTACTGTGCTACATGGTTCACCAAACATAATTGATTTCGCTACAGGTCTCAGCTTATTAGTGATTTCTAAATACGCTTCTTCAGGAATGGATTTTTCGCCACAACCTTTCACCACTACACGGTTATCCATGTACGCGCTTATATCTATTTGTTGAATGTTTTGTAAAAGCATTTTCTTTTCTACTTCATCGGCTGTACCTAATATAACGTCTATGCATACGGGTTGTAAGAGCGACGCAATAAGCATATATGCCCACATGGGAATAATGGCATCAACGCTACATGTTACGGCTACAATTTTATGTTCATATTTTTCAAGAGACAATTCTTTCAACGCAGCCCTAAAATCTTTTTCTTTTAATATCAACCCCATGAATAAATAATCTTTGATATCAAAAACGACAATTTCTTCTTTTGGAAAAAAGGTTTCTAAATCAATGGTTATAATTCCGCTTTCAGTAACTTTATTGGTGAATACTTCAGACATAAAGCAAAAGTAATTATTTAATGGGAGATGAGATGCTTTGTAGTTTGACGCATTGGTTTAAGGGGTTAAATTGCTTCGCATGAATGAATTCTCTTCGAGAATTTTATTAACACTAAGGCACAAAGGCTCGAAGACTTTTTATGCTATTATATGGAAAATTCTTCCAACCGTTAAACCATTAAACTTTTAAACCAGCGAATCGCTTTAAACCTTTTACCATCTAGAAACAGAAAAGCCGATCTACATCAGACCGGCTTTTTTTATTTTCGAAAAACGAATGATTAAAAATGTTTGCTTCTTTCGTCAACAATGGTTGCTCTTTTTTTCAAGGCTTCGTACCAGCCATTAGTTTGACTTTTAATAGAGCTGATTTTTGTGTTGTATTGTTGAGCTAAAACTTCTGGTGATTCATCTGGTTTGTTTTGAATGGTATTTACTTTAATGATAAATACACCAGTTGTACCATCAATAAGCGGTGATACTTTTGATTGATATGCTTTGTTAAAAGAAGCACCAATTACTTTTGGCTCCATACCAACACCGTTAATAAATTGAGCGTTTAATAACACCGTTGAATCGTTTCCAGCTACTTGAATGGTTTTGCCATAAGCAGCAGAAGCACTTTCTAAAGTTGGGTTGTTACCGATTTTCTTTTTAATCATATCGGCTTTTTTCTGATTGCGGATAATGGCTTCGCAACCTATTCTTGCCGTTTCTGCATCTTGAACACCTTCTTCTTTAACCTTATCTAAAACAGCAACTACAAATTGATCGCCAATGCTGAATGGTTCGCTGATGTCGCCTTTTTTAGCTTCAAAAACCCAACGAACCAATGCTCTTGCATCTCCTAATTTACCTACTCTGTAATCGTTTTCTTTGATTAAATCTGGAACGGTGGTTAAACTTAAACCAGCTTTTGAAATGTATTTTTCCAATTCTTCTTTAGATTTAACGGCAGAAGCTTTTGTAGCTTCTAAACTAGCTTTGTTTACCGTAACATCACTTGCAACAATTTCTTTACCGAAATATGCAATTTTGTATGCTGTTTTAAAATCTTTTTGACTAACAACATCAATTACGTGGTAACCAAATTGAGTTTTCACAACACCTTTAGAACCTGCAGGTTTTGTAAAGCAATAGTCATTAAATTCAGGAACCATTGCACCATATCCAAAAGTTCCTAAATCGCCACCTTTATCTTTACTTCCATCAGCAGAATATTTTAAAGCCATCATTGCAAAATCAGCACCAGATTGAATCGCGTTGTAAATACTATCTGCTAATTTCTTTGCTAAAGTATCAGACATAATTTGGGCACCGGTTTGTTGGTTTGTAGTTGCGATTAAAATATGTCTAGCTTTTACACTATCAGGCAATTGCTTGCTGCTGATTTTTTTAGCTAAAACATAATTTTCTTTTTGAACATAAGGTCCAAAAACAGCACCAGGTGCTAAGTTTGCCAATGTATCCGAATAAATTTGATTGGCCATTTTTTCTTTAGTAACAAAATCATCTTTAAAATCTAAAGAAGATGCGTTTCTCGCAAAAAAAGAAGCGTTATTTGTATCAGCTTGAAAAGCAGATTTTACTTCATTTATTGCATTAAAAGCAACAGTACTATCATCTAATGAAGGTAAAAGACTGAAATCAACATAAGAAACGTTTCTGCCTTTTTCTTGTTTGAATTGCTCTTTGTGCTTGCTTACGTAATCATTGATATCTTGATCGGTAACTTTTACCAATGAATCAGAAATTTCGCCGTAAGGAACGGTAACGTAAGAAATGATGGCGAATGATTTAGCTTCTGTAGCATCTTTTTTCTGCATCCAAGTTGGGTAATAAGCACTTGAATTTAATAAAGCAGTGTATTTAGCAGCCGTAGTATTCAATTTTAAAGGCTCAATCATTTGGCTATTAATAGCATCTTTCTGCTCGCCTTTAAGTTTTTTAATGTTATTTAAAGCGTCTTTTGCTTTATTAAAATCCAATTTTCCAGTTATAGAATCTTTAAGAGATTGCTCTTGCAACAAAGGATTTGAAGGATCGTTGCTCAACAAAATGGTAGATAATTCTTTAGGGGTAAACTCAATACCTAATTTTTTTGCTTCTGAAAAAAAGATATTTTCAGCCATCATTTGATTCCAAACTTGCTCTCTAATTTGATACGTTTGAGTACCAGAAGGTCTTTGGCCGCTTTGTTGTGCCTGATTATCTTCAGCTGTTTTTACTTTTTTATTAAAATCCGCCAATGATATTGACTGACCATTTATTTCGCCAACATTATTTGATTGCGAACCAAAAAGCTGGTTGCTGCCTTGCTTTGCGTCCATCAAAATAAATCCAATCAAACTTAAAGCGATTACGGCAATTACGATTGCAGCTCCTTTATCACGAATACTCTGAATAATTTGCATAAAAAAATATTTAATATTTTAAGGAAGGCAAAAATAAGAATAAAAAGCATATTAACAAATGTTTTGGAGGAGGAGTGTAAGGTTTAAAATGCTTCGCTGGTTTATGGTTTAATGGTTTAAGGTTGGAACCATTCTCGATTTGTGTGAAAAATATTGAATGAGGGTGGCAGGTAAAGGTTTAAAACGCTTCGCTGGTTTAAGGTTTAATGGTTTAAGGTTGGAACCATTCTCGATTTGAGTAAAAAATATTGAATGAGGGTGGCATGGAAAGGTTTAAAACGCTTCGCTGGTTTAAGGTTTAATGGTTTAAGGTTGGATGCATCCTCGAAATTGTGTATAACCCAACCCTTAAACCCGCGCAGCAAATTAAACCATTAAACTTTTAAACCTCTTCTCTGTAAACACTGCTCAAACTGAAAATGAAGCATGTCTTTTAATAATCGGTTTTCAACTGCGGCATGAATAAATTAAATTCAAATGATACTGAATAAAAATTAGTGAAAATATTTGGCTGTTTGAATTGGAAACACGTAATATTGCGATATTGCAATATCGCTAACACACTAAAACACATAACTACTTATTAACATATTAAATAACAAATAAGGAATAAGAAAGTATACCTCGCCCATCTCTGTAAATACACCTAACCCTTAAACCCGCGCAGCAAATTAAACCATTAAATTTTTAAACCTCTTTGCCCACAAAAAAACCGCCCATCACATTGCTGCAACGGCGGTTTAAATTTATTTTGGCTTCGGCTTATTTAAAATTTGTTGTATTCATTAGGATACTGAAGCCTCTCACACTACATCATCTCATGGTTTTTTAATAGGGTAAGGATAAAACGTTTTCATTTGGATTGGATTGGGATAAGATAATAATTCGGTTTTAGTTTTCTACAGGTTAGTACAAATTGGTTTTTTTCATTTGGATTGGATTCGGATGATTTTTTCACTTCTGATGAATGAACACCATTTAGTGGATAGGTTTTTTCGTTTCGTTTGGATATTTGGTTTTTTTCATTTGGATTGGATTTTTAGGATTTGGATGTTAAAACGGTTTTAGTTTTTTAGGATTTGGATGTTTGGTTTTTTTAGGGTTTGGATTTTGGATTTTGGTTTTTCATTAGTTTTGGATGTTTTGGTTTTCATTGGTATCAGATATGTTGCGCGCTTATCTGAAGTAAAAGTACTTCGGCAAATGATTGAATACAAGCAATGATATCAATCAGTTTAAAAATTGAGTTTTTACACATGATATCCCTAAGTATTGTTACGTAAAAAGCTTGTTTTATTATTTTTTTCTACGGTATTTGCCTCGAGTTTGGTAGTAATATCGGCTACGATTTTGGTTTTTTATGGCGTCTTTACTGGTGGAAACGGATTTTCTAACATGCCCTTTTCTACATTTTCCATTTTTATCTATACTCGGTTCAACATATACTGAACCTCCGTTTGATTGGTTTTTATAATCTGAAGATTGACACCCAAAAATGAGCATTAATAATATGATTGAAATTAATCGCATGTCACTAAAGTACAGCATTTATGAAAAATGTACACAAAAAAATGTGTATTGCACTCGTCACTCAATTTCTATCTTATTTAACATCATTATTGATTTGTAAATTTTATTTTAGTGAATCAATAAACGTACATCTATGATTGAAAACATCCTTTTTCACCGTCATTCAAGCATTAAAAACGAAATGCTGGATCAATACTTAGAAAAAGGTTGGTATAGATATGGTGCAGAAATTTTTACAACAGATACTACGTCTAACGGTGATGATTGGGTGCGTGTGCATTGGCTTAGATATCAGGTAAACCAAATTCAATTACGCCATTCGATAGAAAAATTAATAAGAAAGGCAGTATCATTTCATTTTACCATTCAACCATTTACGCTTACCGAAGAAATGGAATTGTTGCATGATGTGTATTTTGACAACATTAATTTTGAAACCAATTTTTCGATTAAAGAATTGTTGGTAGATACCACATGTCAAGTTTATGATACCTATAAGATTGAAGTTAGAGCAGAAAATAAATTGATTGGGTTGGGCATATTCGATAAAGGAAAAAACAGCATTGCGGGCATTAAAAATATTTATCATCCAGATTATAAATCGTTTTCACTAGGAAAATTATTGGTCCTCAAAAAGTTTGAATATTGTAAAAACAACAACATCGAATGGTATTACCCAGGTTATATTGCTCCGGGAAATAGTAAGTTTGATTATAAATTATTTTTAGATAAAAAAGCAACCGAGGTTTTGAGCTGGGAGAAAAAGAAATGGATTGCCTATCAAGAATTTTTAATAGATCAAGAGAAAAAATAAACATTATTCTATAAATTCGAGCAAAGCAATAATGGGTTCTTCATGGTCAATGATGACTTTATTTATCAATGGTTTGCACCAATAGCCTGCTTTAATGGATTCATTTAAATATAGTTCAATAAATTCTTCTGTAACTTGATGGATATCGGTTAGTATCATGTTGGCTTCAAATATAATCAGCCGTTCTTCATACATTAATAACAAATTACCAAGCGTATAACGGTTATTGATACGTGTAATGATTTCTGCAGATCTGCTAAGCGCTTCATCAGGTACATTTCTAAAAATGAGACAAGAAAATTTGATGAAACTTTTTTGGTTGGGAATTTCGATTAAAATTTGATGTTCGTCATTTTCTCCGTTTTCATAAATGATTCTATAAGAAGAACCCCCATCAGCAGTGGTGTATAAAATTTTATTTTTATTGAGATAGTCTGTAATGCGATGACAGAGTTCTTTTTTTAAATCATCATGTGTAATTTCTTTTTTTGGAGGTGCTTCTTGTTTTGATGTATATAAATTCTTGTTTGACGAGTTGTTTTTCTTTTTAAAATTGTAGAAATAAATCATCAAAGAAATGCAAATCAATAATATTGGTAAAATCCATTCCATAATCCATTCAATTTGCTTATTTAATTTTAATAAAATGAGCTTTTACATTCAATTAACTAAATTTTATAAAATTACAATTTGAAATATCATTGGGTTAACTTTATCAAAAATTATTTATGCGCTTTAGAAACCTCATCAATTTACATGCAGTTGTATTATTGATGTTGTGTTCATGCACCAAAGAGAAGTCGAGTTCTAATGTTGTCATACCAACTTCTCCAACTGCAGATATTTATTCCGTCAATAATCACTTTATTTTAAAAAACGACTTTCCATTTGAGGTAAAAGGTGTGGTATATGTGCCAGGATATCCGGGTACATTGCCATGGGAAACGGAGCAAAATACAAATTTGCCATTGAACTTTTCAAACAGCATTAATCAGGATGTGATTAACATAAAAGCGATGGGCGCCAATACGGTTCGATTGTGGGGTGCCCCAAAAAAATGTTACGAGTCTATAAAATCCATTGGGGGATTATCCATTTTACAAACCATCTGGATAAATGGAGACCAGGTTGATTTTCAAGATCCAACATTTAAAACCAATACAAAAACATATATCAGATCGGTAATTGATAGAATCTACTCGGTGTATACCAATAAAATTCCGCCCATAATTGCCTATTTGGTAGGAAATGAGTTGAGTGCATCAAGCATTCGGAGTACCAATTTGGCGCATCCCAATATCAATAGTTATTCGGGAGAATATGTATTTACAAATGGAAACATCAATGCAACGGAAGCATTTATTGCAGAGATGGCAGATTATGTAAAGGAATATGAGTTTACAAATTATGGTCGTGTTTCGTTGGTGTCTTATTCAAATGATATCAGAACGGCTGATATGATAGATACGGAATTTTTGGATTTCAGGTGTCATAACGTGTATTCGTATTCGGTGCCTGAGTATCGTCCACAAACGCAGGCGGGTAGTGGCACGGGTTCGTTGTTTCAGGGTTGGGTTGAGGAGTTGAAAGGTCGTTATCCATCGATGCCATTGTTGTTAACGGAAATGGGTTTGAGTGTATCGCCGAATGCAAATCATGTAGGTGTGCCCAATTATGGATATGGTGGAAACACAGAGCAGGAGCAGGCTTCGGGGTTATTAAGCAACATCAACGATTTACAAACAACGCGTTTGCCAATAGCAGGCGCATGTGTGCATGAATATTTGGATTCGTGGTGGAAATATGATTTACAGGATTCGTATACACAGGATGCAAATGATGTGGAAGAATGGTTTGGTTTGGTTAAAATAACTCAATCCGGAGGATGGTACAACACTCAATTTCGACCATCCTATTTATCGTTGAAGCAGGCATGGGCGAATTAAGGCCAATAGTGGTAATAATAAAATAACCTCAATTTTTATTTGAGGTGAAGGAATAAATATATAAATTTGTGAACATTCTATTCACAGATTTATATGTACCCAAACAATCTATCCTTTTTCAAAAAAATTAATAGCGGAAAATTTTAATGGTGCATTTGTATAAACGCTGGTGAAAACTTGCGTGAAGGATTTTATTGGTAAAAAGATTTTATAGTGGATTAAGTTGGTGTGGTTTTTGGGAAGAGGATTTGATACCAAATTTAATTATGAATTAGTCCATGATTATCTAGTAAAATTCTGATGTGTTATCTATTAGGGACAATTTCAATGGACCATTACAGATATCCAATTGTATTATTTAAAAGAATATCATACAAATAAAAAAGATTGATTTTTCACCAACTGGATATTTTTAATAGTCTCAAAAAACATACATTATGCATTATAAAATTGAAAATATTTGACCAATTTATAATTTAATATGGCATTTAGCGTTTATACATCTTATATGAGAAATACAAGTAAAAATATTTTGAATTTGTTTTTGGTGGTAATGTTGTTTGTGGGAATTGGGGAAGTAAGTGGGAAGGGGAAAGAGATTCTCGCACTAACCATTGCTCCTTCTGGTAACGTTTCCATTTGTAGCGGTGCATCACAAACAATAACCATTTCGGGTGCGGCTACTGGAGCAACTTTTCAATGGAAAAAAGATGGCGCAGATATAGTTGGTGCTACAAGTTCAACGTATCCTGCTACTGTTGCAGCAACATATACATGTTTGGTAACAGAGGGAACAGTACAAACATTAGTTGGAAGTGTTGCGCTTAGTATTTTACCACTGCCATCAGTAAATGCATCTGCATCGGTTAATGATATCTGTGTGGGTTTTTCATCTGTATTAACTGCAAATGGTGCTGTTTCTTACGTTTGGTCTCCATCAACAGCATTAAGTTCAACAACAACAAATCCTGTAACCGCAAATCCATCAGCAACAACAATTTATACGGTAACAGGAACAGGATCAAATGGCTGTAAAAATTCAGCATCAGTCAGAATTACGGTAAATCCAAACCCTGCAACACCTGCAATTACTGCAACACCAACCACCATTTGCTCGGGTGGTTCAATTTCATTTTCAACATCTGCAATTGCTGGACAAACATTTAGCTGGGATTTTGGAGACGGCTCAACAGATGGAACTGGAACAAGTGTAAATCATACGTATAATTTAGCAAGTACTGGAAATGGGAGTCAGAATTTTACGGTAACGCTTACAACGACTACTTCAGCAGGATGCATTAAAACAAATACGCAGCAGGTAACAGTGAAGCAGTTGCCGGATGCGACACTTGGGGATTTCAGTGACGCTACTCCGTTCAGTATATGTGATGGAGATAATGGATTAAATTATTTAGAAGTAACAAATCTATCACCAACAAATAACACCAATTATCTTATTAACTGGGGAGATGCAACACCAAATTATACAGCTACAGGCACTTGGCCCTTAAATACAGGTGTAGCCACTCATAATTATATAAATACAGGTTACAGTACATTAACTTTTACTGTGACTGGTGTTAATGGATGTGTAAATACTAAGACATATAGTATTTATAAAGGTTCAAACCCTGCAGTTCCGTTTAGTAATCCAGGAAGTACAATTGGACTCTGTGCCCCTTTTACCTTAACTCTTCCATCTCAAGCTACCACCAATCCGCCTGGTACAATTTATATTGTAACAGTAAATGATGGATCTCCTGTAGAAACACTTTCAACATTACCCGCTCAATATTCTCATACCTTTAATAGTGCTTCTTGTGGAGCAACGGGAGGTATAACCCCAAATACTTATAAATTAACGATTCGTGCTCAAAACCCTTGTGGATATTCAGATTTAACTATTGAGCCAATTACAATAAATAAGAAGCCAAAAGCCAACTTTACAATTTCTCCAGATACAATTGTTTGTAATAATCAGTTGGTTACATTTACAAACACGTCTACAGATGGTGTTACTGTTTCTAATTCAGGTGTATGTACATATACATCGCCAAATAATTGGGTAATTTCTCCATCTACAGGTTACA
>Ga0304730_1002279_pt1 | contig 13834 bp, 14 predicted proteins | sample M_130628_MF_Meta_FD_190474 | JGI IMG/M metagenome (GOLD analysis project Ga0304730, IMG submission 190474) | Freshwater microbial communities from Lake Montjoie, Canada to study carbon cycling - M_130628_MF_MetaG (v2) (version 2) | ecosystem: Environmental > Aquatic > Freshwater > Lake | place...
AAAGATAATAGCAATATTGATATACAAAATATTATTAATATTATTAATTATATCAATAATACTCAAATTACTAATAATAATAATTCTTCTATATTCATTAATAATTCTATGTTTGATAATAACACAGATATAAACATTAATAATGAAAAAATTGCAAAAACTCTTATATTATCTAACATATATATTGATGTTAGCAATATAAAATACATTCAAATATCAACAAAAAACGATACATTAATTGTTGAATTAGATAAAAATAATGCTGAAAAGATAGCATCTCCTAATAATATACATAATATTATGTATGATGTAACTAAGATTGAAACATTAATAAGTTCTGTATCATTATTAATGAAAGTCCTCAATATTAATTAATCATCATTTTGACATTACCAATTTTCGCAGTTCATATACTTCCTGGCGAAGAGTATTAATTTCATTTCTTACATTATAATTTTTATTTTCGTAAGGAGTAACATATTGCGAATTATCATCGCGTTCACTTCTGAAAACTGAGTCATATCTCTTTGGTTTCCTAAAAGGCTTAGACCCACCTTCTTTTCTACTTTCAAATTTATTGAGTTTATCTTGTCTCTGTGTTTTAAAACTTTCAAAATCATCATACGCAAGATCATATTTTTTAACAAGCTCATTTTCATCTTCATTATCAACCTCTACTAATTTACAAACATGCTGATAAAGTCGTGTTTGAATACTGCGCGTTGTCCTCTTAAGTTCAAGAGCAATATCATCAAATGATGATTTTTCTAAACGCATTGAAAGAAGTTTATCTTCTTCGCCTGTCTCCCACCCTAATCCTGCTCTTGATGTCGTCTCGTTTTTTCGGAGTTCATCGAAGTTAGATCTTCTGTTGTATTTGTATTGTTGTTGCATATTATTATAAATAGTAGTGTTGTTGTTTATGCGCTTTTAAGCTATATATATATAGCATCTTATTTTTATATCATTTTTGATTATAAAAAAATTAATATATATTATTATTAGAAGGGAAATGGCAAAAAATATAACAAAACAGGAAAAAGAAATTTATGCGGATTTAAATAAAACAGATAAAAATTACCTTATTGAGTGGCTTGAAGATATGAAAAAAAATGGCACTGATTCGGAATCAAGAGTTGTAAATCTATTATCAGGAAGCAAAATATATACTAATAAAGCAGGAAAATATCCTATAATAATTAAATGGTGTTTTGAAAATTTAAAAGATTATGATTTTACTGGAATACCAAATAGCAAAGATATTTTAGATAATATTTCTGATGCTACTGCTGCCGCGACTGGCGTTGCTACTGGTGTTGCTACTGCTGCTGCTGCTGGTGTTGCTGCTGCTGCCGGCGTTGCTTCGCCTTCTGAAGATATCATGATAATAGTTGAAAAGTGGAAAGAAAATCCTACTATAGATCCTTATACTGATAAACAAATAGAGGTATCTATAAAAGATAAAAGTAGATATGTCATATTATATGAAAAAATTATTGATAAATTAATAACGCATATTTTAAAGAATAAGCAAGGACAATCTAATAATATTTTATCATGTCAAGACTGTAGAGATATTAAAGAAGCTATGCCAAATATCCATTCTAAGGTTGAGATCAAAGATGCAAATAATAATATTATAGATACTATATATTATGATTACCTTTTTATGAAATATTTTCTTGCTTCTAATATCAAAAACAAAACCAGGACTGTTAGTAAATATAAATATGACAGTGATTACTACAAAGATATAGAACCATATTTATATTTAATTATATATGATACGATTGAGGAAAGTTTTGCTGGTATTTCAATGAAAACGCAAACCATTTTTAATACTACAGAAGAATTATTAAAATCACACCATCTTAACTTATCCCGTTATCAACAAGGACTATATCAACTTGGACGTTTTGTTGAAAAGTTATGCTTTGACATTAAAAATATCTTATACATGCATGAATCTAAAATATCAACTGAAAAGATTAACCTTGCAATTTTTAATAAAGAAGTATTAAAATATATGCTTTCTATTGCGAAATTAAAATCAACAAATTTAGATATAAGAAATGAATTATCTCAATACTATAATAATCGCTATCATATTATTGTTAATGGTAGATACGCTCTAAAGAGGGAAATTATTGATACTAATACTAATAGAAATAGCCCGCAAAATAACATTTATTATATATATGCTCAAATTATTGAGCATATCGCAAAAGATAGCAATATTTGTAAAACATTAATAGATGTCTATGATACTATTTTGAAATTATATGCTGATAATAATATGAAAAATACTGTATTTAAATATGTTAAAGACCCTTATAATCTTACTATAAATAAAGGCGTTGAACCCAATATACCAAGAAAAGCACAACTTCCTATTGATTTACAAAGATACAAAATGCTTTCTTCCTCAAAAGATGCAGTTAAAAATTCTGAAAATGAAAGAAAATTAAGAGAATATGAAGAAAAATGGAAAATACAGTTAAAAGAATATGAAAAGAAAAAAGATATATATGACCGCTTATATGAAGGTAAAGTATCTATTAAACATAATAAATGGAATGGCGATTTATTCAAAAAACCAAAAAAGAAGAATAAAAGTGAAGAGAATAGAGAACCTCCAAGATTATCATTAGTAAAATATTCTAATAAAATTAAAGCATTTACTTCAGCAAGTCATATTAATAAAAGTGGTAGCAGTAATAAAATAGATTATGTTAATGACAGCGATCCTTATACCCAAGAAATGTTTGAAGATATGCATCCAAATAAACAAAAATATTCATCAGATATTATTTATCGTGACCAAAATAACAAAGTATTCCATTATAGATTTGATACAGTAAGCATATATAATTACATATTAAAATGCATAGAAGATTGTAAAAAACCAATGAATTTTTATTATAGTAATTATGAATTAACAAATGATAATTTAAATGAAATATGTAGTAAAATTAAACATTTTACTAAAAAACCAACATATAATTCATACTTAGATATTAGAGCATTATTAGATAGTTGCAAATATGAAAATCGTCTTGCTTTAAATTATAAACAAGTATATCTACCACAACATACTTCAAACCCTATCATAGGTTACTTAAAAATATATCTAAATGTTGATTTAGGTGGAATATTATTTAGAGTTATTAATACAATACCTAATATTGATCCTTCGCCATATGATAATTTCCCAAATCAAACTAATATTATGAATTCTGAAGTTTTAGTTCTGCCATTATTTACAGATGAAGACTGGTTTTATGATGTATATAAAGAACAAGACTATGTTTACCCTGTAAATATATTAACTGAATTACAGCAAATATTACCTAAAGGCGATATATTAGGCACAAAATATTTTCCTTATAGAAAAAATAATTTTGATAGACAGCAATGGAAAACTATTATTAAATTGCCAAGGTTTGATTTAAATACATCAGATGATGCTGAAATTGCTTTTAAAAAACTGAAAGATTATAAGGATAAAATAATAGCATTACTTTAATTATCCTATTTTATTTTTTTATAATATTCAATTATTATAACATTATAATATTAGAAGACAATATAGAAAGTTATATAAATGAATATTAATTATAAAAGACCAAAATATAATTACCATGTATTTTCAAATGATGTCCTCCCATATATGAGAGGTGGACAAGATAATAAATTTAATATTGATAATTATAAATTAAAAAATCGTATTAAAAATTTTTGGAAACTTAGAAAAATATTATTATTATTAAACGAGAATGATTGTTTAGAAAAAAAAATTTTTAATGGTAATGAAGGATATACAATAAGAAACATTATAAATCTTGAGAAACAAATAGGATCTGAAAGTAAATATGGCACAATATATAAAACAAGTATTCCAAATTTTCATATTACATATCCTATAGCTACAAAGATAATGGAAAATAGAGAAGATAATATTCTTGAGATTAATCTTATGACATTTATTACAAGAACTATACTTTTAAAACAACTTTCAAGACATTTTCTTATGACATATGGTTATAGTATTTGTGATAAACCTATTGATAGAAAGATACGATTAATTTCTATAAATGAACTTGCAAAAGGGGATCTTAGTGTGCTTTTAGATGATATACTTGATTTAAGAGATGATGAATCAATTTTAAATATATTATTTCAAACATTTATATCAATTGCGACATTTCATAATACTGTTGGATATATTCATAAAGATACACATTATGGAAATTTTTTATATCAAGAAAATAATGAAATAGGATACTATCATTATATTTTTAATGGCAAAGATTATTACTTAAAATCTTGTAAATATAATATAATTATATTTGATTATGGATTTGCTACAAAAATTAATACCATAGATAATAATAAAAAAATGAGAGATAGCAAATATATATATAAAGACTATAAGAAAATATGTCATGCGTTTATTAATGAATCAAATAATGGATGGATTAATTCTTCTAATTTACCAGGTATTTATATAACAAATATTATTAAAAATATTAAAAAAATGTTAATTAACAATATATATTTTGAATTAAATAATACAAAAATTTATAGTAATGACAAATTATATTCTTTCAGATTATTTGCAGATATTATTGAAAATATATTTTTAAGATATACACCAGAAGCTATGTTTATTACCAATCGTCCTTTAAATATAATTAATGATATCCCATTTATTATTGGTTAAAAAATTATATTTTATAATATAAATATAGGAAAGGGTAATGAAATATATTGATGCTTTAAAAAAATACAATGAAGGAAGTGATAAATGGTGTATGCCAAGAAAAGGATCAGAAGATTATTTAAAAATAATTAAAATAATGAAAAAAATATCAAATATTCAAAAATCAAAAGATGATAAAAAGTCGGATATTAAAACTAATTATGATAAAATTAAAATATTACAAGCTGCTATTAAAAGGAGATTGATAAATAAAAAAGAAAGTATAAATATAGAAAAAAAGATTAGCAATAGTATTAAAAAAGTTTCAAAAACTCCTTCTTATAATTCTAACACACGGGTATTTTCAAATGAAATAATTAAAAATATCAAAAGAAATATCAAAACAAGAACAATTCAAAAATTTCTTAATGATAAACTTAATATCAATAAATATAATTTATTAAATCGCATTAATCGTTATAATTTACTTAAACAAAAATTATCATTATTGAAAGTTGATGATTGTTTAGAAAAGAAAGTTTTTAATGGAAAAAATGGATATACTATAAGAAACATTATAAATCTTGAGAAAAAAATAGGAACTAAAAGTAAATATGGAACTATTTATTTAACAAGTATTCCTAACCTACTTGGTATTTATCCTATAGCTTCAAAAATTATGAAGAATGATAAAGATAATAATAGAGAGATTAAACTTATGACATTTATTACAAAAAATATAATTTTAAATAAACTTTCAAAACACTTCCTTATGATATATGGGTATTGTGCCTGTTCTAAAAATATAGCTGCTAAATTAAAATTATTGAGTATAAATGAACTTGCTGATGGTGACCTTAAAATGCTAACAAGTAAACGTGAAATATTAAATGATGACGAATTATTATATAATCTTTTATTTCAGACATATATATCAATTGCAACATTTCAAAATATGTTAAATTATGTTCATAGAGATGCCCATTATGGAAATTTTTTATATCAAGAAAATAATGAAATAGGATACTATCATTATATTTTTAATGGCAAAGATTATTACTTAAAATCTTGTAAATATAATATAATTATATTTGATTATGGATTTGCTAATGAAATTAATAATCAAATAAACAACATCAATGTAAACATTATAATCGCAGAAGATTATTTACGAATAATATCTGCTTTTATGAATAAGAAGATAGGTGGCTGGGTAAGTATTGAAAATTTACCAAAAGATACAGTAAATAATACAGTTTATCAAATTATTACTAAAATAGCTTATATGGCACGTAGGCCTTATTCTACCCCAATACAAAAAAACTTATTTGCGGATATTATAGATGAAATATTTTTAAGATATACACCAAAAGATATGTTTATTACTCAACGCCCTTCAAATGTTATCAATAATATTCCTTATAGAATTGATTAAATAATAATCTATATTTTTTACAAAGAAGATAATGTAAAAGTTGAAGTAGTAATATTATGAGTAATATTATGTAAATCTTTATAGTCTTTGCGCATTTTTTTTAGCGACCATATCCCATAAATATTGTCTTCCCAACCGTATATAACCAATTTATCATAATGATATTTAATAATATTATCGCAAATTATTACCAATGGTTCTGTTATATCATAATAATCTCCCATCTTTTCCATTAATTTTTTATAATAAGCATCTTCGTATATATTACTCATTGATTTAATAGCAATATCCTTATCATATTTACTTTTACTATTGATAACATCCTTTATATAGTCTGTAAGTAAATTACATTCGTCATTCATATTAAAATTTTTGCGGTTAGCAATAAATTCCTCTAAAATGTCTTTACATAATTGCTTGATAATTGGTATTTTATCTAAATTATAATTATTAAATAACATTTCTTTTTATTTTTCTAATAATTATATAAAAGATGTATTAATCATTTTTTATATAATTATTAGAAAAATAAAAAAGATAAGTAAATATTACTATCAATAAATGCGAGTGCTTGTTCCTAATCCTGTTGGATTAACCTCTACTTTTTCACAACTTACACCATCGCATCTAACAATATATTGTTGAGGATACATAGTTCCTTGTTCCGCAAATGGGCGTGTGCAAGGCGCGCATGGAGTTAGATTTCCTAACATAGTAACTCTATTGCGTTCCATTAATTTTTCAGCATTTTCTTGTAAATAAATTCTACTTTCATAGCTGCTTCTAATCATATTATTGTTATATAAATCTAATAATAACTCTGAATTGACCATGCAGCGAGGTCTATAATCTGTGAACGCACGACCATCCGCCATTTTCAAAGGACAATGTTGTGTTGGTTCTTTTGATGAACTAAAACTCATTTATTATATCTATACAAATACAATATTTTTTATTTTGCATTTTCTATAATACGGGTCATTAGTTGTTTTTTAGTTCCATCTGAACTAATATTATTTGAATCACATATTTCTTTAAGTTTATCTAAAGGCATTTTAGAATATTTTTTAACTAATGTTTTATCATATTTTTTATCATCACTTGTGAAAGTTATTTCTGAAGTTACAGAAATATTATCAGGTTCATTATGTTCAATATCATCTGATTCATTTAAAACATTGTTTTCAGCAATAATTTTTATATTAACCATTTTATTTATATCAGTTTCTATATCATTGCTAACATCTGAAATATTTGTAAAAGTTATTACATCTATATCATTAATTTTTTGAGTATCATATTTTAAATCATCTTGCGGGATTGCGGATATATACTGAGCCATATCTTCATTAATTGAAATATTATCAATATTACTTTTTGAAAATATCGGGCATTTATCTTCGGTATTATCGGTATCATAGGTATTTTCAGAATCGCTTTTGACACCGCCTTTTGAAGGAAAACATACAGATTGATTACACGCATTGATAGGCGAAAAATCCTTAAATATTTCATTCATTATAATATCTGATTTTTCAATATTTCTTGTTATGCTATCTTCGCGAACATCTTTCTTAATTAAATTAACACGCTTCTCAAGAACAAAAAAATTACCCTCAAGTATTATTACTTTTCTCCATAAAAACATAACAAGGAAGACAATAATTATTAATATCAATAAATTAATATATGTTTGATCAAATATAAAACTATACATTATTTATTAAAATCATCACATATTTTGTTTTTCATTTTAATCGCATTATCTATAATTATAGAAGGAAATTCCTTAATATCTAATAATTCAATAGCAATACATAAATAGGAATATCCGCGTTTTATTTTATATGGAAATATATATTTATTATTATGCGGTATAGCATCTACCGATAAATTAATAAACTTAGTTGGATATAATTCCTCTAATTTTACTAATCTATGAAAATGTGTTGTTATTATTAAAGTTATGCCATTTAGTTTGCTTAAATATTCTATAACAGCATAAGCGGTTGCCATTCCTTCTGTAGGAGGCGTTGAATGCATCGGTTCGTCCATTAAAAACAACCCTTTTTTATTTTTATTGCTTATCTCAATTGCCTTATTAATCATATTTAAACAATACTCTGCTTCAGCTTCAAAATATGAGCGTGTTCCTAATATATCTGAAACACGCATAAATGAATTTATTGTATCATATAATATTATTTTAGAGCGTAAGCTATAAGTTATACCAATTGTTTGAGCTAATATAACATTCGCAAGTATTGTTTTAACATAAGTTGTTTTTCCTCCGGCGTTTGGACCAGTAACTATAATATTCTTGTCTAAATTTATAGGATTAGCTATTTGATCATCTTTTAATATAGGATTTTTAGCATCCCATAATAATGTTTGGTTAGAATAAGAAACTTTAGACCACTCTCCCGATAGTAATAATTTATTTATAGTTTCAATAACATCAATCGCATATATTGTTTTTAATAATGAAGAAATATCTTTCTTTATGCTATCATCTTTCCATATCCTATATATATCTGTCATAGAATTATTTATATTAATACGCTGATATGTCTCACTAATATTAAAATATGGAGTTATGATATTACTTGGTAAATTTTTCATAATATTTTGTGAATGTCTTACAAAATGAACAAGGCCTTGCATTTTTGCGTGAAGTTTATATTTTGTATTATGTAAAAACAATGCTATCTCATAAGTTTGATACATATTATAAAGATATACACCAACATATAAAAAGATAGATATGAATTTTGTTATATCCGTTCTAAAATTTCCAGTTGTTTTAAACAAAAGTTTGATTATATTATAAAATATTTCAATATAGGATGTTATAGAAATATTCATTTTCAAATAATTTGTCAGATATAAATATGGTGCGATAAATGCGCTTAAAGGATATAGAATTGATGTTGCCGGAATAAAATAAATTTTATATAAATGATATAAATCTAATACTTGTTCAATGTAATTTATATAATTTATAATAAATGTAGAAGGAAATAATATTTCTATTGATGAATTATTATTTATTTCCTCCGCAATTTTATAAATCCACAAAATATCATTCTCATATTCTTTGAGTATTTCTATATCTATATCATAATTTATTATAGTATTTTGACGTTTTTCTAATAATTCTCTATCATTTATAGGGTGCTTTACTAATTTTTCTATTAATATCTGACTTCCTTCTAATATAGGAAGTTTTGATATCCATTTATCTATATTGGTATCTTTATATACATCATCAGATATATCTATTTTATTACCCTTAATTATATCATCTGTTATAATCTTATTAAGAATAAGTTGCTTCTTTGATATATCAAAATCAAATAATTCTTCAAACTCTTTTAATATCTCTTCGTCCATATTTGTATTAATTTAATATATATTTAATAATTACAAATTATAAAAAATTGATATAAAAACTCGCATTCATATTATTATAATATAATAATGATACAAAGCGATTATATAACAATTTATAATAATGGCATGATACATATAATTAATAGAGAACCATATGAAACAAATATGGACGTATATAAAAGAGCATGGTTTATTATTAAAAATAAACATCTGGATAATAATAAAAATAAACTACAATCAATATCATTAATAGATAATTATAAAAACAAGGGAATGGTATATGATTTGTATTAAATATTTTACATAGTATTAGTCTTAGTTTTAGTCTTAGTCTTAGTCTTGGATTTTGTATTGGTTTTAGTCGTTTTGTTTTTATTTGCAATTTTTTTTTGCTCTAATGATAATTTAATACCAGCTAATAATACTGCTGATATTAGAGGTGCAAGATTAAAACCTCCTTTTTTAGGTTTAACTAACGGTTTAACGCTTGATTTAGGCTTCTTTTTTTGCGTTGGCATTATTCTATTATAATTAAAATAAATTAATTTTATAGCAAATACTTAAATACTATATATACTGCTATAATAGTCGTTATAAAATTTAAAATCATTAATAATATTATGAAAGGAATTAGATAATATAATATATATATTAGTATTGGTTTTACAATCTCATATCTTATATTAGATTTGAGTAGTTCGTCCTTAATAAAATCTATTAATATATTTGCAAAACTATCATTCTCAGCATCTTTTTCTTGTATATCGCTTATATTATCATATTCATCATTCGGTTTATTTTCAATTATTTTATTATACATCATTTATAATTTAATAGAATATAAAGAATATAAGATTAATAATAAAAATTTACTTCAAAAATTCATGCGCGCGTCAATCAAATATCATTAATAAGATATCGTTAAAAATAGATAAATAATGCCCTTTCCTTATCACCCTCCTGCTATTCTCAAAAAACCCGAAAAGAAAGATGATAAATTTATAGCAAAAGTAATAGAACCTATCAAAATTATATTAACAGATATAAAATTAAAATCAATAAGACGCTTAATTGATAATAAAGGGTACAATATTTCTATTTATATACCAGAGAATATAAATAATGAAGGAATAACTAATATTAATAAATTGGACGATAATATTATGAAAGAAATTATTAATTCTTCCCGTAAATGGTTTAATAAGGATTTTACGCATAATGAATTAATTGAAATGTATAATAAAAGTTATTGTTCACAAACTAAAACTATGTCTGTTATATTTACTAATACTAAGTATCCAAAATTAATATATAATAATAAAAATGTTGAAACAGTTGATAATATTATTAGTTTATTAAGAGAAAATAACCATTACAAGAAGTGTATAATTAATATTGAACTTGAGTATCATGGAATATATTTTTATGCGGATAATACTAAAAATAAATGGATAGTAAGTTCCATAGATATAACAGATATAAGTAATGATAACAATGATAATGATTGGATAAATAAGGAAGACATTATAGATAAACTAAATGATAATATAAATTTAATTAATAATCGTATGAATAAGCGAGTTATAGAATTACAAAAATATATAAATGAATTGGAGGAAAATAAATTAAACATAAATAAATTATTTTTAGAGTTGAAAGTATCCCCTTATAATAATATACAAGAACCATTAAATAAAATTAATCAATTAATAATTTACCAAGAAAGTAAAATTAATAATATATAAAAAACTTTTAAATATAATCTATTGTAAATAATAGATAGATATATAATAAGAAAATATAATATGGGTTCTAATAAAAACGTTGTTATATCATTTTCTATTGCGATATTGCTATTACTTTCACTATTATTATTATTAACATATAATTCTAAATGTTCAAGCAATAATAAAATGCAAATGAATAATATGGATAAATCACAAAATATACCTACTGGATATTCAAATGATAATGAAAAATATTATAATTTTGAGAGATTTACAGCTCCTAGTGAAGATTATATAAAACTTCAACAACAAGCTTATCAAGCTCAGCAAGCACAACCTCGTGCTCCATCTCAATCACCGCAATCTTCATCGCAATCTTCATCGCAAAATGTTGGCTATAATAGTTTTAACCCGAATCCTGAATTAGCTTCTTCCGGAATTGGAAATTATTCGCCATCTAACCCTGAATATAATTCATCACAAATGTTAGATACTCAACAAAGCGACACTTATGACATAAATAGTCAATTTGCCACAGCAAGTTCTGGTGGTGCCGCTTCACAATCAGGTGCACAATCTTGTTTCCCCCGTGATAGATTAACCGCAAGTGATTTATTACCTAAAGATGCTGCTGATAGCAAATGGGCGCGTATAAATCCTTCAGGAGCCGGAGATATTCATGATCAAAATTATTTAACAGCTGGTTTTCATGTAGGAGTTAATACTGTTGGACAATCATTAAGAAATGCTAATCTTCAATTACGTTCAGAAATACCTAATCCGCAAAATGCGGTAGGTCCTTGGATGATAAGCACAATTGAACCGGACTTTCGCCAAAATACCCTTGAAATTGGAAGCTCAGCAGCATATTAAATAATATATTCTTAATAATTTTTTTATAATATTTAGTAATTCTTTACTTAAAGAATAAAATATTTCTAAATTTAAACATGAGTGATTTTGGACAAAATCTTCTATTATCTTCGTTAACTAATTTTTATAATAAAAATACAAATTTTAAATTAACACTAAAAGAAATCATAGAAGGAAAACATAAGTTATCACTAAGAATTATTGAATGGCTTGTTACACATTACGCAAAATCCCATAATATTTATTATTGGGTTGATGAAGAAAAAAACATATATAATATACTACCTGATAATATCAAGGGTAATGTAAAAAAAATCAATCTATACCAAGATTATAGAGCACAATTGAAATCATATAGCAAATTTAACTTTGATTCTTTTCGCAGACATCATCGTATAACTTTTTTTATTAATATGGAAAGAAAGGAATATATAGAAACAACTATTGGACAACTAAACTTTTTTAGATGGATTTTTAATAATAGTATTATAAATTATGCTATTAATAACTATGATATAATTTATAAAAAAATGATAGATAATAATACTTGTAAAGTTAAAAATAAAGTTAATATATTACATAATCATGATATTATAAAAACAAAATGTTTATTGAGATTTGATTAATTATTGTAAATTTAATTTTTGCTTTATTAATGTAATATCTTCTGAAAGCTTATTATATTTTTCTTTTAATTCAATATTATCATTTATTAATAATTTATTTTTTTCATTTAATCCCTTTATTGCTTCAACAAATAATGGCGCTAATCTTTCATATGATATTGATAAATATTTTTCTCCAGATTTTGATACTGTTTTTCCATCCTTATCCTTTGTTTTATCAAATGGTGCTATATCAACTAACTCTGGTAATACTTTTTGAACTTCTTGAGCACTTAAACCAACCTCTGTTTCAGTACTTATTATTCCATAGGAATGTCCTAATTCATTAACTTTATAATAAAAACCGTTTAATTTATCAATTTTATTAAGAGATTCACTTATATTTGCTATCCTTGTTTTTAAACGCTCATCAGATAGTGTTTGATATGCAGTTATATTACCAGATGATGTAATATTACCAGCAACATACATATCTCCAACAACATGTAATTTAATTGCGGTTGATGCAATTGTTGCTGTTCCAATTCCAACACCACCAGAAGCATTTAAATATATATTGTCATCTGTATCATTTAATGTTCCTAATTCAAATGTGCATGCTTCACCTGTTCGTTGATAATATTTAATCCATGCTAAATCACCTGTTCCTCCACCAGGGTCTCCTGGCCATATAATACCATTAGTTCCAGATCCAGTTGAAGGAACTATAGAACCTAAAGATTTTAATGATTGTCCTGATGGAACAGTTATACCAGCATTTCCTGTTATTAATCCTGATGCGGTAATCGCTGTTGTTGAGATATTACTTACTGTTAATAAACTAGTACCAGACGTCCATGTTAAACTGGTGCTTGTAGTTGTTGCTCCATTACCATTACCTATTATAAGTTGCCCAGCTGTGCTTGAGATACTTGCTTGTTTTCCATCTAATGCTGTCTGTAATCTATTACTTGTAGATAATACATAGTTGCTTTGATTATCAGATAATCTTAGTGTGTAATTACTTCCAAAACCTACTTCTTCTCTTATGCGAGGCACTAAGATATTACTTGTTGATAATACATAGTTGCTTTGATTA
>Ga0304730_1002283_pt1 | contig 13820 bp, 12 predicted proteins | sample M_130628_MF_Meta_FD_190474 | JGI IMG/M metagenome (GOLD analysis project Ga0304730, IMG submission 190474) | Freshwater microbial communities from Lake Montjoie, Canada to study carbon cycling - M_130628_MF_MetaG (v2) (version 2) | ecosystem: Environmental > Aquatic > Freshwater > Lake | place...
TCGTTGAATCAAGAACAAAAGGTGTTGCACCTTGGATTTGGATGCTATCTCCAGCAGCTGCGACAACATCATCTACGACTGCGCCAGCACTTGTTGCATTACGAATAATGACTTCAAAACTCTGGCTTGCACGGTATCCGATCTGAACGGAACCCTTGTCTTGGGAGTAGATGTATTCAGGGTAGACAGAGATGCTCGTTGTCTTAATATCTTTTGTTGCAATCTTCTTGGCAACAAGTGCTGCGCGCACCTTAGCTGCAGCGGCAGAAGTCTTCGATAGAGCCTCTGCACTTGTGCCTGCAATATGTGTGACATTCGCATTGAGCCGCACCGCATCTGGAGTTACCTTGACGACGCCTTCTGCATTAATCGTGATGTAGCGCTCTGGAGTTGCAGCTGATGCCGGAAAGGCAAACGCTGCTGCTGCGACAAGAGCGACTGCTGCCACTACTGGGATTGCGATAAGTTTCTTTGTAAGTTTCATGAGGTAAGTATCGCACCTCTTTATAACGTTTATCTGTGTAGCAACTGATACAACTCTGTGTGATCTGCACACATTTTTTCTAATGAGAAATAACGGCTAGCCCTCTCGCGTCCTGCTTTGCCCATAATTTCACGCAGAACAGGGTCAATTGCCAGCTTCTGCAAAGCATCTGCAAGTGCTGCAGGCTCACTATCTACGAGGTATCCATTTACTTCATTAACTAGCACGTCTGATACTGAACCAACATTTGTGGAGACCAATGGCAATCCGGCCATTGAGGCTTGGATTAAGGTTAGTGGCACCGCCTCATTGTCACTTGTGAGAACAGCAATATCAGAAGCTGCAATCAGTTTTGGAATATCACTTCTCCAGCCCAAAAATGTTATTGGAAGGCCTTTCTCGTTAGCCCGATCACGGAGACCATCTAGTAGTTCTCCATCTCCAGCTGCAAGCACTCGAATGTCAACTTTTCTCTTTACTAACTCACCAATCGAATCAATGAGCCTATCGGGACGTTTAATCGCCGTCATTCGACCAACAAAAAGAATGTAAGTCTCATTCTCTTTCAGGGCAAGTTCTTTTCGCACAACTGCCTTCATTTCAAAAACTCTGCTTGGCAATCCAGGAAAAAAGACGTTAAAGCTTGCTCTCCTTCCTAGCCCGATTGCCTCCAAATCCATTCTTACCTGACTGCCCATTGCTACAAAGGAATCCGTAAATCTTTCTAGAAATTTCTCGATCGAATAAACAAGTTTTGTCTTCCAGGATGAGAAGTATCCGGTGAGAAGGTGTCCGTGAAAGGTGTGCACCCGAAACGGCCTTGGCTTCACTGTCGAGGCCGCAAGTCTTCCCAGTAACCCCGCCTTTGATGTGTGGGTGTGAACGACATCAACGTGAAGATTGATTATTGATCGTCTGATCTCAAAAAAAGCTTGAAGATCATTCTTTAAACTAAATTTTTTCTGAAGATGGGTAACTCTGATGAGCTGGTAGTTAGGCTTGTGGATGGATAGATAATCTTCCTCCGTTTCATCGCAAGATCCAGTTAATAGCGTGGCCTCAATGAGATGAGGATTAAAAGAAGACAACAAGTCATCAAGAAGAACCGCCACGCCTCCCGTATTCATGCGGGTGACTACGTGGAGAACTTTGATCGGACGACCCAAATTTTCAGCCATGTGGGTATCTTCTCGCAAAAGCAGGGATAATTGCGGACATGAGCACCGGCCAATTCGTATCGCGCTGTACCGCAGATGCGATGACTTCAGCTGCCGCCTCAATAAAAGATGGAAATCTCGTCGCATTTCCAACAGAAACTGTCTACGGGCTAGGCGCCGATGCATCGAGCGCTAATGCAGTTGCCAAGATCTATGCAGCAAAGGGTCGCCCGGCAGATCACCCACTCATCGTTCATATCGCTTCTATGGATGGAATCGGATACTGGGCAGATGAGATTTCAGAGTACGCAATTGCGTTAGCCCGCACGTTCTGGCCAGGACCCATGACACTTATCTGTAAGCGATCACCAGAGGCGAAGGATTTTGTTACCGGGGGACAAGACACTGTCGGCCTGCGAGTACCTGATCACGTCGTTGCACTTGCACTTCTCGAAGCTGCAAAACAAATGGGTGTTCACGGAATCGCCGCTCCTAGCGCCAACCGCTTTGGCCATGTCTCGCCGACGAAGGCAGATGCAGTTCGTGAAGAACTCGATCAATACCTTTCTGCCGATGACATCATCCTTGATGGGGGACCTTCACAAGTTGGTGTCGAATCAACAATCATCGACTGCACCGGCAACGATCCACACATTCTTCGACCTGGAGCGATAACTCAGGCGATGATTGAAGAAGTCACAGGACTTAAAGTCACTGACGCACAGAGTGAAACCCGCGTCAGCGGTTCACTTGAAAATCACTACGCGCCACAAGCAATGGTTGTACTTGATACGACTCCACAATCAGGCGATGGGTACATCGCGATGATTGATAAGCCAACACCTGCAGGAGTTATTCGACTGGCTTCACCACAATCTATTGACGAATATGCACGCATTCTTTACGCGTCACTTCGCGAAGGAGATTCACAAAAGTTAACCCGCATTTACATCGACCAACCAGCCGGAGATGGCCTTGCCATCGCAATCTGTGACCGCCTGCAGCGCGCAGCCCGAGGGCGTTAGAAGAAGTAAACCACCACTAGAAAACCAAATAATTGCCGAGGGGGCTTCAGTCAGTTTTTGATAAGTCGCTTGACGTTACAATAACTACGCTCGGAAGCGGAAAAATCATTGCACCACCAGACTTTAGATAGTTTGATTCTCTGCTAACAAATGACTCCTTTAGGAACCATGGGCCGATTAACAAGTATTCAGGAGGATTCGCTCTCATTTCTGCTTCGGAAATGATTTCCTTACCGATGACAGAGTAAATCTTACCGACTTTCTCCTCCTGTCGTTCAACAGCCGCAGCCACAACGTTTATCTCAGGTTCAAGTGCTTGCCAAATGGTTCCACCGCGAGTAGATGCGCCATAAATTTGGATCCGCTTCTTTTCTGAAGCTATTTGCGTCAAAAGATTCTTCAGCCTCTGAATGTTTTCTGCCACAGATGATCGGAATTTTTCAAACCCGAGTCGTTCTGATATCCCTAAGCGTTCTTCCGCAAGCAAAGTTTCTTCAACCCGAGGTGACGATTTAAATACACCCTTATGAGCAAATACAGTCATGATCGAGCCACCGTTTATCGATGGGAAATCTATATCAATGATTTCAAGACCATTCCGCGAAATAAGGTTATTCAGCGCTGTTAAGGAAAAATAAGTTATGTGCTCATGGCAGATATTATCAAAGGAGACATTCTCAATCATTGAGACCAAGTAATTTTGCTGAACAATCCAAATACCATTTGGATTGAGGCACTCCTTGACTTCCCGAACAAAAGCTTCCGGATCGTCCAAGTCATAAAACATCGAGACACTTGAGATTACATCAAAACTTTCACCTACAGCCGCCTTTGAGAAAAATTCAGCAATAATCTTGTCGGCATTTTGATGGGATTCGACTGAAAACTTTTTTACTGGATCTATTCCAACTCTCCGAAAATCCTTTGGAACGAAACCCAACAAGGTCCCATCATTACATGCGATGTCTAACCAACTTTTCGCGTCCGGATTTTGGTTCAAACCTGTCTCAACAACCCACTTCAAATTCTGGCGAATAAGTTCATTTGTGCCTGATCGGTACCCGTACCCATCGTGATACATGAGGTCTCGATCTACGGTTGTATCCAGCTGTGCCAAACCGCAATTTTCGCATAGAAGTAGGTTTAGCGGAAAACTTTCCGGGTTACTTTTGTCATTGCGAAAATCAGATAAGTACTGGTTTCCTAAATCTAGAATCGAGACTAATTTACTCTCCTTGCAAATTCTGCATTTATCGATCATACGTTTTTTCTCCAGTAGTCAAGGGTCTCTTCCAGTGTGGTCTCGAGTTCGAACTTAGTTTTCCACCCAAACTCCTTGAAAACTTTTTCAGTTGAGGGTGACGGAAATCTGCTAGATTGCGGTCTGAATAGGTTTGGATTTCCATCTAGTATGATTTCACTTTTACTCATGCGAATTAATATATCTAGAACTTCTTTGATCGAGGCGTTACGGGAAGATGCTAAGTTATACAAACCGGTCTTTCCAATCAAAAGTACATACGCTTCCACAATATCTCTCACGTCCGAATAATTCCTAATTGCCTCCAAATTCCCATGAGTCACCGGCAGATTGTACTTCTCTGCGAGAGCGACTCTCTTTGCGAATGCAGATGTTGCGTAGATTGAACTTGTGCCTGGGCCAAAATGATTCCAAGCTCTTGTACAGACAACGTTCATGCCATACATACGAGAATAAACCAAACCTAGGTTGGTAGCGGCTAACTTTGTCACACCATATGGCGTTGTAGGCAGACACACGGAGTTTTCGTCTAATTCAGCATCGTCTCGATCATATCCGTACTCTTCGGACGTGCCGGCGATATGAATTGAACTTGTATGGCCTGTTTCTCGTACAGCATTCAGTACATTTAGGGTGCCCAGCACGTTTACATCAAAACCACGCTTGGAATTGTAAGAAGTTTCAGGAACATAGGCTTGGGCTGCAAGGTGAAATATCCCATCAGGAGAATGTTGGTCAACAAAGTTACGAACTTCCTCATAATCGCGGATATCTTGACCCAGTCGAATGTCAAACTTGACTACTTCTAGATCCATGGAATGGAGCTTTCTCGTCAAGTATTGGCCAACTTGGCCCTCACTACCTGTCACCATAACTTTGCGCATGAAGCAGTCCTTTAACTAGTTGGCAATTGAGCTAGACCCCAATCGTATCCACCAAAATGAATCAATTAATCAATTTTCTAAAAAGTCTGTGAAATCTTCGCCTATATTTTTGCTTCTTTCGGTTGAGCTGTAGGGCAAATTGCAAAAAAAACCATTCCAGTGAGACCCTCAAGGCCCCTTTGAGTTTTTCATGGACAGTTCTAAAGGCTGTCTTTTCTGACAACGCATCAGCAAAATGGCCTGGTGGAGTACTCCATAAACGCAAGAGCTCACTTGCTGCAAATTCTGAACTATATCCAACTAAATGATCATCAGCATCGATCTGAATTGGGTGTATCAAGGGATGCTCAATCAAATAATTATCTAAATCAATCACCTCCACTCCAGCCCGTGCAGCCAATGCAAATTCCTCAAGAGCGCTTCCTTTTGGAACGACCACGCTCAAACCGAAATTCAAGGCATCCATAAGCCTTCCTGAAGATCCCAGGATATTAACTTTGGCACGGTACAGGAACCACACTTTCCGAACAGACCGAAAAAGCGTTTCGTAAGACTCACCACTAATTCTCTGATTTACAACTTGATAATTTTTATTGACTAAATAATTTGAAAGGCCTTCTGTAGCCAGTTCACCAAACCTCGCATCAAGTATTACTGCATCTGAACCATCCACTGCAATTCCCTCAAGATCTGAAATTATCTGGCCTTCGATAAAATCACCGCTAAAAAGAATTAAATTTGAGCGGCCATCTCCAAGGATAGGAGCCGAGCCGCTAAAGGTTGAAAACACAGGAAAGACGTCTAAGTTTACACTGAGCAATTCTCCGAGAAGCTTCCCACTCATTTTACTTTCGGATGTCATCTTGATCCAGTGAGAATTTTTTGAGTCTTGCGAGATGATTTTCCGGTACATGAAATTTACAAAACGATCCTTTAAAAGATTTTCATAAAGTTCAACCTGGTGTAAGTTGACGATTGCATTCACGTTAATACCCTGAGAGCGTAAAAGTTTTAGTGCTAGGAGAAAAGCCATGGAACCTTCGTAGATATAGATAAACAAAGTTCCCGAACTTGAAATTGATTTAAGCCCCTCACATAAATGCAATATCTCCTTTAATGAGATCGTTCCGTCGGGGCGCTTGAAAGAATCCCGCACCAATGCAAATGAATTTGGACTTTGCAAACATCCCTCTGCCCCAAAATAGAAGTGCGATGATCCATTGGGACCCACAAGATCACACAATGAATTTAAGAGTGCAAGATGAAATCGTTCATAATGGCCTTCTGCTCCAATGTGAAAAAATGGAGATATTCCAAGGTAAACATCTTTCACGTTCTCAGGTTACAGTAAGTACGAACCTGACCCAAGATTTTCAAGACTCAACGTGTCCCGCGTGAACTAAAGTGAACCAAAGACGACCTTAAGACTCTAGATTTTGCTGCAATAATCGTGAAAGCCAGACTTTGCTAGTGGAGATCAATTAGCTTCTAAAGTTCAACTGGAGCTCGTTAACACTCATTCATAATTAGCTAGTGATAATTTCAAGTTTTAGGTACTAATGTTCCATTGTGTTCTCGAGAACCACATTCTTCATCTGCCTGCCCTAAATTTTTGGTCGATAGGGATCCTTGAACGTAAGCATCATTAGCGCCGCATAGGCTTATTTCAGGCGTGAAGAACCTCAGACTTAGCTTGGTTCCGTTTTGTGCGCTAAAACCCAAATTACCCTTTCGAACCAAACATTTGGCCTTAAATGTCAATTTGTGAACTACTTCGCAGGCCCAGATAATACTTGTTACAATGAGTTTATGGGGACTAAATCACTCGTAACGGAATTCGCTTCCCCAAAAGAATTTTTTGAACAAATAGCCGGGCGCTCAGAAATTCAACTTTTATCAAATGAACACATTCGGGAGTTCTACGCTGACAAGAAGATACTCATCACCGGAGCCGGTGGAACTATTGGCTCATCTGTTGCTCGGAGACTAAATGAAGCGAATATTCAACAGACTTTTTATCTAGATAGGGATGAGTCTGCACTTCACGCATTAGCTTTGAGTTTGTCAGACACGGCAGCGTCACACTCGGACAAGTGCCTGGTTGCTGATGTTAGGGATGTGACAGCTCTAGAAAGCATTTTTTTGGAGATTAAACCCGATTTAATCATTCACACAGCCGCGCTAAAGCATCTGGTGGTGCTTGAAAGATTTCCAAGGGAAGGGGTGCTAACTAACATTTTTGGGACTCTTAACGTTGTGGAGGCCGCCGAAAGAGTCGGAATAGGGCAGATACTGAATGTTTCCACCGATAAAGCGGCTCTACCTACGTCTGTACTAGGAAAAACAAAGTTGATCGCAGAACATATAACTCAAGACAAATCATCGAGCAATATGGTTACAAGTTCGGTCCGATTTGGAAACGTGTTCGCATCCCGAGGTTCTGTGATCGAGACTTTCGTTCATCAGATTCAGAATAATCTTCTGGTCACTATCACACATCCAGACGTAACAAGATTTTTTATGTCGCACAATGAAGCTGCAAATCTAATTCTTGCTACGTGTACGATGCGATCAAATGCAGTTTTCGTTCAGGAGATGGGCGCCCGAATAAAGATTCTTGATGTAGTTCAACGCCTTGGGGAAGCCTTACAGATGGAACCTCAACTCTCATTCGTTGGTCTGCACAATGGAGAGAAGCTACACGAGGACCTCTACGAAAAAGACTTTACTGCGACGGATATACCTTCAATCGTCCAGCTTCCGTTCTCTGGAAATGTATTTACTCCGGAAGAATTGCGTGGAATTCAATTACCTCAGAGTAACGAAGAGGCTTTGATCCTGATTTCGAAGTTAATTAATCAAATTGAAGTTCGATCTAAATGATGAGATTTTTTGCCAAGAAATCCGTTCTGGTGCACTTAATTTTGCTTAGGTTTAGAGCCAGCTATTTGGGCTCCAGCGAGCAGATCGTTAACCTGAAACGAGGACATAAGAAATGGAGAAATAATTCATCAACAAAGAAAATATTGATCGTTGGCATGAGTGAATCACCTCATTTGGAGACATGGATCAAAGGCCTGGCAGAGTCTGGGATTACGAAAACTATTTGGCTTTTCCCGTCTGATTTACCGACTCGAAAGTTGAGAGTTGAGAACTTAACGATTAAACAGTTTCCATATTCCCCAGTTAATCAAGTCACCAGGATTGTCTTCAAAGGGTTCGACTTACTAACAAAACGTTTATGGCGAAGTTACTTTCTTTACATTGAAATTAGAAGAATTAAGCCAACGCACATACATTTCCATGAGACTCAACACGGGGCATATATTTATAATCCTATTTCTCAGCACCCTAAAAATAGTTTTAGTGGTAAGTTGATTTTATCAACATGGGGTAGTGACCTCATTGTTTACGGAAAATCTGAGAGCCATTCGCACCAAATAAAACAAGTTCTTTCCTGGGTGCAGTTGCTTACATCCGAAAGAACCGAGGATTTTGAGGTTGCAATATCAAATGGTTTCAAAGGGAATTTTATGGCTCCGATTTACATCACCGTGGGACAAAGTGATTTGCAATCACAGGCTATCAAAACCTCTGAACGCCATGAAGTCCTTATAAAAGGATATCAAGATAACCATGGGCGGGCCTTAAACGCTCTTGCAGCCATTGAACAACTTGCTCATCAAATTGACCTTAGAAGATATCAATTTCGTATTTTTTCGGCTTCTGCTCCAGTTGTCTTGAGGAGTGAAATCATGAGAACTGATTTGGGGTTAGATGTTCAAGTTTTGCCAAGGATGTCAAAATCCGAGTTAATGAATCACTTTAAATCAGCTCGAATCTATATAGGTCTCTCTATTTCCGATGGACTTTCAACTGCGATGGTTGAGGCGATGAATTATGGTGCTTTCCCGATTCAAAGCTTAAATTCTGCCGCTCCTAAATTTTTAACAAACACGGTTTCAGGGGGAATCGTTGATCCTTGGGATTTGGACAAAATCGTGAGTCTGCTGAGACTTGCCCTCGAAGAGGATGATCTGGTTAATTCTGCGGCAACGACCAACCTTGAGACCCTGAAACGTAAGTATAGGTGGGATATAGGAATTATAAAGCTTATAGAGATTTACACCTAAATAAGTTGACGGTAAGAAAATATCCGATCCCGCGTAGATTCAGGATGGCACAGTTTTCCAATGAGTATACGTCAGATTATCGAAGAAGTCACCGGACTTAAAGTCACCGATGCACAGAACGAAATTCGCGTAAGTGGTTCACTTGAAAATCATTATGCGCCACAAGCAACAGTTGTACTTGATACATCTCCACAAACAGGTGATGGATATATCGCGATGAGTGATAAACAAACACCTGCCGGAGTTATTCGATTAGCGGCACCACAAAACACTGAAGAATATGCACGTATTCTTTACGCATCACTTCGCGATGGTGATTCACAAAAACTAACTCGCATCTGCATTGATCAACCTCAGGGAGATGGCCTTGCCATCGCTATCTGTGACCGCTTACAGCGCGCAGCCCGAGGGCGCTAGAGATGCAGAAACTCGGCTAAGATATGCCAGCATTAAAGATGCAGTTGGGGCCTTTAGCTCAGTCGGTAGAGCAACGGACTTTTAATCCGTGGGTCGTGGGTTCGAGCCCCACAGGGCCCACGCATAAAGAAAATCACCCCCCGGTCTTCAGTGACCATACCTAGACCAGTCCATCTTTGACTGGTCATCATGGGGCTAACCCCGCATAAATGAGTGACCATCACTCGGTAAGTGAAATGACGGTCTAAAAAGGGCCGAACTTGAACCGAGGTGGCTCTAATGCGCGACATTCGCACCTTTATCGATTGGCTGAGCTATCACCCAACGTGCGATGAGATCTCTCGTGCTCTTGTCATGGAATACATGGCTGGCCTTGGCGCTTGCTGTGCTCGAATTGGGCGCCTGCACCCCAACGATTCACTCGAGTTCTTAGGTGAATATGGATTTGATGCCGGACAGGCGAAGCAGACATTTCCAAGTGAAGTGTGGCGTTCATGGGAAAACGATGAAGCACTTATTGCACTCGGTAAGAACGCGGCGCCATGGAATCCTTCACGGAATTTATTAATGATTCAACTGCGTGAACGCGGTGCAGTGCACGGTTATCTCGTACTGCGTTTTTCAAATCCGGTTCAGGATACTGAATCCGTCGAAGAGGTAGCACGTAATTACGCCGTTGCACTTGGGCTCTACCTCTCGCTCTCACACGAACCAGGATCTGGTTCACCTCGTAACATCATTGAACGTGCGGATACAGCATCAGATCAACTTACTCCTCGCCAAATTTCAATCTTGCGTGGAATGGTTGAAGGAAAAACTAATCATGAACTTGCAAACGAACTTGGCTTTAGTGTGAGCACAATTCGACATGAGACGATGCGCATCTACCAGGCGCTAACTGTCAGCGATCGCAAAGAAGCCGCAAAGAAAGCAATATCTCTAGCTCTTATCTAAATTGCTTCTGTGAGATGATCGGCAGGTGAGTAAGAGTAAATCGCAATCCTGGCTGGGTCTTTATATTGCTCTCGGCATTGTCTGGGGTTGCTCCTTTATCTTCATCAAGCTCGGTCTTGAATTTCTCACTCCATTCGGTGTCGCATTCGGACGGTGCGCACTTGGTTCCCTCACGCTCCTTATTTACTTAAAGATTAAGGGATTAACGCTAGTACGAGATAAGAAACTGATTGGCCATCTCTGGGTTGTTGCCCTGCTACTCAATGTAATTCCTGGCATTTTCTTTGCTTGGGCCGAGACTGAAGTAACTTCTATTTTGGCGGGAATTATCAATGCAGTAACACCACTTATGACTCTGATCGCCATCATGTTGGTTTCACGAAATGAAAAACCAACTACGCCACAAGTTTTTGGCTTGCTACTTGGATTTCTTGGCGTTTTGACTGTACTTGGTGCATGGCAAGGGCTGGGGGATAACCCTCTCTGGGCAATTCTTATTCTTCTCACAGCAGTAACTTGTTACGGTTTCTCTTTCCCATATAGCCGCAGATTTATTCTGCCCGCTCAACTCAAACCAGAAGTAATGGCGGCAACTCAAGTCACACTCGCAGCCTTCACGTTGCTCCCGCTCTACCTATTTGATGGGATCGCTAAAGATCAATATCGAGTTGGCCCCCTACTTGCAATGGTGGCGCTCGGGGTCTTTGGTAGTGGCTTTGCCTATATCTGGAATTTCACAATAATGCGTGATGCGGGAAGTGCGATTGCAAGCAGCGTCACTTATGTAACACCATTGGTGGCCGTTCTTGTGGGATTCATTTTCTTAGATGAGATCCCACATTGGTATGAGCCACTAGGTGCCGCCATCGTATTGCTAGGCGCGGCGATTGCTCAGGGACGAATTAAAGTTTTTCGAGAAAAAATTTAATCAATCTGGAACGGTTGGCGAATCGGACCAAGTTCGATTCCCGCTGCAGCATGATCTGTATTCTCTCCACGAGCTAACTGTGCGGCATGTGCTTTGTCATGCCAGCGCTGCTCGATTTTTCCGTATTTCCAGAGCAAGAGTGCAACAGCCCAGACGACTGCAAATGCACCGACAATGAAGTATCCGGCGGTATTGAGATTAAAGGCCGCCGCGTAATCCCAGAAGCCACCAGTGAGTTCGAGTTGATTGGCAATTACTTGGCAAATTTCGAGCCCGCCCACAAAAAGGGCTACAGCTACTGATAATCCGGTGATAATGATGTTGTAGTAAACCTTGCGGACCGGCTTTGAAAATGCCCAACCGTATGCAAAGTTCATAAAAGAACCATCAATGGTGTCGAGCAAACACATACCGCCAGCGAAGAAGAGTGGAAGAGAGAGAATCGCCCACCATGGAAGACCAGCAACAACGGAGGATCCCGCGAGAACAAGTAAACCGATTTCCGTTGCGGTATCAAAGCCAAGACCAAAGAGAATACCGAGCGGATACATTTTCCAGCTCTTATCAATACGTCGTGCAATTGGCCCGAAGAAGCGCATTAACAAACCGCGTGAATTCAGATGCTTCTCTAATTCTTCTTCGTTGTATAGCCCCTTGCGCATCGCAACAAATACTCCGACGATTGAGACCAAAACAACGAGGTTAAGAATTGCGATCAACATGAGGAATGTTCCAGAGACAACTGTCCCGACCAAACCGGTGTAGTGGTGTAGTGATGAATTCTCATCTTTAAGCTGCGACCCCAACGCCTTGATTCCAAAGTTAAGAAGAATTGCAAGGAATGCAACAACGGACGAGTGCCCGAGTGAGAAGAAGAAACCGACTGCGAGAGGGCGTTGTCCTTCAGACATCAACTTTCGCGTGGTGTTATCAATCGCGCTGATGTGGTCGGCGTCGAAGGCATGTCGCATACCGAGTGTGTAGGCAAGAACAGCTGTGCCCCAACCAAAGAGAGAACCATCTGCCAACTTATAATTTCCACCGGTAGCTCGCCACATTAAGAGAATTCCACCGACGTGAAGTAGCGCGATGAAGCCAAACATCGCGCCCATGCGGCGCCACTCATCAGGGGTCAGGCGATCGCGCAACGGGGTGCGCGGGCGGGGGGTCTCGACCTGGTTCATGACTACTCCTGGGTGTAGGGCTAAATGCGAATGATTTGCAAGTAGAAGGGTACGGGGGGTTGTTGAGTCCGTCCACATGAACATTGAGCGTAGATATGAGACATTCATCATTTATCAGTCAAATCGCTGGGAGCAGGGATACAGTGCGCTTGCACGGCAGCACGGCAGCACGGCTGGTCCTATGACGGGGAGATTCTCATGAGCGGTGATGACAACCAGAACGATCGCGACGATCTCAACGAGATAGTTACCGAAGAGATGTTGTGGGATCGAATCCCGCAGACTGAAGGCGAAGATCGCGCCGAGACTTATTACGAACTCAGCGCTCGCATCTTTGCTCGTGGCCAGTACGACGAAGCGCTCGCACTCGCTGAGACTGCTCGCGATATTTATGCCGAGATGGGTGCAAGTGCGCCGAGTGAAGGTTTAGCGCAGGCATATTCTGCAATTGGTTACAACCTCAATCAACTGAAGCGAATTGATGAAGCTGCAACTGCCATGAGTAAGGCGGTAGAACTTCTGCGCGAGAATAAATCTCCTATCGCACTTGAGCTCGCCTGCACTCTAGGTGAGTGGTGGTACAGCTCCAAGAAATATAATGAAGTTATCGCCACGATGTCAGAGTGCGCACAAGAGCATCTCGTTGATGGAAATCAAATTGGCGCTGCTAATGATCTCCACCTCCTTGGAATGGCTTATCGCGAACTTAAACAATATGACGAAGCACTTGGGGCATTTCAAGAAGCGCGTGGAATTTTCAAGAGCGAGAAAGAAGTTCTTCATGTTGCACGTTGCGATCAAAAAATCGCATCATGTTACAACTGGTTGGGAAATGGCGAGAAGGCTCTTGAGTCAGCGCGCAAGGCAGTCGATGTCTTTGAAACTGCACATGACCACCGACGTGAAACCTTTGCTCTCTTTGAATATGGCAAGGCAGAGATCCTGCTCGGAAAATTAGATGAAGGTCTATTAACTCTCGATGGCGTTCTTCAAATCATCGCCGAAGATGAGCCTAAAGACTTTGAGTTTATCCTCGATATCGAAACTCGAATGGTTGTTGTGATGCGCGCAATTGGCCGCATCGAGGAAGCTAATGAAGTTGAGCGTCGCTTAGCTTCAGTACGCGAAGCCCTCGAGGAAGCCCCATCACCGAGTGAAGATGGCATATAGAAATCTGCTGCTGGGTATAGATTCTCGCTTTCCTACCGAGAGCAAGTAGAAAGACTGATGTTGCATTCCTTGAGTGGCAATGACGTCGCGCTACTTGTCTCTGTATTTCTCGCATGTGCCGTAGAAGCAGTGGAAGCTGTAACAATCATTCTTGCTGCTGGTACATCTCGCAATTGGAAATCCACCTTTCAGGGAGTGATCTCCGGGCTAGTTGTATTGGCTG
>Ga0304730_1002284_pt1 | contig 13819 bp, 17 predicted proteins | sample M_130628_MF_Meta_FD_190474 | JGI IMG/M metagenome (GOLD analysis project Ga0304730, IMG submission 190474) | Freshwater microbial communities from Lake Montjoie, Canada to study carbon cycling - M_130628_MF_MetaG (v2) (version 2) | ecosystem: Environmental > Aquatic > Freshwater > Lake | place...
ACAGCATCATCCGCCACAGCACAAGTCCTGTGGCCATACATCCAGTGGCATTAAACTTGTTTCAAGACTATACCGAAACACACAAAGACGGTAGCAATCAATTTATCTACACACGCTTCTTGGTTCCACACTTGATGAGCTACAAAGGCAGTGCTATCTTTATTGATGGTGACATGATTGTGCGAGACGACATTACTAAACTTTGGGAATTAAATCAATTTGCCAAAGACGTCATGGTGGTCAAGCATGACTACAAAACTCGGATGCCTGTAAAGTATCTTGGCTCCAAGAACGAAGACTACCCAAGAAAAAATTGGTCAAGTGTTATTATTTGGAACTGCTTTACCAGTCCTAATAAAAAACTCACTCCTAAGTATGTGATGGGAGCCACTGGTGCCGAACTGCACAGGTTCTCTTGGCTAGATAACAACCGCATTGGGGAATTGCCAATTGAGTGGAATTGGTTGCCTGACGAATTTGGACCAAATGAAGATGCTAAATTGTTACATTACACACTAGGTGCACCGTGTTTTGATGAGTTTAAAGATACTACCATGGCACAAGAGTGGCATCATGAACATGCGTTAACAGATCATTGCCAACAAAGGTCAGCAGAATGAGCGACTGGGAGCAAGAAGACGAGACCACACGTATTCCACTACCACCTGAGGTTCAGCCCAAGCATGTGTTTGACATGATTCCACCAAGTGTCAAAACATTATTTGATGACATTCTCAAATATCGAGTGGATCCGGCAGGAACATATTATGGTATAACCTTAGATATGTTAGTTGATCAACTGAAACAACTAGATAATAATTCAGCAGTGGCAATTGGTACTGATGAAAAAGACACAAAATTTGAAAGGAAAGGCAAAATGTATGACCCATATTTGCAAAGTTTTATACTAGGATCGGGTGGTCAAATTTCTAACTGGGAAAAACACAGTACCAGTATGACTCCAGCAGTATTCAGAGGTATAACCAAACGCAAAGAAATGTCAATCTGTCAGTCCAACGGCCGAGATTTTTATTATATTGATACTGGATATTTTGGTAACGGAAGAAAAAAACTATATCACAGAATTACAAAGAATGATGTACAAAATTTTGGACCCATCGTTGATAGACCAGGTGATAGATTTGAAGCCACTGGAGTAAAATTAAGAAAATTTAGGGGCGGCACCGATATATTGCTTGCACCCCCAAGTCAAAAATTGTTGAATCTTTACAATATTGATCTTGAAGAATGGCTAACAATAACACAAGAAGAAATTAAAAAATACACAGATCGTCCCGTTGTAGTAAGAACTAAACAAGGTCGTGCCACTAGAGTCAATGATGATACTATGGAAATGGCCCTGGATAGAGATGTGCATTGTTTGGTCACGTTTTCCAGCATTGCGGCTGGTGAAGCATTGTTGTTGGGCAAGCCTGCTATTACCCTGGGGCCAAATGCGGCGGCCGCATTGTGTAGCCATAGTGTTAGTGAAATAGAATCTTTAAAAATGCCAACATTAGATGAAGTTCATGCTTGGGCAAGACATATTTCATATTGTCAATTTACTGAAGTTGACATGCGTGATGGTACCGCATGGAAGATATTAAATGAAAACACCTGATGTTGTTGTTTATTTAAGTTCATTACAAAAACAAAACCCCAGTAGGAAAATTGACACCCTGATAGCGTTTGCAGATGGTGCACGATCTCAGGGTGCCACAGTACATATCGAAACACAGGATATATACACTCCATCCAAGTTGGCAGTAATATTGGGATGGGCAAGCCCCGAGCAACATACCCCTAATATAAAATTACGAGCACATATAATTCAACAACAAAAACAATTGGGCAACCATGTTATGGCAATTGATGCAAATTGTTTTAAATTTGCTGATCCAGCCAGTCAATATCTTCGTTACAGTATCAATGGTGTATTTTATGACACTAGCGAATATGTTAATAAAAATTCTGATTCATCAAGATGGGATCAGTTGTCTCAAAATATTAATGTTAATCTAGCAGATTGGCGTATCAAAGGCAATTACATTTTATTGTTGATGCAAAGAGATGGCGGTTGGAGCATGAAAGGAGTAAATCCACTTGCTTGGGCTCATGAAAAAATTCGAGCCATACGTGAACATTCCGATATGCATATTGTATTGCGACCTCACCCGGGAAAAATTACTGATGTATCAGCATTAACAAATTCTAATGTAAGTATTAGTAACACAACCGCAAGATCATTATTAAAAGATCTAAAACATGCTGTTGGTGCGTTTGTGTTCAACAGTAGTAGTGGTGTGGCCGCAATATTGCACGGAGTTCCGCTATGGGTAGACGATCCCGGTAGTGTTTGCTGGGATGTGGCCAATCAACAAGTTGGACGGATATACAATCCAGAGTTACCAGATCGGACTCAATGGTTAAACGATCTCAGTGCGTGTCATTGGACCGACGAAGAAAGTCGCCAGGGGCTAATCTACAAAAAATTCTTACCTTATCTTGTTTAACAAATCAGGGCTATGCTGGGGCAATGCGTTAACATTATCTTTAGTGTTTTCTAAGTTGGCAGTTCTAGCACGTAATTCACTTGAGCTATACACATGATCTCTTCGGTGATAGTGTAACTCTATCCCGTTGTCTATACACCATTGCTTGCCTGTAAACTCCCTGTCAATATATTCGTCACTAAGGAATCTAATGTGTATGGTTTGAGTTTGTAGCATTTGTAACAAATCAAATTCTGTATCGTACACTAAAATTTCATTCACATACTTGCAACCTTGCAACTGTACATAACGTTCATATGTGCTTTGCACAGGTTTATTTTTGATGCCAGGACGATCAATTGTGGGGTCAGTTTGTAAGGCCACAATCAAATAGTCACACAGTTGTTTTTCCATCTTTAGCATGGTCACATGACCGGCATGTAACAAATCAAAACTGCTACAGTTAAATCCTATTTTCATTAATACCCCCAGTGGATATAGAATACCAGTTGTTGACTGAGTGTTCGGTGCTTCTAAACCACCAATACAAATCAGGACCTGACCAGTTGGTAAATTGTTCTTGATACCATTCAATGCTTCTAGGATAGGTCACTTGAGTAGAATCATACATTCTTTTTTTGGCTTTAAGCGGTTTGTAAGGGTTGTGTAAACCCACGAACACAAATTTTGTAGCGTAGTTCATCAACTTATCACACAACCAAGGCATATCAACATCAGGAATACTGCCCAACACTTGTGTGCAAATAACTGCATCAAACGTTTGTCCTACAGGTTCTGTTTCAAACTCTTCCACACAAGGATCAAACTTATACACAGTTTCTGCATTGATTCTAGTTTGAAAAGTCATTGGGTCTGTAACTTGATCTCTTGGCAATCCATATGGCACAAGATTTGTGTATTGTCTGCCTTTGCCGCATCCGTAGTCTAGTACTGTTTTGGCCTGGTATTTGTCCATCAACACTCTAATTTGATTGTGATAATTTTTACAATCATCACCGCCCCATGTGCTATTATTGCGTTGGAACTGTTTTCCTAATTCTACACTTTGTAGATAATATGCTGATGGCATTTAATATTCCTTGTTTATCAAATCTTTATTGTTCAGGACCCAATTCATTTCGTCTCCTGTAATTCTGTATTGTTGCACCCAATCGTGTAAAATATCATAGTGCGAAAAACTTAAAAATTCTTTGCGTACCAAATACATATGACAACTGATCATAAGAGACCTTGCAGTATCACTTCTTATATTTTTAAACAACACATTCCCGTTCTTGGAACGATCATCAATGCACTTTTGTAATGCAACGGCTCTAGTAGTTAGTCCTTGTTTATTTGCCACTACTACAAAATCAGCAACTTTTTTTATAGCATCAGCATCTATTTTAAACCCTTTTTCAGAGTAATAATTTCTAAAATCGTATCCTAAATACACAACATCAAGTGTATCATTGACCACATTGTCAATAGCGTCTAACAGCATTTCTATTGAGCTGTCGGTGAACCAAATGTCTGTTCTAAATTTTACTATGATATTTTCTGCTAAGATTTCGGAACTTTTCATAAAGTCAAACACCTGACAACACCCACTGAGAGTGAAGGTGCATTCTGTTCGATCAAATCCTGGAAGTTTGTGATCGTATACAGTTACTGGATATTTTTCTTTTATTTTATCAATCACGTTGGCATGATTGGCAGCCGTAACTGACGAAAATCTATCAGCGCCTGTGTAAAAAATTGCTATCATTTTTTATTGATAAATTCTCTCATGGGATCAACATAGTCAGTTTGTAATCCGGATAGTACTCGTTCTTCGTTATAAAACAAATTAAAATTGTGATCTATTCTCTTTAACGTTTCGGCATCGTAGGGAACTTTTTCATAGTTGGAAACATTTTTAACAAGGATTGCAATCTTCTCCGTAAGGTCTGACGTTAGATCATAGCTCTCGTCAAATAAATTATCATACGACATAAATCCTTGAGATTTGAGATATTGCAACATACCTGCTTGACCCATTACCATAAACGGATGTTTCATGCCAATTGGCTTGTAGATTTTTTCTGTTAGAAAAATAATAGCCTCATCCCAACTTCTAGCAGATTCTAGAGCAATAGTAAAACAGGTATCGTCGTACCAACTGAAATTTTGATAACGATGCCATACAATATTTTCTTTATTTTCCGCTACAGGCAAGCCCACCCCGTAGCTAATGCAACTCCAAAGGGCATCAGAATCTAACCATGGCTTGAGTGCGTTGATAGTATCAACTCGCCAACCTCTATCGTGACCAATTGGCATTAAAAATTTCTTGGAATAGTTCCTGTTGGGAGTATATTGATCGTATCGATGCATTTTCCACCATAAACTTTCATTATACCATAAAAAGTTAGGAACAAATACGGCTCCCTCTACCGGCTCAGGGTTATAATTCCCGTACATGTACAAGTGATTGGCATTACGCAATTGACTATATGCTTTTTTGTATTTTCCAGTATAACTTTCCCATGTAGCATCTACGATTACACGTCTATTGGCAAATTTTTCTCGTTGATCTTGTACCAAATATTGTCTTGCACCCACAACAAAAACAACATCGTCACTGTATGTTTTGTTGTCATCATAACGTTCAATGATAAAATTATCGTTTGCTATTTTTTGAAACCACAGAGAATGAAAGAACGAATTCTCTTGATACGGCATTGCGTAAACTACCAAACGGTCTTTGTTTTCTAAATATTTTTTCATTTTTTTGTACTCATATACCAGGGCATGGCATCTGGCATTTTATGCCCAAATCTTTTCATATCTTCAAAAATATAATCATACCCAACTTGCCAGGGGTCAAAATTACCTTCCAATTGCTTTCTAATCAGATAGATTTGAGACAAAACATTGTATGCTCTATCTGGTGTTGCTAGAATTGCACGAAATACTTTTGTTCCGCAAGCTCTCTTTGAAGGCGTTGCTGATTCTACGTTTTGATATATTTCATTTTTATTTTTCAATACACTTTTATCAACAACAATAACAAAGTCTTGTACCCAAGGCTTTTCATTAACATGCTCCTTGGTATACACATGGCCGATATAATCCTTCCAATTGCACCCAAAGAAAGAAGCATCTTGTTTACCTTCGTATACCAATTTTACTTCTTTGGTTATAGCATCTATAGCCGCATCAGTAAACCAAAGATCACTTCTAAATTTTACAATAACGTTCTCGTTAATTTGCTCTACGCCTTGTAAAAAATCAAAAATTTGTATACCACCACTTTGTTGCCATGGACTGGCACTGGGTTGACCAATTTCTCTAGTAAAATCATACTTGACAACAGGCGCTATTTTTTCCAATTCAGCTAGTAGTGCCTGATGATTTGCATGACTCATAGATGCATATCGACGTTGTCCTATATACATTACTGCAATCATCAAAGATCTCCCAGCCGGTCAAGACTAAACCACCATTCGTGCAACACAGGATCGTGTGGCATTTTTTCAAGCATGTCCTGACCTACTTGCCAGTCGGTGGGATAGTCTTGATAATTATCACGGATTAAATATATTTGACAAGCAACAACATAAGGTTTGCAGTGTCTAGAGCAGATGAGATTATAGGTAGAATTTGCACTTTTATATTTGGACATTTTTCCCACGTGTAATGCTGCCAACGATGCCTCAGAATTGCATAATTTTTCTTTATTACAAATAATTACCCAATCAAGAACCTTGTTGCAGACTGAATGCGGATATTTAAAATATGTTTCTTTCCATAACGGGTTCTCCTTCAAATCTCTATTGGGCGGATTGCCCAACAAGCCCATGCCACAAAACGAAATATCTTGTTGACCGTTTACAATGTTTGCAACCTCTTCCACCATGACATTGATGGATGAATTTGTAAACCAAACATCTTTTCTAATTTTAATAATAAACTGTTCTTGTACCTGTTCAACTGCTTTGTAAAAATCCCAAACTTGTATTTTTGCGGCACCAATATCGTTTGACGGAAACGGACAAGTGCTTCTGTCTAATTTGGGTTGTGAAAAATCGTACTCAATCACTTGCCAGTGTTGGTTTAATCTGGCTATTAATTTTTCATGATTGATTCTACTAGTTTCCTCAAAACGAGGAAGCCCTATGTAAACAATGGCTATTTTTTGTTGCATAAAAAATCTTTAAGGTTATCGTGATCGCGTTTGATATTTATAGCCACTGCTCTGGGGTAAGGATTAGCATCGTTGTAGTCGTTGATCAAGATGCGTTTGGCATTGGATAGTCCTGACAGTAATTTAAAATTACTAAATCCTAATTCAGTTAACATTTTTTCTGTAATGTCATGATGTTGAGCAGGTCGAGCTGTTGTAAACACAACCTCACTGCCTGTTGCTATTAATTTTTTAATTGCTGATATATTTTGTTCTAATGCAACTGGCGTGGATCCTATTTCTGTTCTAGATTGTGCTTTGATAATAGTTCCATCTATATCACAAAAAAGCACAGCCTTGTTGTTGTACTCAAACCAGTCGTCGGCAGTGCCCACATCAACATAATTGTATACTGTACTTTCTTTGAAAATAACTCCAGAATTTAAACATTCTTCAATAACATGACTAACAAATATTTCCTTAACATGAGCATTTTGTAGTTTATCAAATGCAGACATAAACAGCTCAGCAGATTCAAATTTATAACCTCCCACACAAAATTTATCTGACACCACTTGCTTTTCGATGATGCTGGTGATGATCCCTTGATCATTAGACACTATAAAACTTTTAGACGCTAATCTTTTTAGTATTTCGTGATCTTTTATGCTAGAAACACAGATATAATTTCCTTCTTGATAGTCGTGATCAAAGAAACTGTCACAGTCCTTGATTAAAAATTCTTCAGCAGTTAGTCCTGTTTGTTTTAAAATTTGATAAACAGTGTCAGCGGGGCCTGCTGTTCTGGCTTCTAGTACTACTACTTGTATAGAATTCCCGTATTCGTTTTTGATGTATTCGGAGGTATTGTATGTGTCGTTGTGCTCTTTCAAAATACCAATGGTAATGTTGTGTTTGCCGATAAAAGACTCCAAAGATCTTTCAAACATCATCCGGCCCTGAAAATCAGACAAAGTGTATTTTGGCCGCATGTTGGGAAATCTTGTTGACAATCCAGCCGCTGGCATTATTATTTCCATAGTGATTTAATTCCTTCTAATAAAAAATTTCTCTCAAGAGTATCGGGTTGACTGTGTCGATACACTCTCAACAACATTAGAATCAACAAGTAGTCATTGTTTGCTGTTGGATACTGTTGTAATATTTTTTGCTGTACATGTTTTGTTTTGACATTCAGTATGGCATTGTCTTTTCTGGTAAACCATCCCAGTTCTAGATCCTGTCTTAATTTTGCAATATCAAATATGTATGAGTCGTATTCTGTTGTTGCACAATCTATTAGAAAAAATCCTCTATCCGCGGTCCAGATAATGTTCTCTAGTGTTAGATCTCCATGATAGTTTGAACTAGGCAATTGCCGGGGCAATCGATCCAACAGTTGTTTACAGGTGAATGGCAAGTCATCAAAGTTAATTTCTTGTAATTTTTTGATATAGGTTTGTGTATAGTCTTTGTGTACTGAGCCAATGGAAAATTTTTCCAGTATGCACAGCAAAAACTCCAACAACTTTTCGTAATTGTTTGTTTTAAGATATGTTTTTATATCCAGTCCGTGCAGGTACTCCATGTCAATCATTGTTTTTGAAACTGTATACAATTGAGGTAGCGGATAGTCTTCACCCAATACTTGCATACGCTCTAGGTTTCTTGACACATCTCCAATCTTGCGCACAAAAAGTTTATCGTGTTTCTGCATCAACAATATTTGATTCCCAGAAAACCCGTGGAACTCTTTAACTACTTTGGCAGCCATGTTATTTGTATGCTACTACTCTGCTGTCAATTGATGATTTACCATGGTGATTGCCTTGAATCTCGGTTCTAGCAAATCCTGCTTGCTCAAATATTTTGCACATGCTCTCGGCACTGTAACCCCACTTGTGTAGCATTGTTGGGTCAGGATATCTAACACTATCTCCGTAGATGCCCGATATTGTTCGTTTGATCAGGCGTTTGTCATGAGTCCAAAAGCAATCAGGATTGTTCACAACCTCTTGACACATTTTTAACAGGTCAGGCCACTCTACAGCAACAAACCCGCCAGGTTTGCAAATTCTTAAAAATTCCGTGAACATGGGTTGAACGTATTGTCTACTAAGATGTTCTATCACATGAACTGTTAGTATTTCGTCTACACAAGTGTCCGGCAATGGGAACGGTTGTGTTATGTCATGGATAGTAACATTGGGATCATGCCGCATGTACTCACCATCAACATTTAAATAACCTTCGAATAACCGACTACCGCACCCAAGATGCAATTTTACTTTTTGGCTGCTGTGTATTAATTCATTTACTTTTTCATAAAGCATTTTTTGTTCCAAGCATGTTAATAGACAAATATTTAATATATTTCTTAGTTTTACTTCCATCAGCATCATGATCGGCAATTATCATGTTACGCTCACTAATTCGATCCATCTCTTGAAATTGAATATCATCTGCAGAGGTACTGGACCAAGCAAAATTGCCCCATGTAAAATTTGGATATAGATATTCTATAGCAGTATGTGTAAACCTGTAATAGTCTTTGGGGTATCCGTGATATTTCCAAACCCACGGAACTGCAATGTATAGTTTACCGCCGGGCTTTACCAGCTCTGATATTTTTTCGGCCATAACCCAGGGATTCGGCACATGCTCCATCACACTGCAACAGATCACAAGATCAAAATGATTTTTAGGCAAGGGATTTTCAGGAGCGGTTAAATCACACACAACATCAACGTCTGTTCCGGGCTCTATATCAGTGCCAACATATTCTGTAACCATAGGCTTTTCATTAGAAGCAAAGTATCTTCGAAATCCGGTAGAGTTTTCCCTGGCCCCAACTTCTAATACTGAGCCTGTAACTGTTGGACATACTGTCTTAATGTAAATTAAATCGTTGGGACTTCCCATATTATTTCCTTAGCTGTTCAATGACTTCTTCTATAAATCTTTTAGATAACACTCGTGCTGAGTAATTTTCTTCAACATGTTTTTGTCCTTGTGTGATCATATCTAACACTTGCTCAGGATTAGCTCGGGCCCATTGAATGCCTTCAATATAATCCCCTTGCCATGTGTAAGGTGCAAACTCTAGGTAACTGTGCAACGGGGTAGTAATAACAAAACGTCCTGAGATTAGGCTGTCAATTAATCGATTGGCACTTTTGGTATCAGTACGTGGATTCTCAGTCAATACAGGCATTAACACAATGTCTGTTTGTTCTAGCAACTGTCCTTGCAATTCCCAAGACCACTCTCGCATGTCCAAGCGATCAAAGTTGATACCAGTCACAGAACCTTTGGCCATTCTTTTCTTAAATTTGTTTAACACTCGATCTGTTTTGGTACTGATCATGGTATAGCAATAATTTTTAATTTCACTTTCTAATCTAGCCCAAACTTCTTGTATGGGTAAAAATTTATAACTACTCTGCGATCCAAACCATAACAAGTTAATGTCTGCACCGGGTGCAAATTTAGGGGACAGTTTGGGTCTCTCATAAGGATCCGGCATGACAATACTGTTTTTGCCTGTGAAATTTTTAGTACTAATTCCCATGTTAACACTGTTAACAGATACCAAATCAGCCAATTGACAACACGGTTCGTATTCACCTTTTTCTTCAAATTTGTTATCGCATAAATCGTAAATGGTTCGGGCACCCAGGTCTCGAGCACGTTGTATGCTACTAGTCTGGCTACCTTTTAAAAATATCACAGTGGTATTTGCATCAACCTCGCTCCATTCAGTTAAAATTTTAGCATCATAACCTTGTTCTAACAATGCTTGACAGGTCACATCACCACGCAATCTGTGACTGGCTCGTGTGCTTTTGTAAGCATCGCTATAAAATCTAATTTTTATTCCCATCCCATAATCCAATCATCTTTGAATTGATCCAACTTTATCATGCCCCAGCTTTGCAACAACTCAATCGCGGCAAATTGTCCATAGTCTCGACTGTAAGCATCGTGTGGCTTTTGTTCAATGACCACAACGGGCCAACAAGTTTTAATAGTTTGTTCCGCACCCTGCAACACACGATATTCAAACCCCTCACAGTCAATTTTGATGTAATCAACATCTACAATATTGAGATTGTCCAGTCGAACTATTGTGGTATCTCCGTTGCCTATGCTGTCAGGATCAACATGCGTGTGTCCTGTATTGCCTTCGGTAATGATCATGCTTACAGTGCTGTCTTGATCTCCCAGGGCAAGTGGGCTGACCCATAGTTTGATGTTGGGCACATTTTTTTCCAAACATTCTCTAAACATAGCAACAGGTTCAAATGCAATAACCTTGTCAAAGTGTTGTACAAGATCTCTAGACCACAGGCCCACATTTGCACCTATGTCCAAGGCTGTTCGGTGTTGCTTTACATATTGTAAACTCTTCAGTCTAACAGGTTGTTGGTATTCAGCAGGACCGCCCTTGCTGATATTTTTAGCCAGCATTTTGGGAAAATGATCTTCGGTGTCCGGGAACCACCATCCGTGGCTTTCATACATTATAAGTCTCCTTGAGTATTCTTGCGGCTGTGCCGTTGGTCAATTCTGTGGTGTGAAATTGCCCGTAGGCCAAATGACAAGCCCACTTATATACCTGATCAGTATCAGGGAACCAAGGGGTTTCGATCTTGCTTAAATCACTATTGCTCACAGGCTTCGCGGCATTGGCTGCTGGCTCAGTAACAAAAACCGGCACACCGGCCAACACGGCTTCGGTGGCAGCAGTACTGTTAAAAGTCACCACAGCATGTACATCATTCAGCCATTCTTCTGGACGTTGTGTCTTACGAGCCATGCGTGACACCGGTCTTTCTCGCATGCGTATGGGACGATCTGTGTATTTTTTAATAGTATCAATGGTATCTTTTAACCATGACTCCAGTGTGATACCGTAAAATGTGCAAGGCTTTTCGTCTGGCGCCACTATTAGTATGTCTCGACAGTGTTCTTGATACGGTCTAATTTTTATATCTAGTTTTGACAATCTATCTGCAGGTCTGTCAATCACTGCATTATGTTGTAAATCATTAAACACTATTCGGTGCCAATATTTCCATCCACTGGGATTGTTTGTGTTGGGCCTATTGCCCAGATATCCCGAATCCATGTAATAAAAAGGTCTATGATCTTGCCAACAGCGTTTGATAGTTTTGTGCTTCATGATACCACGTAGCACTAGTGGAGCATTGCTATCTTCATACTGCCATGTTTCCAAGCAAACAGCATCAACACCAGATCCTGCCGCAAACATTTGTATGTACTCATCAGAGTTATTTTTATTCAAAAATATCCAGCTCATTGCCAGTATGCTTCTGTTCTATGAACTTTTAAATCTGTGGGCAAACTACGTCCAGTTTTCTTGCGGGCACCTTTGAGATGGTCTAGGTATGCACCCCATGCACTATTGATCAAAGGATGCCCTTCTCCTGGTGAGTTTGTTTTAGTAGCACGAAGATCTCCGAGACCTGCACTCCAATTATGCTCTACCAATCCGGGAACTCGAGCCCTAATAGAATCAAACACAAAACTGTCATGCCACTCGTCCAGTAAAAAAATACCATCTTCGGCATTGTCGTATACTTTTTGAAATTCTTTAAGGAATCGTCGAATTCCTTTGCTACCCAGTTTCATAGCATAGAGTCCGCACTCACTAAATTTTTTATATCGTCCAAGATAACACAGCTCAACTGATTCTGGGCACAATGTTTCTAAATTTGCAAGTGTAATAGTACTGTGACATATAGTATCAGCATCCATCCAAATTAGTACATCTGCATTGGTATTTTGAGCACAATGGAATATACTATACACCTTGTGAGCAAACCTTACAGCATCCCATTTGAATTTTTTGTTAGCGTCTTTTCTTGTGCCTCTAACCGGGTCCGATAATATATCACCGTTGGCCTTGGGAACATCTTGCCATTTTTGCTTGAATTCAGTTAACTTAGATACAATAGCAATGTCTCTAACTGTTAAATTTGGTGCAGTTTCTGCTACTGTGCAATCCTCAGCATAGACCACAAGCTCAACCTGAGCCGGCCATGTTTGTAAAAAAGTTTGAATCATGCGCTGGCCGTATTGTTTATAGCCTGGCTCGTGAAACGTGGTAACTACTGTATATTTCATTCTTTATTTACAGTGATTAAATCTGCGGCTTATTTTCCTACTCAATGTGCATTAAATTCTGGACCCGTTATGAGTGCTGTGCTAGACTGTTTGCAAGCCCGAGGAATTCAAACACAAGAAAACTCCATGACAGCAGACGCCGCGGTGATTTGGTCAGTACTGTGGCACGGACGGATGCAACCAAACCGTGAAGTTTATGAACATTATCGAGCCCAAGGTAAACCAGTAATTTGCATTGACATCGGTGCATTGTATCGTGGGCAAACTTGGAAAATTGCTGTAAACAACATAAATGCACAGGGCTACTATGGACATCAAGAAAATTTGGATAGAGATAGACCAAAAAAACTCAAAATAAGTCTAGCAACAAATCTTTCTGCCAATCCTGCGGTGTTAGTGGCCGCCCAGCACAATCGCAGCCTACAAGTAGCAGGATTACAAACTCAAGAACTATGGATTGCAAAAACAATTCAACAAATTAGGAACACTACACCTCGACCAATCGTGGTACGTCCACACCCAAGATCCAGATTAAATTGGGACCTGCTACCACGAGATATTCAAATTGAACACCCAAAAAAAATGACCAGCACATACGATAGTTTTGATATACACTTTGACTTTCATGCTGTGATAAATTATAATTCAGGACCAGGTATTCAAGCAGGCATTGCTGGCGCAAGACCCATTGTGGATTCAACCAGTCTGGCTCATGCTGTTGCTGTAAATATAGCTGACATTGACAAACCTTATGCAATTGATCGTGAACAGTGGTTGATAGAAATGTGCCATACCGAATACACTGTAGAAGAAATACAAGCCGGAATATGGCTCGGTAGAATTGCACCAGCACTGGAAAGACTCATATGAATTGGTTAGAACATTATCGTCAAAAGTATTATCCTTTACTCACAATCACAAATATTCCACCAGGGTATGGTTACCAGTTTGCAGAAGGCGGTCCTTCTCTAGGCCCTGGTATCTACAATCGTTTTTTAGGATTTGATAT
>Ga0304730_1002285_pt1 | contig 13819 bp, 12 predicted proteins | sample M_130628_MF_Meta_FD_190474 | JGI IMG/M metagenome (GOLD analysis project Ga0304730, IMG submission 190474) | Freshwater microbial communities from Lake Montjoie, Canada to study carbon cycling - M_130628_MF_MetaG (v2) (version 2) | ecosystem: Environmental > Aquatic > Freshwater > Lake | place...
TTCGGGCACTGAGCTTGACGGTCCGGCGCGAGTGCCGCGCCGGACCGCGCCGTCATCAGCGGACCTCGATCTTCCGTGCGCGCACCACCAGCATGCCGGCATCGTTGCGCTCGGTGACCGTGCCCGTGACGGCCACGATGGCCAGCGGGTCCAGCCCGGAGACGCCCTTCACCGAGCCGGCGAGCGGCTTGCCGTCGGCGCCGGCGATCTCGATGGTGGCCATGCCGGACTTGAGGGCCTTGCGGTCCTCGCAGCAGTAGTCCCACGGCGTGGTGCAGTGGTCCGGGTCGCCGCCGTCGGCGCAGCTCTTGAGCGCGGGGTCGACGATGGTGAACACCGCGCGGTCGGCGCTGAAGGGTGCTTCGCTGCCGCCGATCTTGCCGACGATGACGATCTCGGCGCCCTGCGTGGCGGAGGCCTTGGCAGCGGTGACACCGGTGCCCTGGGCGGGACCGCGTGCCACCATGCCGGCGGGGATGGTGGTGATCGCGGCGGCGGGCTTCTCCTGTGCGCCCTCGCAGGCGACGAGTGCGGAGGCGGCGAGGACGCAGGCGAGACGGACGAAGGTGGAGGAGTGATTCATGGCATGGTTCCTGGTGGTTGGAGTATCGGCGATCGGAAGCGGGTTGCGTGCAAGTTCAGTCTGACTTGAGTGCAGCGGGGAGCGGGAGGCGAAGGCAGCGGATGGCCGGCATGACGCAGCCGGCGATCCCGACGAGGAGCCCCGAGGCAAGCCCGATGGCGACGACGGTCTCGTCGATCCGGATGCCGAACGTGCCCATCGAGAATCGGATGGCGATGCCGTCGAGCGCGAAGAGTGCGACGGCGACGGCAACGAGCGCGCCGGAGAGCGAGGAAATGACGCTCTCCTGCAGGAGGCTCGCCACCACGGCACGGCGTGCGAAGCCCAGCACCTGCAGCATGGCGAGCTCGCGGATGCGGCTGGCGAACGCGGCGTACATGGTGTTGAGGCCGCCGAGCAGCGCGCCCGCCGCCACCAGCGCGGCGCTGGCGAGCACCATGATGCGCACCGGGCGGTAGAAGGCGCTCTGCGACGCGTAGTACGCGGGCTCCGGGATGGCGGAGAGCTCGAGGTCGATGCGGCGCTGCGCGAAGTCGGTGACGTCGGAGGGCGAGGTGCCCGGTTCGAGCGTGACGATGACGGCGGAGATGGTGTCGCGCTGGGTGAGCACCAGTGCGTCGTTGAGCGGCATCCAGGCTTCGCCGTCCATCACGGTGCCGGGGGCGTTGAACGTGCCGACCACGCGGAAGGTGCGGGTGTCGACGAGGACCTCGGGGCCGCCGGTGCCGTCGTCGTGGAGCGCGCGTGCGAGGGCGGCGGGGTCGAGCCCCGCGCCGCGCGCTGCGCTGGCGCCGAGGATCACCTCGCCGGCGCCGGCCTCGGGCGCGCGGCCGGACACCAGCCGCACCTGCGGATGGACGAGGAATGCTTCCGGCGTGATGCCGCGCACGAGCCCGGTGCGTTCGCCGGACGTGGCGGCCGACGGCAGATCGCGCGCAACGACGGTGAGCGCGACGTTGACCTCGGGGCTTGCGAGCGGGCGCCCGTCGAGCACGGCGATGCCCGGGATGCTTGCGGCGATCACGCCGGCGTTGGCGGGCGAGATCTCGCTCCGTTCCACGCTTTCCTCGCTGCCGGCGCCGAGGAGCACCACGTTCCCCGGGAGCCCGCTCGCGCGCAGCGCACGATCCATGCCGATGGCGAAGCCTGCGCCGGCCATGGCCAGGAGCGAGACGAGGAGCGCGCCGCCGACCGCGAGCGCGAGCCGGCTGCGGCTGCGTCCGAGGTTGCGGGTGGCGTAGGAGATGGGGAGGAACCTGGACATGGTGTTTCCTCAGGCGGTGCGGAATCCCTGGACGATCTCGCGGCGCGACGCGGTCCATGCCGGTGCCAGGCCTGCCACGGCGCCGAGCGCGGTGGCGAGCAGGATGCCGATGGCGGTGACGGTGGCGCTCGAGGTGACGCCGATGGAGACGCCTTCCATGGTGAAGTTGAGCTTGGCGAAGGCGATGGCCCCGTATGCGGCCAGCGCGCCGATGGCGCCGCCCGCGGCGCCGAGCATGCCGGCCTCGAGCACCACCATCCAGGCGATGTCCATGCCGGTCCAGCCGAGCGTCTGCAGGATGGCGTGGTCGCGCACGCGGTCGCGCACGGCCAGCGCGATGGCGTTGGCGATGAGCGCGAACACCGCGGCCAGGCTTGCCCAGCCGACGATGCCGGCGAAGCGCACCAGCGCGATGACGTCGCGCGCGGCGCGGGCCACGAAGGCGGACTCCGGGCGCGTGGTGGTGGGGAACTGGTCGTGGGCCAGGCGCTCGTCGATGGCGGCGGCCACCTCCTCGATCCTGGCGGGGTCGGTGACCTCCACGTTGAACTGCGTGACGATGCCGCCGGTGCCGCCGCGCTGCGCGGTTTCCTGCAGGAACCCGAGGTGCGCGTAGGCCACGTTCTGGTCCTGCGCGTCGTCGCTCTCGAAGACACCCGCCACCAGCGTGCGTACGCCGGCGGCGTCGAAGCGGTCGCCCGCGCGGAGGCGCCGGCGGTCGGCGAGCGCGGAGCCGACGATCACCGCGTCGCTGCGCAACTTCCAGTCGGCGAGCGAGCCGGAGCGGAGCGTGGCACCCTGGAGATGGTCCTCCATGAATCCCTCGTCGGGCACGCCTCGGAAGGTGACGACGTCGAGCGATGCGCGGCAGTTGTTGACGACGATCTTGACCGGCACAGCGGACTTGACGCCGGGGACGTCCTGGATGGTGCGCTCGTAGCTCTGCGGCAGCTTGCTGGTGAACGGGCAGAAGCGGTTCTTGCGATAGACCACCAGGCGGGTTTCCGCGGCGCCGGCCTCGGTGGCGCGGCGCACGCCGTCGCGCATGCTCTCGACGAACGAGAACAGGAACGTGGCCACCGCAATGCCCGCCACGGTGAGCGTGGTGCGCAGGGTGCGCCGGGAGAGGTTCTTCCAGGTGATGGGGACGGAGCGGAGGAGGGAGTTCACTTGCGGTGCTCCCCGTGGTCGTGCGTGTGGCCATGCGCGTGCTCGGGCTCGTCCACGATCTTGCCCTTGTCGAGGTGCACGGTCCGTCCGGCGCGTGCGGCCGTGGACGGGTCGTGCGTGACCATCACGATGGTCTGGCCGAACTCGCGGTTGAGGCGCACCAGGAGGTCCATCACGTGCGCGGCGCTGGCGCGGTCGAGGTCGCCGGTGGGTTCGTCGGCCAGGATGAGCGTGGGCCGGGTCACGATGGCACGCGCGATGGCCACGCGCTGCTCCTGGCCGCCCGAGAGCTGGCGCGGGTAGTGCTCGTGGCGGTCGGCGAGGCCGACGAGGCCGAGGGCGTCGGCGACGCGCTCGTGGCGTTCCGCGGCGGTGAGCCTGTGCAGGAGAAGCGGCAGTTCCACGTTCTCGTACGCGGTCAGCACCGGCACCAGGTTGTAGAGCTGGAAGATGTAGCCGACGTGTGCGCTGCGCCACGCGGCGAGGCCGTTTCGGCTGAGGTCACCGATGTCCTGGCCGCCGATCTCGATGGTGCCGCCGGTGGGGCGATCGATCCCGGCGAGAAGGTTGAGGAGCGTGGTCTTTCCGCTGCCCGACGGACCCATCAGTGCGACGAAGCTGCCCGCCTCGATGTCGATGTCGACGTCCTGCAGCGTGTGGATGACTTCCTCGCCGCGGGTGTAGTCCTTGCGGAGGTTGCGGCATTCAATGGCGCTCATGGGGATTCGCTTCCTTTGCTTGCGGCTGTGCTGCCTGTTCGGCGGATGGCTGCGCAGCGGCGCGCCATGGTTCGGCGACGCGGACGCGTGCGCCCGGCTTCGGGGTTGTTCCGGAGATGACGAGGTCGCCGGCGCGGAGGCCGGAGGTGACGGCGATCCATCCGTCGCGGGCGGCGCCCGCGAGCGTCACGGGGCGGAGCTCGACCGTGCCGCGGCCGTCCTCGAGCCCGGCCACCACGGACACGGCGGGCGACGTGGCGTTGGCGTCGACGAGGTCCGCGCGCACCCAGATGCTGCTGCGACCGGATGCGGCGGCCGTGGCCTCGCCCGCGACCTGCGGGAAGAGCTTGACGCGCGCCAGCATCTCCGGCTTGAGCTGCGGCGCGGGGTCGAGGAGCCGCACCTTGGCCTGCACGGTGTTCTTGGCGATGTCCGCCTGCTGCACCACGCGGATCACCTCGCCGCGGAAGGTGCGATCGGGCATGACGTCCACCGCGATCTCGGCGCGGTCGCCGATGGCGATGCGCCCGGCGTCGGCAAGCGCCACGTCGGCGCGCACCTGGAGCTGCGTGGGGTCGTAGAGCTCGACGAGCGCCTTGCCGTCCTGCATGGAGCCCGCTGCCATGCCGGGGACGGCGAGGCGCGCGAGCACGACGCCGGCGATCGGGGCGCGCACCTGGGTGCGGGCGAGCGAGAGTTCCTTCATCAGGCGTTCGGCGTCCGCGGCCTGCTCGGCGGCGGTCATGGCCTCGATGCGCAGGCGCAGGCGTGCCACCTCGCCGGCGCTTGCGGCGCCGGTCTCGACGAGCTTTGCCTTGCGGCCGAGCTCGTCCTCCATCTCGCGGCGCTTGGCGCGCACCTCGGCCAGCGCGGCCTCGGCGAGCTTGAGCGCGATGCGCTGTTCGTCGTCGACGAGCTCGACGAGCACCTGCCCGGCCTCCACGCGCTCGCCCTCGAGGATGGCGACGCGCTTGACGATGCCGGGCGTGAGGGCGGGCACCATCACCGCGAAGGGCGACGGCTCGATCCAGCCCGGGGCCTGCACCGGCGGGCCTTCGTGGGTGGCGGGCTTGGTGTCGGCGTGGCCTTGGTGGGCGGCTTCTTCAACCACGGCGGCAGCGCGCACCGAAACAGGGACCACCTCCACGGCGGGTACCGGCAGGAAGCTGCGCCAACCCGTCCATGCGAGGGCGGCCGCCGCGGCGGCGACCAGCGTGACGGGCAGGACGTAGCGGGTGAGCAGGCGCGTGGGCGGTGCGGGGATCTGCGTGTTCATTCCATGACCTCCAGTGCGGTGAATTCGAAGTCGGGCATGGCGCCGCCCGTGGATGCGCCACCCATGCCGCCGCTGCCCATGCCGCCGGCGCCCGAGTTTCCGAGGCCCATCGACGGCAGGCGCGCGCCGGCGAGCGCGCGTTCGAACGCGAGCGCGGAGAGCGCGCGATCGCGCTGTGCGCGGGCGAGCTGGATGCGCACGTGGTTCTCCTGGTGCTCGGTCTTCCAGAGTTCGACGGCGGGTCGTTCGCCGGCGCGCACGCCCTCGGCGATGATCCGTTGGTTGGCATCGAAGCTGGCGAGCGTGGTGTCGCGCAGGCTGGCGACGTGGTGCTCTGCGGCGGCGACGCCGGCGAGTGCACGCCGCGCGTCGATCACCGCCCGCTGCCAGAGACGGTCTTCCTCGATGCGGGCGATCTCGAGGTCGGCGGTCGCCGCGCTCACGCGGAAGCGGCCCTGGTTGAAGACCGGGATCGTGGATTCGATCTCCACCATGGCGGCTTCGTCGCCTTCCATGTCCCGCTCCCAGCCGCCGCCGAGCATCAGGGTGGGCCAGCGGCCCGCCATCGCGAGCGAGACGCGTGCTTCCATGCCCTCGACGCGTGCGGCCGCGGCGCGCAGGTCGAGGCGGCGCTCGCGCACCAGTGCGTGGAGTGCGGCGTCGTCCTCGGGCTGCGGGGGGGTGGCAACGCCGGACGCGGCGCGCGCGGCGTCGGCGGTGGTGTCGGCGGTGGTCCAGGCGAGGCCGTGGTCACCGCGGCCGATGGCTTCCAGGAGTCGCGTCTTGGCGGCCAACAGCCCGGTCTGTGCCTCCATGACGCGCATCGCTGCCTCCGCATCGTTCATGCGCGCTTGATTGACCACCGAGGCACGGACCTCGCCGGCGGCAAGCCCGGATTCCTCGGCGCGCAGGACGCGCGCGGCCACCAGCGCATCGCGCTGCGCCAGCTCTGCAAGTTCGAGCGCGGCGGCGGAATCGATGTACGCCGCTCGCACCTCCACGGTGGTGGAGACGATGGTGGCGGCGGCCTCGAAGAGGAGCGTGCGCAGCTGTGCGTCGGCATCGCCGACGAGCGCATCGCGCTTCCAGAACCAGTCGATCTGCTGCGCGAGCATGGCGATGATGGGCACGGTGCCCATGGAAAGCGGCGCACCGACGGCGAGGTTGAGGGTGGGATTGGGCGGCAGCTGCGAATCCTGCATCAGGGCGCGGCGGCGGTCCACCTCCACCAGCGTGCGGCGGAGCTGGCGGTTGTTGGCAAGCGAGCAGCGGATGGCTGCCTCGGCGGTGAGCGGCGAGGTGCCGTCCCACGCGGCGCTCTGCTCGGACCAGGGCGACTCGAAGGTGCGGTCGAGCGTTCCGTCCTTCGTGCCGATGCGGGCATCGAGGGCGGGGACGGTCTCGGCGATGGACTTGCCGGGTTGGGTGGCGCACCCGGCGGCGAGCAATGCGAACGACGCGGTGGCCACGAAGCTGGCGACGGGGAATCGGGATGTCTGCGTGAAAATGGTGGTCATGACCTGCTCCATGCGAAATGCAAAGCACGCGCGGCACGCGCCGCGCGGACGGGCATTCGCTGGTTCAGATCACGAGCGTGGAATGGAGGGCAAGCGCCTGGCGGCCGGCGGGGGCACGCGGCGGGCCGGTGTCGCGGCGCGCGAGCAGGGCAGCGGCGGACGGGTCGAGGCCGAACCCGGCATCGGCGAGCACCGCGGTGGAGACGAAGTCGATCTCGCCGACCTCGTCATGGTCGATGGTGACGGGTGCCGGAGGCAGCACGCGCTCCTTGCAGGAGATGCAGCAGGTGCCCTTGGGCTTGCCGTGGGCCGCGTCCGCGGAATCGTCATCGTCGCAGCAGCCGCCCGACGCGTGGTGGTCGGATGCGGCGGGCGCCGTGCCATTCGAGGCCTCGGCTCGGCAGCAGGGCGGGGTGGTGGAGTCGTCGGCGTGTTCCGAGGCGATGGTCGAGTGCCCCGCATGTGCCACCACCGCCGCCGCCGCACGCACCTGGCAGCAGCAGAATGGCATCCAGCATGCCATGAACGTGGCGAGGAACTGGTGGAGGCGCGAGCGCATCGGTCAAGTCATTGTAGCAGCAATGCCGGAGAATGCGAGTGCGGCGGTCGCTTGGCCCGACGGAAAGGCGCTCCGGCACGCGGAACCGAACATCCGTGTTCCGGTAAGGTTCGTCGCATGAGCAAGATTGCCGCCATCGTCATCACTGCTGCAGCCTCCTACGGCGCCGCCGCCGTCGTTGTCCACGCGGCATTCGATCCGCCGGCACCGGCCACGCAGGCCCCCGCGGCCGAGGCCCCGGCCGCACCGGCCGTGAAGGTGCCCAAGACCGCCGCGGTGGAGCGCGGGACGCTGGAGATCGCGGTGGAGCGCCCGGGACGCGTGGAGTCGGCGCGGTCCGACGACGTGCGCCTCGAGCTCGAGGCATTCGGTGGCCAGGTGTCCGTCAAGGAAGTGGTGCGCCGCAGCGGCCCGGTGCGCGCCGGCGAGACGGTGGCGACGCTCGAGGGCAAGGAGTTCGAGCGTGGCCTGGATGACCTGCGCACCGCGGTGGCCGAGGCGCACAAGCGCTTCGCGATGCAAAAGGAGGAGCGTGCGATGCAGGCCCGCCAGTCGGTGGCCGGCGTGGAGCGCGCCACGCTAGCGGCGGAGCTCGCGGCCCAGGCGCTGGAACTGCACCGCGACTACGAGGCGGCCAAGGCGCTCGAGATGGCGGACCTCTCGCTGAAGGGAAGCCTGGACGGGCTCCGCGACAGCCGCGATGAGCTGACCCAGCTGGAGAAGATGTACGCGGGCACGTCGCTCCAGAGCGAGACCAAGGACATCGTCCTCGACCGCGCGCGTCGCGGCGTGGAGCGCGGCGAGATCTACACCAAGTACGCCAAGCGCGACAACGAGATCTTCAAGGCGGTGCGTGCGCCGAACGACTCGCGCCGCGTGGCCGACCAGGCGAAGTACTCGAGGCTCGAGCTCGAATCCGCGCAGCTGCAGCAGCGGCTTGGCGAGATCAAGGCGGAACTGGAGATGGCGGCGGGAGAGCGCAGCCTGCGCGACCTCGACCGCCGGCTCGAGAAGATGGAGGGCGACGCCAAGCGCCTGACCGTGAAGGCGCCGGGCGACGGCTACCTGGTGATGCGCCTCAAGGACTCCGGCGACGTGCTCCAGCCGCGCCAGGAAATGGCCTCGGTGGTGGATCTCTCCACGCTGCGCGTGCGCGGCACCATGAACGCCGATGCGCTTCGCGTCCTCAAGCAGGGCGACGTGGTGCAGGCGTGGTTCCCGGCGCGGCCCGAGGTCCGCGCCGAGGCGGTGATCGACGAGCTGGTAGCGGTCGGTGCGCCGGAAGGCGACGGCGCCGCGTTCCCGTTCACGGCCACGTTGCGCGGGTTCGACGGTTCGGTGCTCCCCGGCATCGAGGCGCGCCTGGAGGTTCGCGGCAAGCTCGCCGACCGCGTGCTGGTCCCTTCCAAGGCGGTCAAGCAGGAGCGCGGTCGCTTCACCGTGAAGGTGATGGCGGACGGCAAGGAGTCCGAGCGCGAGGTGCGCATCGGCGCGACCGACGGCACGAAGTCCGAGGTGCTCACCGGGCTGCAGGCAGGCGAACAGGTCGTGATGCCCGATGCGTGAGTCGTCGCGCGAGCGCGTTCGGTGCGGTTGGCGAACCGTGGCGGCGGCGTGTGTTGCCGTGCTGGCCGGTTGTGCATCGCCGTCGGCATCGACGGCTGCGCAGGGTGGGTCGGCGGACGATGCTTCGTCGGCCGCGGTGAAGGAATCCAGCCCCGCCGCGGCGCCGGTGCAGCGGCAGGCGACCACCGCCACGCCGCCTGCGCTGCGCGCCGTGCCGGATCCGGCGAAGTCGCTTGCGCGCACGCGTGCCGCGCGTGCCAAGGGGTTGGCATGGGAGTTGGCGAACCAGCAGCCCGAAGGCAGCTTCGGCACATTCGAGAGTCCGCGCGCCCGCGAGATCTACCTGGACACGCAGGCGAGCCATCGTGCGTTCCATACGTCCACCACCGCGTTGGTCTGCTGGTCGCTCCTGGCGCCGGCACGCACCGACCCGGCGGCGCGACGCGCATTGATTCGCGGGCTGGCGTGGCTCGAGGAGCAGGGCGAGATCGGGCGCGCCTCCGGCAACACCTTCTACAGCGTCTGGACGCACACCTACCTGCTTGAGCTTGCTGCGGCGCTGCTGGCCGATCCCACGCTTGCCGAGAAGCACGCGACCTGGCACGGGATCATGGACCGCGAGGTGGAAGTGGCGCGGCGCGAGCAGAGCGCCGAGGGCGGCTGGGCGTACTACGACTTCAACCACATCGGCCAGAACCCGAGCGGCGAGCAGAGCACCAGCTTCAATTCCGCGGCCATGGTGGAGTCGCTCCTCAACGCGCGCGGGCAAGGTGCCGCGGTGCCCAAGGGCACGGTGGAGGACGCGGTCTTCTGCATCGGGCGGATGCGGATCCCGAGCGGCGCGTTCGCGTACGGCACCTACGCGGAGCTGACCGTTGCCGCGGACTACAACAAGGTCTCCGGCGCGAGCGGTCGCCTGCAGGTCTGCAACCTGGCCTTGATGCGCACCGCGCAGCCCGGCATGGATGGCGAGGTGCTGCTGCGCGGCGTCGAGCTGCTGCGCGAGCGGCACCACTACATCGAGATCGCGCGCGGGCGCGTGATGCCGCACGAGGCGTACTACCGCAACTCGGGCTACTACTACTTCTTCGGCCACTACTACTGCGCGCGCGTGCTGCAGCTCTGCCCGCCCGGCGAGCGGCGCGACCTCCTGGTGCGCTGGCTCGCCGAGCAGATGGCGATCGACCAGAACCGCGACGGCAGCTGGTTCGATTACCCGCTGTACGGGTACGGATTCGCCTACGCCACGGGATTCGCGATGCGCACGCTCGAGATCCTCGAGCCGATGATCGAGGAGCAGGTACGCGCCGCGGACGGCGCCGGCGCGAAGCCGGCACCGCCCGCGGATGCGAAGCCGTGAACGGCTGCGCGCGGGCGCGCCGCGCGTCACCTGCGCTTGCGGCCGCGGCCGATGCAGGTGAAGAACGCGGCCGACACCGTCGCCACGGCGCCCGGCGCCGGCACCGCCGGTTCGCCGCCGGGGGTGTCCCGCAGCCAGCTGGCGTACTCGCCCACCTGCCAGCCACTGCCGTCGAACCACGCGTGCGGCGGCATGCCGCCCGTGGCAGTGAGGTCGACGGGCCCCACGCGGACGGCCGCGTAGACGGGGTCGGAGGAGTTCGAACGCACGAACGCCACGGAGTCCAGCAGCTCCTTCCACGGCATCGCGTCGAGCGTGCCGTCGTTGCCTGCGTCGAGGTCCATGCCGACGGTGCCGCTGAACGAGCGCACCAGCATGTACGTCACCGAGTCGGAGTTCTCGAAATTGAGCGAGTCGCCCGTGCCGATGACCGCGTGCGCGCCGGCGGGGTCCACGGCGAGCGTGCGCCCATCGAACACGGCGGTGCCGAACGTCGCCTCGTGTGCGACGAAACGGCCGTTGGATCCGAGCGACCACGCCGACAGGTCGATGGCCATCTCCACCACGCCGCCCGGATCCGTGCCGCTGTCGCCGATGGCGACGAACCAGCACCCGGCGAGCGACGACCCTGCCGAGCCGAGGATCTCCACGTACTCGTCCGTGTCCGCGCCCTGCTGGTCGACGCGCAGCTCCGCGATGCGGAACATCGGCGCGGTTGCGCCGTCGGACCCCTTCGCGAGCCCGGCCGTTGCCGGACCGCCGGTCGCCATGCATGCGATCGCCACTGCCGCACCGAGTGCGGCCCGTTCCTTCGTTCCCTTGGTGTCCATTCCAATCCCTTGCGGCCGAGCCGCGAATGTCCTTGCGGGGCCGAGGGTAGGGATGGCGGCGGTTGTTCTCGGAAACAGGGCGGAAGTTCATGGGAAATTCCGCCGCGATCTGAATGATCGGGGCATTTCCGGGCTTGTCCGGAAAGGCACTCCGGGCCACAATCCATCGATGCTCCAGGCCCCCACCGCGCACGCCCTCGTTGCCGCCCTCCTTCTCGCCGCTCCCGCAGCCGCGGAGAACCTGCTCCTGATCCCGGACACCTCCAAGGACAAGATCTGGGCGTTCAACGCGTACGACGGCTCGCTGGTCTCGAACAACTACATCCCGAACGACGGCCGCATGAAGCAGGTCATCCAGGTGGCGCAGACCCCGCAGGGCACCATCCTGATGGCGGACGTGGGCAATGACCAGAGCTGCAGCGCTGACGACGCGGTGCGCGAGTACACGCGCTGCGGGCAGTACATCCGCACGCTGGCCGGCCCGGCCGACGGCGTCTGCAACCCGGAGAGCATCTGCATCGCCTACGGCAAGGTGTGGTTCATGCGCCTCTTCGATGCCACGTTCGAGACGGGCACCAACGGCAGGAACGCCATCTGGTCCATGAACTACGACGGCACCGGCCTGCAGGAGGTCTGCGCCAGCTCGACCTTCGGCAAGACGTGGTCGATGTTCCCGTACAACGGCGGCTTCCTGGTGAGCGACATCCTGGACAACAACCTGGAGTTCGCCCCGCTCAACTGCGTTGCGTCCGCACCGTTCTACACCTTCGGCCAGGGCGGCGTCTCCATGCAGAGCCCGCAGCAGATCAACAAGCTGGCGGACGGCACGGTGGTGGCGCAGTTCTTCTCGGGCAACGCGGGCATCGCGTTCTTCAGCCCCACCGGCGAGCTGCAGGGGCTGTACAGCACGCCGACGGGACGCGGCGTGTATCCGCTGGGCAACGGCGAGCTGCTGCTCTCGGGCGGCACCCAGGTGCAGGCCTACAACTCGGTCACCGGCCAGCTCCGCACCATCGTCAACCAGGTCAGCCCGCTCGCCAGCTTCCGCTGGATCTCGCCGATCACCGTCACGCCGTGCCCCTCGGACCTCGATTGCTCCGGGACCGTGGACGGCGCCGACCTCGGTGGCCTGCTCGGCAACTGGAACGGGACCGGCAGCGGCGACATCAACGGCGACGGCGTGGTGAACGGCAGCGACCTCGGCGTCATGCTCGGCAGCTGGGGTCCGTGCAGCTGAGTGCGTGATCGCTCGCGCTGGCGGGATGCCGGAAAAATGAACCGGGGCGCGACGGTGGGTCGCGCCCCGAATTCAATCCGCGGATCCTTCTCAGGGGACTCGGCGGCCTCGGTGGCGACCGTTTCCGGCCGGCGTCGCCCGAGGTGGGCGTTGGTCCCTCCCAGTTGGATCGAAAGGTAATCCGCCTTGGCCGGGAGGCAAATGGAATCGGGCGAGTTCGCGTGCGGCGGGCGGGTCCGGGCGCTGTTCTGCGGGTACTCCGGGGATGTCCGATAGACTCGGCCGGATGCCTTTCTCCGCGACTTTCAATGCCTTCCGCGCCGTTCTCGGGGTCTCCATCGCCGCGGGCGCCGTGGCAACGGCCGGGGCATCGGCGGCGGCCCATGCTGCCAGCGTCTCCCTGCCGGCCGCGGCCGCCGCGCTGCTCGATTCCGGGCCCGGGATCGGCGATCAGCTTCCCGCCCCCATCCTGGCAACGGCCGTGCGTGGGCACATGCCCTCCTTCCGGGAACTGGGCGTGACGTACGTCCTGGTGTTCATGAACTCGTCCGACGCCCCAAGCCGCCAGGCGCTCCCGGTGATGGATGGGCTGGCACAGCGCTTCGGGAAGAAGATCGGCGTGGTGGCCATCAGCGACGAGCCGGTGTCGATCGTCCGAGAGTTCGCTTCGTCGCCGGACTGGGCGCCCAAGCTCGGTTTCGTGGTTGCTGCCGATCCGTTGCGGAACTCGCTGCAGACGGTCTTCGGGCAGGGCTCCTGGCCGACGCTTCCCGTGGCCTTCGTGGTGCGCGGCGGCGTTGTCCAGTGGCGCGGCGCCCCTGCCGATCTGGCCGACGTGGTGCCGGAAGTCGTCGACGAGCGATGGGACCTTGCCGCAGCCAAGCGTGCTGCCGAGCAGCAGCGGCTCTGGGAAGCACAGATGGCGCACATCGACGAACTGGCCAAGGGCGGCCGTTTCGACGAGGCACTCCGTGCGCTCGACAGTTCCTGCGACAGTGCGCTCCCCGCGCAGAAGCAGATGTGCGCCGGGAGGCGCTTCTCGCTCCTCATCGGCGCCAAGCGCGTGCCGGAAGCGCTGAAGGTGGGCGAGGAGATCCTCCGCGCGCCGGCGAATCTCAAGCAGCCGGCGGGCATCGCGTGGACCGTCGCGACTGTCATCCCCGGCGACCGCGATGCGCTTGCTTTCGCGCTGCGTGCCGCGCAGCAGTCGGACCGCGCCCTCAAGGGCCGTGATCCGATGGTGGGAGCGATCCTGGCGCGCGTGCAGTGGCTCTCGGGCCGCCGTTCCGAGGCGGCAGAGACGGCGCGGCGCGCACTGGGCGTGGCGGATTCGCCTGACCTGCGGAGCGCGCTGCGCGAGGACCTGCGGGTGTACGAGCCGGCCGCGAAGGGGGCGGCCGGAGCGGGCAAGTAGGTTCATCCAGCCGAACGATGGCGGCGCCCGTGCGCCTCGACATCCGCCCGTGTCGGCTTCACCGAGTCGGCTTCAGTGGAGCGCAAGCACCCGATTCAGCCGACTGCGGATTCCCGCCGGCAGCACGCTGACGGTGTCGCGCAGGGTGCCTTCCGCGGTGAAGCGGACCGCCAGGACGATCAGCATGCCGTAGACGGTGCAGACGGCACCGAGCTCGACGGCGGCACCGAGCCGACTGCTCGGCAGCTCGAGGGTGGTGACCAGGCTGTGCCCGATCGACTGCGCTGCCACGGCCGTCAGCATGGCGAGCAGCGGCCCGAAGGT
>Ga0304730_1002287_pt1 | contig 13817 bp, 9 predicted proteins | sample M_130628_MF_Meta_FD_190474 | JGI IMG/M metagenome (GOLD analysis project Ga0304730, IMG submission 190474) | Freshwater microbial communities from Lake Montjoie, Canada to study carbon cycling - M_130628_MF_MetaG (v2) (version 2) | ecosystem: Environmental > Aquatic > Freshwater > Lake | place...
GGTATAACTCGCAAAGCGGCAATCACGGCTGGCGCAAAAGAAGCTGGCGTTCAGGTTGGCGCGGGCATGGCTGGCGAGGCTGGCGGGCAGGCACTAACAGGTGAAAACAAACCCCTAGATGTTCTCATTGAAGGCTTAGCAGAACTCCCCGGCGGTGTTGCTGAAGTAGCTACAGGTGCGCGTAACCGTGGCGCTAAAGGCGCAAAGGGTAAAGACTTAAGTTCCGAGTTATTTGGCAAAGAAACTAAAGCCCCCGCAAAAACTGCTACAGGTAAAGATTTAAGCTCTGAGTTGTTTGAGGCAGCGCCCCCACCTCCACCTGCTACGCAAACAACAGCAACAACACCTGAACAAGTACGCGCCGAGCGGATTGCCGCGCTTACTGAAATTAATATACAGCAGGGTATACCCGCAGAGAACGCTGAGAATATTGCCACGCGCAAAGTCGATGCAGAGTTAAAAGCCGAAGCTAAATCTGCGGCTATTAAAATACCTGAAGGCCGTGTTGAACAAATTACACAAGACCTGATTGCCGCTGGTGTTGACCCGCAACAGGCGGTAATAGACGCACAAAGATTAGCCCAAGAGGAGTCACAATCAGATGAGCTTGCGCAGAACGAAACAAGAGGAGCAACAAATGTTGCTGAACCTATCAGTACTCCAAGTGGAGAAAGCGTTGATGTGGCTGGACAGCCCAGTGCAGAACCCCCCACCGGAGGAGTTGTTGAGCCTGTCACAAGTGGAGTGGTTCCTGCTGGACAGGATGCTACAGGAGTTACTGCTGGAGAAACAACACAGCAAGCTCCATTAACACCTGCGGAAACACCTGCGGAAACACCTGCGGAAACACCTGCGGAAACACCTGCGGAAACACCTGCGGAAACACCTGCGGAAACACCTGCGGAAACACCTGCTGAGATAGCCCCTATAACGGTAGCGGAAACAAAAACAATCAAAGATGATGGGCTTACTGGAACTTACACAAAAGTTAAATTATCTGATGACAGCGAGCATGAAATTAACCGTCAAGACTCTACTACTAGTATGGGTTTACCGGGGTGGCATGACGCAAAAGCCGATACACGCTATAGCTACTTAGCAAATACTAAAGCGGAAGCTATTAAGGAATTAATCCGTAGGCAGGAAGAAAAACGTTCTGCCGCCCCCACTGAAACTAAAGGAGCCGACGTTGGCACTGAAACCTCTGAAACCATCGAAACAACGCAAGAAGGACAAGAAGCACCACCAGCCGGAGCAGTAAAGGGTAAACGTGGCCCCAAACCTAAACCCGTTGAAGTTAAAGAGCAGATAAAAGTAAGCCGTAACGAACAGACTCGTATCAACAACGATGCCGAGTACAATCGAAAAAAGTTTATTGCCCAACTTGACCAGACTTTAACGCCAGAGCAGATTGAAGAACTTAGCTTTGAAGAGGCCGAGCAAGCTGAGATTGACGCACGCCAGTCTCGGCGCAGTGCGCTTCGTGGTTTGGTAGAACTACAGGATAACCCTAATATTGCTCGTGGCAGCGCGGTGGGCAAACGCATTAGCGCAGCTATTAAAGACTCTAAGGCTACGGAAGCAGAGCTTGCTGATATTCGCCGTGGTATCAAAGCAGCAAAAGATGTTCTTACTGGCCCCAAAGAAGATGTACTTGGCTCAGTTGCAGCCCCGGGTGTATCGGGTAAGACAGAATCTAAAGCTAGCAAGTCATCAGATGCTAAGGTAGACAAACCCAACGCGGCATTTAATACGTTGACTACCGGCTCACAAGCAATTGCACAAGTCATTAAGACCGGTAATCTATTCCAGCGTTTTGTTGCACAACGCATCCGCAACTTTGTGGTCGGCGTTAAGTTTGTGGTGGTTGAAAAGGGTGATGGAACCCCTGCCAATATTCTTGCGGAGATGGAAGGCGCACGTGGGCTTTTTGTTTATACCCCGGGATCTAAAGACCGTACTGTATACGTGCGTGGTACTAGCTTCGGAGACCTACAAGGCATAAATAACATAACAGTGCTACACGAATTGCTGCACGCAGCAACAGCTAGTCGTATTGAAGCAGGTCTATTGAAAGGTTTTAGGAACGCTAGCCTTCAAAAGTTTATGCGCGAGATGGACGCCATAATGAAGCGTGCCGAGCAAGAGTACAAAGACCTAACATACCTTGAAATGGTTAGCGAAGACCTTAACGACTTGGTCAGCAGAACCTACGACCCTAAGACAGACAGCTACGATATATTTAAGAACCCCCACGAGTTTTTAGCTTACGGCATGTCTAGCCCTGAGTTCCAAAAGTTCTTGATGCGTGTAAAAGGCGTACGCAAAGAACCAACTCTTTTCTCTACATTCACTAATAGCATCCGTGACTTGTTTGGTATTAAGCAGGGTGAAGCTACTGCGTTCTCTGATTTGGTCGACATTACTGACAAGATGCTTGGTAAAAGGCTGACAGCGGTTGGAATGGGAAGAACTTCGCTTCAACAAAAAGGGTTTACCCCTCCTGAGTTTGACGAAGAAGCCGACAGTAAAGTAAAGCGCTCTGCTCTGCAGCTTGCCAAAGATACAAAGATTGCAAAAGAAAAGGTGCGTTTGTCTAATGAAGGCAACGCGGCTAAGAATGTTGAGTTTATGCAGTTGGCACGCGACCCCCAAGCAGTGCGCCAAATCTTAACTAACGTGACTAGTGATCTAAGATACGCAAGGTTAGAAGCTACTGTACGCTTGCCCACATTTGACTTCTTATCTAAGTGGGCTGCTGATGCGGGTATACCTGCGCTAGAAAAGGCTAACACTCAGTTGCAGCGCATGTTGGGTATGTCTCAACAGTTTTTAGTTGGCGCTGAGCAGATGATTGGCTCGCTTAACCGTGGGTTTAAAGAAGACCCTAAACTTAGCCGCAAGCAGTTTGCAGACTTTGTGTATGCCACTACGCTAGCAGAAATTGACCCGTCTGATACCAACACCCGTATACGTAGCAAAGAACTTGATGCCGACTACAAAGCACTCGGCCCTGTTGGTCAGCGTTTGTATAAACAGTTGCGGGACTATTACGAAGCAATCATTGAGTTGTATTCTGACTTGCTAGACGAGCAGATAAACAACTTGCAGGGCATGTCCCCCGAGGAAAAGAAAAACCTGATGGCTGTCTTGCGTAAGACGTTTGAAGCTGAGTCACGGATCAAGCCTTTCTTCCCATTAGTGCGTCGCGGTGACTTCTTTTTAGCTATTGGCTCGGGTGAACAACGATTGTTCTATTTGTTTGAAACCCGTGCAGAGCGTAACGCAAAAGCAAAAGAGTTGGCTGAAGGTCGTGGAGAAGACTACGAAGACGTATTATTCCGCCAAGAATTTGTGCAAGGTAATGACTTAAAAGAGTTACGCGCCGCATCACAAAACTCAAGCGAAATGCTCAAGAAAGTATTTGAAGCAATTGACGCCAAAGACTTGGGCTCCCCTGCGGCCAAAGAAGGTTTAAAAGATGCGGTTTACCAAATCTATCTGACCACAATGCCAGAGCAATCTTTTCGTAGGCAATTTACACATCGTAAAGGGCGTGGTGGTTTTAGCACAGACTTGCAACAAAACATTGCAACCACCGCTTCTAAACAATCCATTCAGTTGGCACGTTTGAAGTACGCGCCGCTTCTTCGCAACTCCATGTCAGAGGCACGCTCATCTATCCGTGAACGCGAAGAGTTGTCTCCATTTGTGCAGGAAGCTGAGAAGCGTATTGACATGGCGTTGTCTGGTGCTCACGGTTCACTGAGCGAGTCCGTTGCTGGCATAGCAAACAAAGCATCTTACTTTTGGTACTTATCTTCTGCTGCGTCGGCTTTGATTCAACCTTCTAGCGTATTTATTTCCGGCTTGCCTGTGCTTGCTGGTAACTACAACAATGCTTCTGGCGCTGGCTTAGAGCTTGCAAAGATGGCTACGTTGGTTAACCAATACAGCGTGTTCCGTACTAATGCAGACGGCACAACGTCTATCTCTGCGCCAAGTATTGCTAACAATAAGTCTCTCCCGGCTGACGAACGCAAAGCAATCAATGAGATGACTATGCGCGGCGTGTCTCAATCAACCTATGCCTCTTTGGTGTGGGGCTACAAGAGTATGTCCACCGAGCAGTTTGAAGGTGTTGTAGGTAAAGGCAAACGTCTTGCAAATTTAATGGTCGGTGCTCTGATGCATAACACTGAGCGTCTAAGCCGTGAGGCCGTCTACTTAGCTGCGTATAGGTTGGGTAAAAAGCAGGGGCTTGACTATGCTACTGCTGTACAAAAAGCGGTTGACTCTACTAATGAAGCACTTGGTAACTACGACATTACAAACCGTCCACGGTTTATGCAACAAGGTATTGGTAAAGTTGCGTTCCAGTTTAAGACGTACCCACTGCAGATGACCCTGCTGTTGCTAACCAACTTTAAGAACATGCTTCCTTACCTCAATAAAGAGGGCAAAAAAGAAGCGGCTACTAAGTTCTTCGGCACGATGGGCACTTCCTTCCTCCTTGCTGGCGCGGCAAACATGGCTTTGATTAACCCTATCATGGGCTTGCTTGGGTGGGCTTGGGGTCAGATGGAACTTGATGAAGATTGGCCTGAAGAACTTAAAGACCTTGGCTTCCCAACTTGGTTCTTTGAAGTGTTTCTTCCTGAGAAGTTGGGTGACATTACGCTTGGCGGCGTACCTGTAAGCGATCTCATTAAAGAAGGCCCATTTAATGCGCTTACCGGGTGGGCTATTGGTTCCCGTATTGGGTTGGCTGATCTGTGGGGGCGTGATAGCAAAGAGACTAAAACTGCTCGTGATAGCGCAATTGCTTTTATGCTAGATCACTTTGGTGGCCCGACTGCAAGTATGGGTTTGGGTTTTGCCGACGCTTACGATGCTTACGCAATGGGTGACTATCAAAAGATGATGGAGCGCATGCTCCCTGCTGTAGCTCGTAACCTTGTAGTTGCTAACAAATATGCAGATGAAGGTATGAAAACCGGTCGTGGTGTTGAGCTAGTCGGTAAAGATGACGTAAAGACAGGTGAGTTAATTGGTCAAGCCATTGGATTCCGTCCTGACATCCTTGCCGCTACTCAAGGCCCAGCGTTTAAGTTGTCTGGCATTGAGCAACGTATCTTGAATCAACGTAGTCTAATATTGAACAAGCTTGATTTCCAACACCGCAAAGAAACCGATGCGGGGGATGATAAGTTCCAAGACATTATAGAAAACGAAGTCTCTAAGTTCAATAAGAAGTACCCGTCTTTTGAAATTGATGCTGACGTAATCTATGATTCAATTCTTAAGAAGGCTGAGCAACGTGCGGGTTCTCGTGCGGGTGTAGTTATCACCGAGAAAAACGTTCCAATTGTTGGAGAAGCTGCGGATAAATTGCAAGACCGCTTAGACCGTCGAGAAGAAGAAATGGCGGCTAAACGTAGGGCCGAAAAAAATCCCCGGTGATTAGCCGGGGATAAGGAGGAGAGTAGAAAACTCAATACCAAGGAAACAAATGTCAGCAACTGCAGTGGCTAACAGTTTCAGTGTAGCCTAAACTCGCCACACCCGCAAACCCTTAATGCCTTCTTCTATAACTACCTTAGTAACCACAGCCATCTTCAGCCGTCTACTTATTGCCGCAATTGTTTCCCGGGCGGCTTTCTCGTCAATGCAGGGTACAAAGAAAGAATAACCGCGCCGAAACTTAGACCAGTCAATCTGATACGACACTGTCTCGATTTTCATCTTTAGCTACGAAGGCGTCCATCTGTAGGAACTCGGCGGCGGATGCGTCAAACTTCAGCACCCGTACTGCGGGAGATACAACCTTCATGCCCTTGGACATTCGCTTGTTCACACCCTCTAAGTAAATCTTGGCGTTACCCAATTCTTTCAAGGTGGTCTTGTAGTTGATTTGCTGTTTCACGCAAAAATCTTTAAATTGCTTGGCCGCAATGAAGAGTTCTTTGGTATCTGGCTCGTAGCGTATGAGTAGCTCTCCACGGGGCTCGAGCATGGGCATGGACTGCAGGTTACTACGTGCATCGACCTCACCATTTACAACCAAAGCATTAATAATGTGGGCGTTAACAAACTCACCAAGGATTGTTACGGGTGTTGAGTTCGGGGCTTGTATCTCAAACCGCATCTCACCCAACATGCCTTTAAGCCAATCGTACACAGCTTTCATGTCGTAGTTGTGTAGTTCTAATTGGGACGCAATCAAACCACCAGCTATGTTGCAAGCCGATACGCCTGACCAGAAACGCTCCTTCTGATTAAACTGTACTTCCCTATCAAGCCGAGCCTGAATCTTACGTACCAAAGCTATTGCTTCTTCCAAGTTATTGACAAGCCATTGAATGTAGATTTCACCGGCATGACCAAAGTTTTCCCGAAGCTGATGGTCAAACATCTGCTTACCCTCTTGCACCTCAATGATGCCGTTGGGTTCAATCTTGTACTCAAGCAGACGCATGGACTCACCATCGGGCGTATTCTTTGCCACACCTAACTTTTCATAGAAGCTGGCGTTTGCCGAGCACAAAGTCATACCCTGCCAGCTAGTATTATTAACACGCAAGGTATTGGTCTGCCCGTTCATTTTGTTTTTGCCTCGGCCTTGGCTGATGCTGTACGCCAAGTCAGAAAACTCCATGCCACTAAGGTTGGTGATCTCGTCAATCGTATTAGGCAAATTGTTCATTACGCCAAGCTGGTGCATCTTTGCGTTGAACGTATCCTTGTACATGGAGGTCAATCCCTTGGGTTCACCATACACACTGTTGCACATAAACAACGCGGTCGACTTACCTGAACCGGACTCAGGGTGAATCACATTAATGATCGCACCTTCAAGACCTGTAAATTTCAACAGTGGTGAGCCAAATGCCGTGAGTGCGGCAAACGCATGGGGTTCAAGCCCCGGTCTAGCGTACATGTTGAACGCTTCTTTCCACTTCTCCATCGTGCCCTTGACGACTAGTTTTGCGGCAATATCTTTCGTAACGCTTGACGGCGGGCTATAAAACACTCCGTCTTTTGTAATCTCTCTATCGCCAAGGATGAACTTACTGTTCCCCTCGACCCAACCAAACTGAGTTCTCATGGTTTCTGCCTTTTTAATGTATTGCAAATTTTTTATAAAGAAAACAACATACCTTGCAAGCAATTCGTACTGTGACTTGTGGGCTACAACTCCGTTGTGTGCCAACTGTTTGCGCAACTCATCGGGTGACGAGATACCCATCGTAGGGATGCTGAACTCTCGGACACCATCATGCGGTAGGTGCAAACGAAACAAAGCTATCTCTCCAAGCTCAGGGTCACGCATGCGTTTGACCACGTACAAGTCATGCTCGTACACAAGTTTGGGCTCGGCTTCGTCATCTTCGCTCTCAGGGCGAATATAAACACCACCCTTTTTCCCACGAAAGAATGGAAACGGGTACTCTGGTATATGCTGTATCTCAACCTCACCGTCTTTATCTTCGACGGCATATTCGTTATCTTCTGCTTCGGCTTGTTCAATCTCAACACCGAGCATGATGGGCGATTTAATTTTGCCTCTATGGATGCAACCCTCACAACCTTGCGGATTGAGTTTTGCAAATGTCGCGCAGTGATGTGGGCCACCTCTGTTACGTAGGTTGTTAACTTTGTTGTCAACTTCTACGGCATCGTAGCCTTCATGCTTATTCGACAGTTTATGTGCGGCCTTGTCTCCATCTACGCAGAAAGCTGCAATAGAAAGAGCGGATCTCCACAATGGTTCTTCAATATCGTTTTGGTTTTCAAAGCAGTGGTTAAGTTGGGCGCACCCACCTTCACCCTTCATCATGATTGTCTTAAACCGCTTGATCTTATTACCCATAAGTGCTTCCATCATCGGGCTCATTGAGCGCGGAATGAAATCGGGTACGTCGTCCTTTGGTTCGGGCGCACCAAGCAAGTCTTTAACTTCTTGGTATGTCATGCGAGGCGTCAGTTCATTTAAGACTGTCACCTCTTTGGGCTCTTCCTGTTTGAAATTGAGTGTGCCGGGGATGCGCAGGATACGTGAAGCCTCAAAGACTGAGGAGTCCACAATCAACCCTTGCTCAACGCACAACTCACGAAGCCTATTGGCTAGTGGCTCCCACTCTCGGCGAGACACTGTTTCTTCTAGTAGCCAGTACGCATGTATGCCGTAACCGGAACTTACTAGTATTGGCCTTGGTAAGCCGACCGCAATGCAGAACTTTTTGAACTCGTCGAGTCCGGTCTGCTGATCGAGATAGCCCTTGATAATGCCTTTTTTGTCGGGTACACCTTTGGTTGGGCCACAGTCAATGTCCATCCACAGAGCACGGAAGTATTTTGCATTCTCATGAGTGCGGTTGTTCAACGATCCGTACTTGGCGCATCCAAAGAATACGTCAATCTTGCGTTTAACAAACTGCTGCGCTAGCTCTTCAACCTCTTCCTTAGTATCTACAAAATTCTGGTCAGGATACTTACCAATCCCCATCACACAGTAGCGCCCTTCCGGTGGCAGTACCGTATCAAGTAGATCAAAAGATGACATGTTTTACTTTATTTGGATGGTGGCTTGGGTATGGTTTATGTAATCGCTAATGGCTTCATCGTAGCTATGGTAGGGGACAGAATCCCCCTTGAACCAATTGTAGATAGTCATCCGAGTCACCCCGAAGAACCCTGCAACCTCGCTAACGCTGATGTTTGCGCGGATACAAACACGACCCAAGGCCACACCCAAAGACTTGATGCTTGCTTTTCTATTTGCGTACACCAAGCTTTGGCTGTAACCATAGGGCATATTAATCCTCGTCACTCCAAGCCTTCACCACAGAGTCAAGGTCTTTCTTGACTGTGGGTTTAGGGTCGGCTTTCTTTTCACGCTTAGTGGGTTCCTCAATAGGGGACTCAGCTTTAGGCACGGCGGCTTTCGGTGCTTCTAACTTAGCGGCTTTACCCGCCATGTCAGCTTGATATGGTGTCATAACGACCATCTTCAGCACGTCAGGCTTCTTAGCTACTTCGCTAGTCACAGCATACTCAGGTTGCTTGATGAAGCGTGTTGGTGTAAACAACACTGACTGGTTGTCGTTCTCTTCGTTGAAGCTAATCTGTGTAAGAACGTAGTCCAAGCTCTTGCCGTTGTTGGCTAAGTATTTAGAGTAGTTTTCAAATGTGTGCGCGTTCTCGCCATGTCCGTCACCGAACAATGACTTGGATGCCAAGTTCATTTGATACACTTCGCCTTCAAGTGAAGTACCAAAGTCTTCTTCTAACACGAGCGCAATGCGACGTGAATAGCGGCAAGCCTTTGAGTTGCCCATACCTGAACCCTTGGTGTTTTGGGTACAGTTATCGCAACGCTCAGCTTGTTTGTTTGATGAACCTTCATCGGGCGTACGGCCATCATTAGAGAAGCAGTCGGGCGCAGTCGGCTCAGCATCGGGGCTCCATGCTTTTGCATAGAAGATACGACCCACAGCAGGGGACGCATTAACGATGATGGCATTCAAGTTACCCTTGACTTTGCCCATCTCTTCACCACCGACCGTTTTACGGAAGATTCCGTTTTTAGGCACGATGCGCTTAACGCCAGATTTACCAGCAAGCTGTTTTGTAAGCTCACTAACCCCTGCAGTTTGCAGAAAGTCGGGGAGGTCTTGGTTGAGAATAGTGAGATCACTCATTTCATTTTTCCTTAGAACGTCTAACAATCACGGTATAAGCATTCTCCACATTGAGGCCAAGTGGAAGAACTGTGGGATTCTCAGATAAAAACTCCTTCATGTTTGTTTGATGAAGTCTCTTCTCTAACAGGCCAAATGCACCATGCTCCTCTATGAAGTTGTACATTGAATCCCAATCATTCGTCCAGTACCGTGACTTTACCGAACGAATAATTGTGCCGTGTGGGGTGCGAATGCTATCAGCATTCATGTCTTTGCATACATCGAGCATCTGTGCTTCTAAAACATCCATTTGCTCTTTGAGGTCGTTGTCTTCAGCTTCGAACGTGCGCTTGTTGTCGGCACGCTTGTCTCTGATCTTGATGTATATAGACGTTAGCATTGCTAAGTCCATGGGGGTGACTCTATCCTTGACTTCTTCGTCCATCTGATTCTCCTAATGGTTAAGTGTGTAGCAGTGACAGTTCACATAAAGCAGTGGATTCCAAAACATTAGGAGGCAAATGTAACGGCGCTAACCCGTTACCCATCACTGCTACACAAATCTAATTCTACTCTAACTTTTTACATTGTCAAGAGTTTCCGAAGAAATTTCTTGCTTGTATAAATCAATTACTTTTTGGTGGTTGTTGATGTTGCCCTGAAGCATCGTGTACATCTTAGCCTCGATGGGGCTACCCTTGATGTGTACCACAGTCATGTTGTTGACTTGCCCGGGGCGGTCGATACGTGCGTTGGCTTGTAAGTACGTTTCAACACTTGTGCATGGAGCATACCAAATAATTGTGTTGGCGGCAGTTAGAGTTAACCCGTGTGACGCCGCCTTTGGTTGAATGATTAATACTTTTGGTTCAGGTTGCTCTTGAAACTGCTTGACAATATCTGAGCGTTTATTTACAGGAACCGAGCCGTTAATTACTTCACATGTAATGTTGTGTTTCTGTAAGTGCTTCTCAAGTAATTCAATCGTATGCGTAAACGGAACGAACACAAGCACCTTGTGACTTGACTCTTCAATTACTTCTTGCACCACGTTGAGCCTATTACTCACGTCAAACTCAATGACTTCGTTTGTATCCGTATACACCGCGCCTCCAGCTATTTGCAAGAGTTTGTTAATTTGTACGGCAGCATTAACTGCTGATACTTCTTCGCCAGCAGCCTCAATGAGCATCTGCTTCTTCAGTATGTTGTAGAACTTTAACTGCTGCGGTGTTAATGGTGCATCTCGTTCAACGAACGTAACGGGCGGCAGATCGAGGCAGTCGGCTTTCTCAAACCGAATGGCGGGTTGTAGTGCTTTGTGGACGATTAACTGTGCAGTTGGCTTGGGTATCCACTTGTACATAGTGAGCTTCATCATCACTGTGTCCCTAAACTGACCAAAGAAAGGTGAGACGCCCTTGGGGTTCACAAGCTTTGCCAATCCGTAAGCATCCACAGGCGACTGCGCGGCAGGCGTACCCGTCAACATCCACAAGCCCTTGATAACTTTTGTTAGGTCTCGTAGGTCTTTCCAACGCTCGGTCTGCGCATTCTTATAGGCTGACGCTTCGTCCACTACGATAAGGTCAAACCCACCGGCAATGATTTCTTTCTTAACAATGCCAACGCCATCAAAGTTAATGACAACAAACTCGGCACCAAGACTCACAATCTCTTTGCGCTTACGTGCGGCTCCATAAGCGATTGATACGGTACGGTGAATGGCAAACTTAAACAAGTCGTTCTGCCAAGCCGACTTCATAATCGACAAAGGGCAGATCACTAACACACGCTTCACTAACCCTATGGTCATCAAGTAGTCAACAGCCCAAATGACTGATGCTGTTTTACCTGTACCCTGCTCGTTAAAACAAAACGCTTTGCGGTTTGTTGTTAAGAATTCTGATGTTGTCTTCTGATGTTCAAACGGCGTGAACCCCGGAGGACGAGGCCACGTATACTCTGATAGGTTCATTTTTTCTTACGTTCCTTGGTGCTTACTTCTGATACGACTTTGTGGTTTGAGCCACGTTTAAACGAACGATTGGCTGATGGGGTTTGAAGTTTGACTCCGTTCCCGTTTGTGCCACCTTTAGATAGTGCCTTGATGTGAGCAACATCTTTGCCTTCGCGGACGTCAGCACGTCCATCTTTGTTTTTGTCTGCATTCTTTTTATCTATACCTTCTCTAGCACGCTGACGCTCTAAACGATCTGGGCTTTCGCCACGTTCAATCTGCTGCTGGTATTCTTTTTTGTAGGGGCGGGGTTTGTTAACGTAGGGCATATTAGTTCCTGTTGTATTCACATTCTCTCACTGAGCAGAACTTGCACAGTGGGCCTTGGATGGGGTTCCACACCCCGTTTTCTAGCGCCGCCTCAATTCTTGCTACGTCTCGGGCGGCGGGTTCTATGTATTTTGGCATCATCTCCGAGTGATGAATAGCCCTCACGAATTCTTTGCTTACCACGAACAACAGGGCTGACTTCACCCTCTGAATCTCCGGAAATTTCGCAAATAATCCACATGCGACAAGATCGAGTTGCTTCACGTCCGCATATCTCGCACTCTTGCTCGTCTTGTAGTCTATGGAGTGTGCCGTTCCCGTAGTCCGATTGATAATCACCAAATCCGCCACCCCATGCCACCACACATTCGGAGCATCGAAGTCGCACGACTCTAAATTCTTCGTCAACCCAAGTTTTACTTCGCATAATTTTTCTCCGGGGATGTCTTTTAAAACATCTAAGGTAGCTTGCATATACGCAAACTGTTCAGGGATCGGCACTCCATCACGAATGTATTCCTCGGCTACAGTATGAGCTGTCTTTCCATACAGTGTTGCCTGTGTGTCGGGTTCAACAATGTCCTTGGCTATCTTGGTGTGGTAGTACTTCTTAGGGCACTGCTGAAATGTTTTCAGGCTACTGAATGACCAAACGATACTCATAATTTCTTTCTGTTATAGATACGGCCCGGGCACGTACCTTGGTTGTACTACAGGTTTTGCTTGTGGTTGACCTTCACCGTGCTCAAACCTAGCACCACGTGCGGAGGCATAAGCTTTTACCACGTGCGGGTAGTGTCTGTCTGCCGTTACGTACTTAGTGTCAATACCCCAATCATCCCCTGACGAGTCCAAGTTATACACGGGTTTGACGTCTAGCAGTTCGGCTAACGGCGAATCATCTATAACCGATAACCCATCTCTACCAAAAAACCCATAACTTTTAACTAAACCTTTGCTGTGCTGAAGTACTGGGTGAAAGTAAATTTTATTGGGGGATGCTTCAGGCACTTCGGAAAGCAAGAGCAACCCTGCGTTACTTTTACCAACTGAGTCGGTAAAGTCGGGAAGTATGCTACCCCAATCGTGCATCATTGCATTGTGTTCCCAATCTATTTTTAGCCCGTCTTTGTTGCCTTTGACCTCTACAAACATACCCCCTTTACCCCAACGGCAGGGTAAAAAGAAGTCGGGTAAGTATCTAAGGTTTTTAATTCCGTCAACAGTATCAACTTCCTTTTCATACCCTTCGTTCTCGTACTTCCAAGGTATACCCAAGGTGTCAAAGAACACAGCCCATCGTGCTTCCAACCTTGAGCGAAAGCGATAGCCCTTGTACGTAGTTTCGATTGCTTTAATTTGATTCATGATTCATCCCAAATGTCGTTAGGCCAAACTAGCACAGGGGTTTCAATCCCTAAATAGCCACCTTCAATGTTGAACTCAATAAACTCCCGAGCTTCCTCGGCATCCATGCCGTCTCGCATCAGGATTTCCCGTATCTTCTCCGCGTCGTAAACCAATACGGATACTTGCGTACTCTCACGCCAAATGCTCGCGGGCCCAATGATCGCTTCGTCATACCCGTCGTACTTAATCATGTGTTTTTACTCCTTAACTTAGCTTCAATGGCTTGATAGACTTCGTAGTTTGTTGCAACTGCGTCGAGGGTTTTAAGCCTAAGTTCTGTTATCTCCTCATCCGTTAGCCCAGTCCAAGGACGCTCAATAATGTCATGCCCTGATTGCGCATAGGCTTCGGCTCTCCACATAGCGGCTCGGTTTTTATGGTACTCACAGTGTGGGCAGTCAGTCATTGCTTCATCCCCCGTATGTATGCCG
>Ga0304730_1002292_pt1 | contig 13796 bp, 12 predicted proteins | sample M_130628_MF_Meta_FD_190474 | JGI IMG/M metagenome (GOLD analysis project Ga0304730, IMG submission 190474) | Freshwater microbial communities from Lake Montjoie, Canada to study carbon cycling - M_130628_MF_MetaG (v2) (version 2) | ecosystem: Environmental > Aquatic > Freshwater > Lake | place...
GTAATTAATTTGTATTATGCTGCAAAAGATTTGCCATTGTTTTGTTTTTTTTCGTCAGCTACACTTACGAATTTTAAATTATATTTTTGGTACATTACTTTATTTAACAACAGTTCTAAAAAACTAGCTTATCAGCAAGATTGGCTTCCAAAAAATGTGGTAAATAAAGCGATTGATTTATACAGAATGTACAACCAAACCAACTCTGTGGAAATTTGGAATTTTGAAACTATCAATAGCACTTTGCATCAAATACAATATTGCTTGGAATGCGGACTGATCAACACTTCTCAAGCACATGAGTTGATGGATGCAATGCTGGACTTTGTAAATAATTTAGATGACTTTGCAAGGGCTGGCAACAAGAATAAAATTGGAAAACTAACCATGTATTTAAATGAAATATTATTGTTAGATAATTCTGTGATTTTTGATTTGGGTTTTCAGCATTTATTTTATTTGCCATATCAAACATTAAATTTTTTAAGTACTACAGATGAAAATTTTGCAAAACAAAACCTAGAATGGTTTCAGAAACAAATTGCAAAAAGCACGCTAATTAGCGGAGATGGAGAAAAAGATAGAAATAAATTAATGAATCATTATCGCAAAGAAATAAAAAAATATAGAAGTAAAATTGGAGAAGAGTAAAAATTTATGGTTTAAAGTTTAAGGTTATTTTTGTTTACTATTTTTTACTTGTGGATAATATACATATATATTGAACTAAAGACAGAGAAAAATGAACATACTCATATTTTTTATCTACTCTTTATTGCTAAACTTTGTACCTATCAGCACTATACCTCCAATCAATGCAGGAATAATCAAATTGATTAGCCATAAAAAAATACTTGCACTCATCACTCCCAAAGCATTACTAGTAAATACTTGTAGAATTCTGTAGCTCATTTCGGTCCGCACTGGAATTTCGGCCAAAGCAATAGTAGGAATAATCGCCATCAACCAAAATATTAAAAAAACTGAAAGCAATGCCGGCAAAATGTGAATATGAATTAAAAATGAATGCAATAAAATATAATACTGCATTGCAAAAATAAAATAACGCAATGCACTAAAAATAATTATGCGTATTAATAATCCACTTTCATAAGTTTTTACAACCTGCATATATTCGCTTACTTTTTGCAAAAGTGTGAATTTCTCTAACCAATTTACTATATTATCTAGCCTGAAATAGAATAGCAATAAAAGTATCACTACCAAAATACTACCTGCCAATACATAAGGCAAATACCATTCTGTATTAAACCTGGCGATGTAAAAAATACAACCTGCAATACCAAAAATACTTGCTGCAATAAACTGTGCAAAACTACTAACCATATTTGCGGTGATGCCTTTTAATTTATTGACATCTTTTAAATAAATAATTCTGCCAGCATACTCACCAATTCCATTTGGCGTTAATAGACTAATGCTAATACCTGTCAATACACTTCTTAAACTTCTACCTAAAGAAATAGCTTGTAATGGTTTTAATAATAGGCGCCATTTAATAGCCTCCACACTCCAATTACAAAGCATCAACACAAATACTACACTTAATAAAATAATTCTTTCTTGGGTCCAATTTGAAGTAAGATTCAAATAGGCTTCGTGCAATTGATCTTGCTGCTTTAACTGCTTTACAATCATTACGCTAATCCAAATAAATGCAATAATGCTAATTGCATAATTGATGATAGATTTTCTATTTGGTTTGCTTAACATGCATGGCAAAGATAATGGAATTGATATAGAGTAAACTACCTATTCAACCAATATATAGTTGCATTTAATATTGCTGCAAAACTAACCCAACAGATATAAGGCAACAACAAATAGGCTGCACTCTTTTTTATTTTTGAATATAGAACAATGGTATAATTGATAGATAACCATAGAAAAATTATTTCTATAAATGCAGCACCTGGCGAATGCAAAGTAAAAAACAAAATAGTCCACAGCATATTTAAAATAAACTGAATAGTAAACCATTGCAACGCCTTTGCTTTTAGTGGGTGCTCTGAAATTATAATTTGCCAAAGCGCAACCCCCATCATTAAAAATAATATGGTCCAAACAGGCCCAAACAGCCAATTAGGTGGATTCCAGCTTGGTTTATTAATGGTTGGAAACCAATTTTGCAGTGCTTCTGTACTAAACAATGTGGGTAAACTGCCTAATACAATACAGCCGAAAATGCATGGAATTAAAATGATATTTTTGTTTCCTGCTACTTTCATGAATATGTTATTTATACAAAGTAAGCGTATTTAATTTTAATGCTTAAATATGACATAAAGATTGCAATTGTATATCAATTTTCTATTACCTTCAATATTAATATTTATCTTATGAAAGTTTTATTAATTATATCAATTTTTATTTTATTTACATGCCAATTAATTGCAAGCAATCCCAATAATCCTTTTAACGAAATAAGGGGTAGTTTTAATAAAACCACAACTGCAAAGAATGTTGCCAAAAGCGCATTTGGATTCGGTTTTGGTATTTATAGTGCTAGTAAAAACAAAAAACATTTTTCTATAACTATAGGCTTTGAATTTAACTTATCTAGGCAAACAAAAAGCCAAGAAACAAATAGCCACTTCTCCTCTTCTAATAATATATCTAGTAGCATTCATAGTATTTCTATGCCAGTAACACAAAGATTTTTATTTGGTAAAACCAAGCAATTATTTTTAGAATTGGGTACTTACGTAGATTGCAATTTTTATTCGCAAAAAAAAGGTTACGAATCAGGAATTTCACCAATTACTTTAGTGTCGTATCAAAATGTTCCATTTACAAACAAAAACTTTGCAAAAGTATTCTCTGTGGGTCCAAGTATCGGCACTGGTATTATTATACCATTAAAAAAAAATGAGATATTATTAAGCACAGATTATAAATTAGGACTTACTCAATTAGTAGGAGAAGGATATTATTCAAACTATTATAATCGTTATTTTCGATTCAATGTAGGATTAAAATTTTAATGCTTAAAATGTCTCTGCCCAGTCATTACCATTGCTAAATTATTTTGCTTGCAATAGTTTACGCTATCCTCATCGCGCATACTGCCACCTGGTTGTATAAACGCTTCTATTCCTGCAGCATGTGCTAGCTTTACGCAATCATCAAAAGGAAAAAATGCATCGCTTGCTAGTACTGCACCATGTAAATCAAATTTAAATTGTCCAGCTTTTTCTATAGCATATCTTAGCGCATCTACACGAGATGTTTGTCCACAGCCTTTACCAATTAATTGCTTGTCTTTTATTAAGGCAATAGCATTGCTTTTTAAATGTTTGCACACAATATTTGCAAACGCTAAATTTTCTTTTTCGCTATCTGTGCAATTTCTGCCACCTACTTCTGTCCAGGTGGTATAGTTGCCTTCATCGTTATCTTGACTAAGCAATCCATTTAAAACAGTTTTAATACTATGCATAGGCAAAACTGCATCTGCATTTCTTTGCAATAAAATTCTGTTTTTCTTTTTTTGCAAAATAACAAGTGCTTCTGGTGTAAATGAATTTGCTATCAATACTTCAAAAAATATTTCGCTTATTGCAGTTGCTGTTGCTTCATCGATTTGGCCATTGCAAACCAATACACCACCAAATGCACTCTCTGGATCGCCTGCCAATGCTGCATCCCATGCAGCATGTATGGCATCTCTGCATGCAACACCACATGTATTGGTATGCTTGATAATGCCAAATGTTGGCGTAGTAAATTCTTGTATCAATTGCATAGCTGCATCTACATCTACTAAATTATTATAGCTTAATTCTTTGCCATGTAGTTGCGTAAATAATTGATTGACATCGCCTACAAAATTTGCATTTTGATGCGGGTTTTCGCCATAACGTAATACCTGCTCTTTGCCATTAACAGCATTGATTAAAACATTATTATGAGGCTTGCCTAAAAACCAATTTGCAATCGCAATATCATACTGCGCTACCACCTGAAATGCACGCAAAGCAAAATGCTTGCGCTGTTCCATTGTTGTTTCTCCATGCTGGGTTGCTAAAATATTTTCTAAGCTTACATAATCATCTTTGCTGGCAATTACTGCAACATCAGCATGATTTTTAGCCGCAGCACGTATCATACTAGGACCACCAATGTCTATTTTTTCAATAATTAATTTTTCTTCGGAGGTTGTAGCTACGGTTTCTTCAAACGGATATAAATCAACAATCACTAAATCCAATTCTGGAATATGGTATTCCTTCATTTCTTGCACATGCACATCATCATTTCGTTTTCCTAAAATTCCGCCAAATATTTTTGGATGTAAGGTTTTAACCCTTCCTCCTAAAATACTAGGATAGCTAGTCAAATCTTCTACCGGCACACAAGTTACACCTAGCGATTCTATAAATGCTTGTGTACCACCAGTACTGTATATGGTAATATTATTTTGGTGTAATAATTTAATAATATTATCCAATCCATCTTTATAAAAAACAGAAATTAATGCGCTTTGAATTTTTTTGCTCATGCTAGATTTACTTTTTTAAAAAATTTTCTCCTTACAAATTAGCTACAAATGCTCCTTGTTGCGCTGTAATAAAGAGTTGCAAATGTAATTCTTTGGCTTCTGTTTTCCATTGTTCAATTTTCCACAAACTATTAGAACCGTCTATTATCAAGTGTTTTGGCGCAAACTGATTTTTAATTTGTTGTAAAGGTATTTTAGCATTATGGCTTAGAATTAAGTAATCTATTGCCATAGTATTTGGTAATTGTGCAATTGCATGATTGATAATAAGAATAGACTGACTATTACAACGCGCAAATACACATACTTCGTTTTGTTGGGAATTTATAAGCATCGCATCATTTGCTCTATACAATTGTTGAGCAGGTTGTAATATATTTTTTACATCGCCAGCTTCTATGGTATCTTTTGAAAGAATCGTATAATTATTTTTATCAAAAATCTGGACAATCGACTTTTTTGCAGCATGATGCACAATCAATTTATGTTGTTGCATAAATAGATAATTACTTTGAAAATGTATAATCCAATAGGCAACCAAACAAGCTGTACCAAGTAATAATGACTTGCCATGCTTCCTTAAAATTGCCCAAGAATAAATTATCATTGCAGCCATTAATAAATAGAGTTGCGCATAAGAAATTTGAATATGCTGAATATTAAAATAAGGAATGCTACTCATCCATTGGATAGTGCTATTTAAAAATAAAATTAAATTAGTACAAATCCAAGCTAATGCTTTAGCAATAAGTGGCACTAGGCTAAATATTAAAATGCCAATTTCTACATACAACACTATAAAAGTAATTGGTATAGCTAGCATATTAGACACTAGCAAGCCTAATGGAAATTGATGAAAATAAAACAAGCAAATAGGCATCGTAAATATTTGCGAACTAAGTGTAGTTGCAATTGTTTTTATAAATTCTTGCCCCCATTTATTTGATACATAAAAAAGTTGTTCAATTGGTTTTGCAAATAATAATATTCCAAATATTGCAGCATAACTCAATATGCATCCCACATCTAAAATCCAATTAGGATGATAAACCAATAGAAAAAATGCTGATATAATAAGCGAGTTGTATGGGTCGCTATTTTTTGCAAAAATTCTACCAAAACCAATAAAAGTAAATATAAATGCGGCACGCATTACACTAGCTGGCATGCCAATCATTGCACTAAAAAACCACATGGTTAATAAACAAAAAAATATGGTCAGTTTTTCATGCTTCTTGCAAAATGGTATATGCAAAAGCAATGGTAATAATTGCAAATAAAATATACCTAAATGCATACCACTAATTGCAATAATATGTACAATACCTGTTTGCTGATAAGCATCCCAAGTATCTGCATCAATTTCATTTCTATCCCCTACCAATAATGCTTCAGCAATCCCTATAGCCTTTGGATGAGTAATATATTTTTTAATAATTGCTAAACAATTCATTTTACAAATTGTAAAAAAAGAAGACAAGCTAAAACTACTTTTTTGTGCAACTACATATTGATTGGGAGTAAGGAAAAAGGAATGTGTAATACCATTATGCAAACTATACTCTGCATAATTAAACTCGCCAGGATTTCCATTTGGTTTTAGTAAAATTGGCTTTGCTTGCAACACAATTTTAGTACCTGGTAATAAATTTGGTGCAGTATCACATTTTGTAAAATATGCGTAAGCACTTCCTATTACTTGGAATTCTTTTTCATTTTTTAAATAAGATTGAATTTGAATAATTGTTTTATAAGATTTTGGTTTTTGCACTAAAGCTTCCACAATTTCTGCTTTTACTACGCAACTATCTCCAATCAGTTGGCTGTAATGCAATGGATGAAGTTGGGTTTGTTGCAATTTGCATATACCCCAACCCCCACATACTAACAATAAACTAACTACTACGCCATTTGCCCAATTCCATTTATATTTAGAAAATGCAGCACGCATTTGCAAAATGGAAAACACTACTACGAATAAAATTACACAAGTTAAATATATGATTAATGGAAATTCCTGCAATCCTGCATGCCAAATAATTATACCCAATAAAAAAGGAAAAAATAAGCGGAGAGAAGGCACTTGTTTGCACATGAAGTAAAAATAATAAATTCCTTGAAATAGAGTATTTTTGTTGCATGAAAAATTTACTCACGGCTTTTATTTTTGCATGTATAAGTTACGCAGCAGGCGCACAAACTTATGCAGAACAAATAGAAAAATTTAGAGACGATTACAAACAAGAATTTTTAAACGACCCACGCAGCCCAATAAAAAGAGTTGATTTTAAATACTTAGATTTTTATGCTGCCAATGAAAGCTATCGTGTGACAGCCTCTTTCAAAAAAGTAAAAGATAAAAAAGGCTTTATGATGCAAACACATAGTGGTATAGAAAAACATTATTATAAATATGGCAAGGTAACTTTTATGCTGCATGGCGAGCAATATTCCTTATTTATTTATCAAAGTGAGACCTTATTAAAAAAAGAAGGAATGGAAGACTATTTATTTTTACCATTTACAGATGCTACAAACAACATCGCTACATTTGGTGGTGGTAGATATTTAGATTTTAAAATGGCGGATATCAAAAATAATCAATTAATCATAGATTTTAATAAAGCATATAATCCATATTGTGCATTTGGCGAAGGTTATAGTTGCCCTATTCCACCTCGAGAAAACGATATGGAAATCAAAATAGTAGCTGGAGAAAAATTGTTTTTAAAAGAAAAATGATAATTTTTTTATTCTAAAATTACTACCTAGGAATATAGATTTGAATTCTAGTACTTTACCTAATAATCTATAAAAACATGAGTATCCGCTTTACAATCAACAACATTTACCAAATGACACAACAATATTGTTATTGGTGCAAGTAATGCAGGTGATATAGGCAATTTTGGTATACAAGTACACCTAGCATCATATATGGGTAGATACCCAAAATATACTTTTAGTATAGTTTTGATAAAATAATACAATTAAACCGTTACTATAATGGGATGAAACTATTCGTTAGTTTCACCTTTTTTTGTGGCATTATTTTGTCAATAAAAAATGGAATACTACTACCTTTGCCACCTTATGCAATACCAAAGAAATAATTTAACAGCAGAGCAATTAATAGAACTATACAAACAACTATTATTCCCAAGAATGATTGAAGAGAAAATGTTGTTGCTATTGCGTCAAGGAAAAATTAGTAAATGGTTTAGTGGTATTGGGCAAGAAGCAATTGCAGTAGGTGCTACTATGGCTTTGGATGCTGATGAATGGATAATGCCGATGCATAGAAATTTAGGTGTTTTTACTAGCCGCAAAATGCCTTTAGAAAAATTATTCAAACAATGGCAAGGCAGCAAAGATGGTTATAGCAAAGGCAGGGAGCGCAGTTTTCATTTTGGCAATGCGGCCCATCATATTTGCGGAATGATTAGCCACCTTGGGCCACAAATGGCAATTGGCGATGGCATTGCATTAGCACATAAATTAAATAAAGACAAAAAAATATCTATTTCTTTTTGTGGAGACGGTGGTACTAGCGAAGGTGATTTTCATGAAGCATTAAATTTAGCAGCTGTTTGGGGTTTACCAACAATTTTTATTATTGAAAATAATGGATATGGCTTAAGCACTCCTACCAAAGAGCAATTTATTTGCGAGCATCTTGCAGATAGAGGAATTGGCTATGGCATGAAGGCTGTAACTATAGATGGCAATAATATTTTAGAAGTGTACAATACCATTAAAGAGTTGCGTGAGTATTGCATTACAGAGCAAAAACCCGTGTTGCTAGAATGCATAACCTTTAGAATGCGTGGCCACGAAGAAGCAAGTGGTGTAAAATATGTACCAAAAGAATTATTTGAAGAATGGAGTAAAAAAGATCCACTAAGCAATTACGAAAATTATTTATTAGAAAATAAAATAATAAGAACTGCAGATATTGAATCTATTCGCACTGCCTTCAAACAAACCATTGACGAAAGTGTAGCAGCAGGTTTTGAAGCGGCTCCTATTGTGCCAAATATTGCAGAAGAACTAAATGATGTGTATGCACCGCACGAATTTATATTACAAAATCCAACTGGTACTTTGCAAGAAAAAAAATTAATCAATGCCATTAGCGATGCACTAGATGAATGCATGCAAAAATTTCCAGACTTAGTATTGATGGGGCAAGACATAGCAGAGTATGGCGGTGCATTTAAAGTAACGGAAGGTTTTGTAGAAAAATTTGGCAAAGATAGAGTACGCAATACACCTCTTTGCGAAAGCGCAATTGTAGGTAGTGCACTTGGGCTTAGCCTGATGAATAAAAAAAGTATGATGGAAATGCAGTTTGCAGATTTTGTAACTGTAGGCTTCAATCAAATAATTAATAACCTAGCAAAGATGCATTACCGCTGGGGCCAAAAGGCCGATGTTATAGTGCGCATGCCTACAGGCGGAGGCGTTGGTGCAGGGCCATTCCACAGCCAATGTAATGAAGCTTGGTTTACAAAAACTCCCGGCCTTAAAGTAGTATATCCTAGCAATCCGCATGATGCCAAAGGGCTTTTGATTAGCTCCTTTGAAGACCCTAATACAATCCTGTTTTTTGAGCACAAAGCATTATACAGAAGTGTAAGTGGTATGGTGCCAGATGGTTATTACAATATACCAATTGGTAAAGCAGCTTGGGCAGCACAAGGCGATGACATTAGTATAATTACATACGGAGCAGGTGTACATTGGGCTTTAGCCTATGCAGCAAAACACCCCGAAATAAGTATTGGCATTTTAGATTTGCGCACTTTGTTGCCATTAGACTACGATGCTATTAAAGAAGCTGTGCAAAAAACTGGTAAAGTTTTATTGCTACACGAAGACACCTTGATTGGTGGCCTTGGTGGCGAAATTAGCGCATGGATTACAGAGCATTGCTTTAGCTATTTAGATGCGCCTATTATTAGATGCGCTAGCTTGGATACACCTGTACCATTTGCAATGCCACTTGAAGAACAATTTAGTGCGAAAAGTAGATTGGGAGAATGTGTGGAGAGGTTGATGAGATATTAGGCATATATTCCATTCATTTCTCTACTTTTTTGAGCCTTCATCACAAAGGCACCAATAAAAAAAGGCAGGAAAACTTCCTACCTTTTTAAAAACTATTTTATGATGTAAATTTTACAATCCAAACTGTCTAGCATGGTGATTGGCATGTTTGTAAAGCAAATGTACTTGCTCGTAATAACTTAATTCTCCAAAAAAAGAATTTAGTACTCTGCGGTTTGGCTCTGCATTTGGGCCTTTGTAGCTATCTACAAATGCTTCTAAAGCATCTTCTAAATTATCTATTGAATCACCCATGCTTGGTGTAGTTGGGGCTTGTGGCTCATCTGGCAATAAACTATTTGGTGTATTATCACGGAAAGGCGCATCACTCATCATAAAGCGATATGCTTTTTCTAATACTTCATCTTGGTTAATTACAGGCACTTTTACATCGCCTTTGGCAATATTAACAGCCCAAGTAAAATGCTCTACCATTTGATGAGGGTTCATTTTACCAAATTCTGGTTTGGTATTAGGGTCCAGTTCACGCAATTTTTGAATAAAAGTGTATTGTATATATTTGAGTTGTTCTCTTGCTGTCATAAGTTTGCAAATCTATGATTTTTTATGAATGCTAGCTTGTAAAAGCTGTGTATTTTTATACAATTTAGTATAATTAAAATCAAATAGAGATGTTGTCACAAAGGCACAAATGTTAATTTGTTTAATTCTGGGGTTTTCATTTTGGCATTTTTTTAAACTTAAATTATTGGGGCAACCATCTTTCAATCAACACATTATTTGATTGCGCTATCATTAATTCCAAACCTGTTAGTAAAAGTTGCACCAGCTACAGCAAAATCTTGGCAGCGTGCAATGGAACATTTGGTTTGCGCCAATACATTTACGTCAGTACTATATTTACTATCAATTCTATTACAAATATCTATAGATAGTGTTGGCATTTTATTACACGACATCACAATAGTTGGAAGACCCGAAAACAATCAAAATGTATAAATAATTGTTGTTTTTCCATACATTTAAATTCACAAAAACAATAGATTAAAATTACCTATAGTCCGAATCCTTCTAGTATTTGTGCAGTATGGTTTTTGGTATCTACCTTTTCAATTACATGTACAATTTCTCCGTTTTCGTTTATCAAATAGGTAGTTCTAAAAATTCCCATATAGACTCTGCCATACATTTTTTTTTCGCCCCAAACTTGGTATTTTTCTACAATCTTCTTGTCTTCATCGGCTATTAATGTAAATGGCAATTCGTACTTCTGTTCAAATTTTTTATGTTTTTTTACATCATCTACACTAATGCCAATAATTTCTATTCCTGTCTTTTTTAGTCCACTCATATTATCACGAATGTTGCAAGCTTGTTCTGTGCAGCCGGGTGTATCATCTTTTGGATAAAAATATATAGCTACTTTTTTTCCTAAATAATCTTTTAATGATACTATTTCTCCATCCTGATTTGGGGCAGAGAAAGCTGGTGCTTTTTTTCCTTTTGTTAGCATTTTACTTTGTTTATTTTTATGGTTATTTTATTAAATAATTTTATTCATCTCATCTTAATACTCAAATCTTGATACTTGATACTAATATCTTGATACTTAATACTCACATCTTGCTCCTTATCTCTACTTTTCAAATGCAATACTACTTACTTTTGTATTGCCATTTTCATCAATACTATTTATCTCTAATTGATGCTTGCCTGCTTTACAATGTTCATCTACTTCGTAAGTAAAACTATTTCCTTTTTGCACAAATCGCACCCACTGCCCATCTATTTTTCCAATAAATTTTTCTACACTTGTTGTTTCGTCTTTGCTGGTGCATACAATTTTATTGGTAGATAATTTCCCATTATTTGTAATGTTACATATTAGCGAGGGAACAGTTTGATCTATTACAATTTCGTAAGTACCAAAGTCGCGCACATTAGCTACAACCCAAGCTCCTTCTAGCTTTGCGGCTTTTCCTTTTTTATCGGTGTCTTTGCCATAAGGATACCTTACTACTGCTACTTTGCCAGCTAATGATGTGGGTATGGTAGTTTTTGGTTTGAGCTTTACATCAAAATAAGTGTGCAGAGGCACATCACTAAAATGTACTTGATACAATTGCGAGTATGGATTGGCGCATGGTTTTACAGCACCACTAAATGGCACATCATCGTACAATATTTCTTTAGGCATTGTAAATGCAATATTACCATCATCATATTTATTCACCTGGTTTGCTTTCAATACATAATTTCTTACATAGGTGCTGCTTACATTACTACGTACCCAATATTTCAGTTCGCTTGCATTACCAGCCACGTCTTTTACAATCATTTTTATCGCATGCGCTTTCCCATCTGCAAGGTTTACTCTTCCGTTTTGCGTATTAAATTTTTTATAAATATTCAATTGATCCCCTACTTGCTGATAACACAATTGAATCCAAGGTCCTCCGTTTTTCTTTACTCTAAAATCTGCTTGTGCATTCATGTACCTCGTTTCTTCGTAGCCAATATTATCTAACTGCCATCCAAAATATGCATTACCATCTACATACATATTTACTTCGTATACGCCAAGCACACCTAATGCACCTTCCATAGGATCATCTGCTACAATGCCAAATGCAGTATTGGTTGAATTGATAATGATTGTATCTGTAGCAGTTACATAACTAGTTCCTTTTTTTGTACATACAAATTGCTTTGGTACCTGGTCATAAATGCTTCTATTAGCATCATACACTGCCAATTTTTTTAGCAATGGCGCTTTACTATCTGGCATGTTGTAAAACAATAATCCATTAAGTGGTTTATCTGTTTTAGCATCTCTAATTTCCATGTGTAAATGTGGTGCTTGGCTGCTACCCGTATTGCCACTAAAAGCAATAAACTGTCCTTTGCGCACAGGAAATTCGTGTGGCAAAAATGTCATATCTATCTTCCAAGATTTTTGCATGTATTGATTAAAACGAATATGATTTTCTAAGCCTGGCCAAAACAAATTCAAATGTGCATACAAACTTACAAAACCATTTGCATGTGTAATATAAATTGCATTTCCAAAGCCACCAGCTTCTATTTTTACACGGCTTACATAGCCATCGCCAATAGCATAAATAGGAATATTTTCTACTTTATTGGTGCGCACATCTAGGCCACTATGAAAATGATTGGGTCTGCATTCTCCAAAATTACCTGCTAAGGATAATGGTATTTTTACAGGACTAGCAAAACTACCACGTGGATATTTTTTAGATGTAAAAAATGTTTGAGATACTGCTACAATTGCTAGTAATAGTATAGTTATTAAAAAGAAAAAATTTATTTTTTTCATCCAAATAAATAAAATGGTAAAGTGAGGCGAAGGTAAGTTGATTCAACAATTGCTTATTTTAAAATAGCAAACAATTTATACCCATCAAAATAAGCAGTAGCATATGATTTAGAATATGTAAAACAAAAATATATCATAACATTATCAATAATACTTCATTTTTAATAACACTATCTTATCTTTACAGTCTGCGTATGATGACAGTGCCTACAAGAGTGTTATTACAAGACCTGCAAGACAAAACAGAAAAAGTATTGCAGGATGCTCGATTGTTTTTTCAATTAAGTTTAGAACAACTTTGTGCTAAACCAAAAAATGGCGGATGGAGCATTGCAGAATGTTTGCTACATCTAAACCTATATGGCGAATATTATTTACCACACATCAATGAGGCCATGACCGACAAGAACAAATGGCAAGGCTATGATACCATTTACAAAAGTTCTTGGCTTGGCAATAGAATAGCTAATAGTATGTTGCCAAATAAAAAAGGTGAGTTCGATAAAATGAAAGCACCTAAAACAAAGCAGCCAATGCTTATCAACATGCAAGAAACTGTGCTGCAAGATTTTTTCAATCAACAAAAAGAATACAAAGAAGTATTTGCAAAAGCAGATGCCTATAATGTAAACAAAGCAAAAGTTAGCATTAGTATTATGCCATTTGTAACCATCAATCTTGGTGATACTTTGCGTTTTTGTGTCAATCATCATGTGCGCCATCTACAACAAGCAATGGGTGTGTATTACGAATTATTTCCGCAACTAAATGGGTAAAAATACTATACAATATTATTGGCTATTGGGTGGCATTTTTGCTATGTTGGTATTTAGCGCGTGCAACAAAGAAGCAACTTGCTTGCAA
>Ga0304730_1002299_pt1 | contig 13779 bp, 12 predicted proteins | sample M_130628_MF_Meta_FD_190474 | JGI IMG/M metagenome (GOLD analysis project Ga0304730, IMG submission 190474) | Freshwater microbial communities from Lake Montjoie, Canada to study carbon cycling - M_130628_MF_MetaG (v2) (version 2) | ecosystem: Environmental > Aquatic > Freshwater > Lake | place...
TTCTACAAATATTACTTGTAATGTTACCAATGCAACTGCTGCTGTAGAGTATAATATTTCAGGAAATATGAATTGGCAATCCAATAATATTTTTACTGCGCCAGCAGGGAACTATACGATAACAGCAAGAGATGTTAATAATCCCATAGCGTGTATAACTAGTACAACCATTGTAATCACCGAACCTAATGCATTACCGCTTACCACTGTAACAATAATAGACCCTACATGCACATATTCTTTAGGTATTGTGTCAATTACTTCGGATACAACAGGCTTGACTTACAGCATAGATGGAGGCACTTTTACTAGCTATCCAACAAGCGGTTACATATTAGGTTCGGGAGTACATACTATTTTAGCAAAGAATGCAAGTAATTGTAGTCCTGCTATAACCAGTTTTACAATCAATTCTCAACCACCTACACCATTAACACCTACCATAGATTCGGTTACTCAACCTACTTGTGTTATATCCACTGGTTCGGTTCAGCTATCCAATTTACCAGTTGGTCAATGGACCTTAAATCCGGGAAATATAAGCGGTAACACGACAAATACAATTATCAATAATCTTGCCGCTGGCAATTATTCTTTTAATGTAACTAATTCTTTTGGTTGTACTTCCTCTAATGCTTCTGTGATTACTATTAATACGGTATTAGGTGCACCTCTCTCGCCTGCAGTAACTGTTTCTCAACCCACTTGTACGCTTTCTACAGGTAGTATTATTATTTCGGCTCCTGATTCAAATTTATTGTATAGCTTGGATGGAGGCGCATTCAGTAATTACCCAGTAGCAGGTTATACAGGAATTCCTTCTGGTAATCACTCTATTATAGCACAGCAAATTTTAGGTGGCTGCCTTTCGCCATTTACAAATATTATAATAAATGCTCAGCCCCTTTCTCCAACATTACCGATATTAAATATTACACAACCAAGTTGTACAACAGCTAGTGGAGAAATAGTTGTAGCTAGCGATACTACAGCACTGACATTTAGTTTTGATGGTGGGCCATTCAGCAGTTACCCGATTAATGGATATACTGCAAATGCAGGAGTTCATACTTTAGCAGTTCAAAATTTGAGTGGTTGTGCACCAACACTATTCAATAATATAGTAATTAACCCGCAGCCTCAAACTCCTATTGTAAATGCTTTAGCATCTGCTATAACTTGTTTTGGAGATTTAAGTACCATTACTGCCTCTGCTACCGGTGGTGTTTTACCATATGAGTTCAGCATTGATGGCATAATATTTCAAAGTTCAAATATTTTTGCGGTTCCTGCTGGATTTTACAATATTTCAATTAAAGATTCTAATGGATGTGCTAGTAAAGCCGACACTATTTTTATAACAGAACCACTTCCAATTACTGGGACAGTTATTGCAACTCCAATATCTTGTAATGGTGACAGTAGTACTCTTGCAATAACAGCAAGTGGCGGGGTAGGCGCTTACGAATACAGTATAAACGGCGGTCTATATCAACCTTCAAATAGTTTTAAAGTGCCCGCGGGTAATTATACTATAGACATAAGATTAATAAATAACCCAGCTTGTTTTGCAGCAGTCAATCCAAAAATAAATATTGTACAGCCTGACAAATTAAAAATAATTGCAGCTTATGAGGCTATTAAATATTGCGGAGATAGCACTATGATTAAGATCTCTGCTAGTGGTGGAAAACCACCTTATGTTGGTTTAGGTGATTTTACAAAAGGGCCAGGTGTATGGACTTTCAATGTAGCTGATTCTAATGGATGCTCGACCACTACCGATATTACACTTTTACCTCCTGGATGTGTTGAATTAAATGTGTATCCTAATCCAGCTTTCAATAGTATAAGTATAGATCATTCATCAGCAGTTAGCACAGGAGCTTATTTTCAAATTTTTGCAGATAATGGTTCCAAGCTAATAACCCAAAAGGTACTAGAAAATAGTTTTTATAGTAATATAGATATTAGTGCACTTGCAAGAGGGGTTTATTTATTAGTTTATATAAATGGTAACGAAATGAAAGTTGCAAAATTTACAAAAATTGGTAAGTAAAAATCGTATTTTAAACTAAGGTCAATATAAAAATTATTTGATTTTAACTATTTAAACATTAATAATAAATAGTATTTTAATAAATTACAACTATAAAATAAATAAATAAAATGAAATTTTTTAAGCACGTAGTCTTTACAGTAGCATCAACACTTATTACATTAAATGTATTTGGACAAGCTAATCCTTTTATAAATGTTTTACCAACCAACTCAGGTATAGTGGCAGTAGGTTGTCCAATAGATATAATTGTAACCATTGGTAATACAGGACCTACATCAACAGTTGCGTCAGGTAAACTTAGACCTAACATCCAAGTACCGGCGTCTGTTACGTTTTTACCTAGTGCACAACAAGTAGGCATACCAACAGGATGGACTATATCAACCAACACTGGTTCAGCAATTCGAGTTTGTAATTCTGCAGACCCAATTCCAGTAAATACAAGTCGCACAATTATACTAAAGGCACAAGGTGTTACTGTTGCAGCTGCGCAAACTTTTTCAGGAAATCTACAATTTGGTAATAATTGTGGAGCAGGTCCTGGAGTAACAGGCGACCTTACTACAGATAACGCAGCTACATCTACAATAGAAGTAGTTGCAGCTCCTTCATTAACCATTTCTAGTGCGCTTACTCCATTTTCTACTTCTTCTGGTGTGCCATCTAACGAGCAAAATTATATCCTAAATGGTACTAATATCGTAGAAGATATTATTGTAAATGCGCCAACTGGTTTTGAGGTCTCTAACACTTCTGGTACAGGTTTTGCACCTACAGCAACAGTTACGGCAATAGGAGGAATCTTATCAAACTATCCTGTATATATAAGATTAGCAGCTTCTACTATTTTGGGTAATGTTTCAGGAGATGTGATAAATGCTTCGGTTTCTCCAACTTGTATTGCACCACAAAATATTTCTGTTACAGGTAATATAACTGCTTTCCCTCTTTTATTGATTTTAAATAACTTCTCTGTAAGTTCTGAAAATTGTGTAGTACATCTTAATTGGAGTACCTCTTCTGAAGCAAATATCGAAAAATTTGAAATAGAAAAATCTGAGAATAATACTGCGAAATGGGAAACTATCGGAAGTGTTATAGCACAAAGTAATTCTTCCACTAATGCATCATATTACTTTAAAGATGAAAATATTTTTATAAATAATAAATTCATGTACCGATTAAAGATGATAGAAAAAGATGGTTCATTTATTTATTCACAGACATTAAATACACTAATAAAATGTGAAGAGCAAAATCTGTCAGTATTTCCCAATCCTGTCTCCAATGGAAAACTAATTGTTAGCTTAAATGGGGCTGAAAATATTGTCGCCAATCTTACAACTGTAACTGGACAACAAATTAAGAAAATTGTTTTAAAGAAAGGAAAGAATAATATTGATGTATCAGATTTAAGTAATGGAGTATATATCTTGAGCGCAAAATTTGTAACAGGTATTAGCCAAAATATAAAAATTAATATTCAATAATAATTCTATTTACAAAAATTTACTTTTTTAATTCCTAAAATAAAATGGAATAATTAACTTTGCTCACTTCAATTGAAATCACTATAGATGTACCCGAATATTCATGAAGCTGTCAGTTACTAAAAATAATGGCTGCCAACATCAAGATGGAGTTGTAATTAGTTCGAATGGCAAATGTTGTGTGTATGCATTAGGCACGTGATACTATTAAAGCATTGCCATAAAACAGGAGTATAAATATACCAAGTAGTTTACACGGTGCAAATTTGCAACTACAATTAATTTAATTTTAGTGTAAAAAATTATTGATAAAAATATAGTTATTACTAGTAGTAATCAAGCTAAAGTGGATATTGCATGCTTGCCATACACTATTTATTTAATAAAAGCAAAGTATGGCAATGAGGAATTTATTAGTAAGTTTGTAAAGGATTAAAATATTTTTTATTAATGAATAAATACACCACCATCATCTTCATTCTTGCATTTAGCCTAATAGCAGCCAAATGCAAAGATGCAGTGCAAGCGCCTACTTATTTAGGCACAGCCAATACCAAGTTAGAAAATTTAAGCTTTGGGGGCAACTCTAGTATTCGCACAAATTTATTGTACGAAAATCCAAATAATTTTGGCATCAGCATCAAAGAAACAGATCTCAAAGTATATATAGAAGATATTTATGTAGCAGATGCCGAGCAACCTTCGGAAATTAAAGTAATGGCAAAAAGCAAATTTACTTTTCCTATAATTGCAAAGTTTAGCGCTATGATGTTGCTAAGTAATGCATTGGGAATGATAGGCAAAAAAGAATTGAAATACAGAATAGAAGGCAGTGCTAAAATAGGCAAACAAGGTGTGTTTATAAAAGTACCTGTAAAAGTTGCAGATATATATAAAGTGCAATAACTAAAATAGTCGTTGCCAGGCAGCCTTTATAAATTTACCTATTTGTAGGGTGCGCATCATATTTATTTCTTGTGGTAGGGTAGATGAATTGTTTAAAAATTGCAGAATAAACACAAACTTGTTTTTTTGAAATAAGCGTGTAAAAATTTCTTTGCCACCAAGCATTTTAGTTGCTAATAAATGCAATAAAATAGCATCGTACCAAGTAAATTTTGCAGGGGTAATGGCAGTGTCGATTGGAGCATTATTTTTTATTTGCGTAATTATTTGATTAGTTTGCTGTTGAATAAATGTAAAAGTATATCCACTGCTAGCTTTAGTAGCGCCACCTGCTGTGCCTATAAAATGTATATGATTATCTTGCCGCTTGAACTGATAATTGGTCATTGGAATAACGCCAAATTCCCTTTCTGTAATGTTGTAATTTGTAATATGTAGATGATTGGCAATGTAATTTTTTAGTGCGTCTTGGTATTGCGTTTCATCCAACACTTCTTCTGTAAATAAAGTATATTCCACCAATGCTTTTTGGCTACTCATCGGCAATACATACACAAAGCTAGTGCCGTGGGTTTGCACAATACTAAAGTCCATGATAGTGGCTACATCGGCATTAAATTGGGCTTGTTTTGTTTCTATCACCCAACCAGTAAAATGCTGCAGCAAATAAATATCGGTTGGTTTTAAATTTGGTTCTTCTAATAAAATGCTACTAAATATTTTTGCTGCGTAAATCTTTTGTGCATTTACTTCAATATATGTTTCAGTACCATTGCTTACCATTTTAGCAATGTCGCCTTTGAGGGCAGTAATATTTTTTTTACGATTTATTTTGCCTAAACAAAATGCATAAAAATTTTCGCTACGTATCATTTTGTACACATACGGATGTATACTTTCTGTTTTAGCAAAATTGGTAGATTTAAACGCAATATTTTTCCAAGAGCTGGAAACTATTTCTTCAAAAACACTATTCGTATCTTCCCAAAAACACCAAGTTCTATCTTGTTTATTTTTATCGTCTTTATCTATTAATAAAATTTTTTTATCATCAAAAAACGGGTCGATACTCATTTTATAGGCCAGGCTCAATCCTGCACAGCCGGCACCTGCAATTATATAATCGAAGTGTAATTCCATGCTGTAATTAGTCCTTGCTTGGTGCGTATTCTACTACTGAAGCCTTCATTAGTGCTTTGTCTTTGCGCACCTTTGCCCAATATTTGGTATGCACTAGCAACATGCCAAAGCTCTCTCCATCGTGCTTATCGATATGCTTGTGATGCATTTTATGCCCCCAACGTATTGCGCGTATGTAAATATTATTACTACGGCTAAACCATTTAAAGCGCTGATGGATAATTACATCATGCACTATAAAATATGCAAAGCCATATAGCATAATGCCAAAGCCAATTGCTTGTAGCCACCAATAAGTTTCAAAATGCAAAGCTCCGCTTAGAATACATAAAAAGCTTGGCACTGCAAAGATGATAAAGAATAAATCGTTTTTTTCAAAAAAACCTGGTCGCACCCGATGATGATCTTCGTGCAGTGTCCATAAAAAGCCATGCATCACATATTTATGTGTAAGCCATGTAATACCTTCCATGATGCAGAATGTAGAAAAAAGGATGCCGATGTAAAAGATAGTTTGCATTAGTTATTTGTAGAATGATTCATCCATTGTTTTAATTGTGGGTAAGCGATTTTAAACCATACTGTGTAGTCGTTAGGATTATTTTCCATATCCATTTCAAGTTCTGGCAAAGATATAATTTTAATTGCAGCAACTTCTTCTGTATTAAATTCTATATGATGATGAAAGTGTCCAATAAATACATGGTCAAATTCGTGTTCTGTAAGTCCATTGCCCATATTTGCTTTGTATATAAAATGAAAAGCATATTGCAATGGAATAGCAATGCCTAATTCTTCTTGTAACCTCCGTTTTGCAGCATCTTCTATCGTTTCGTTTTGCATAGGGTGGCTACAGCAGGCATTGGTCCATAGGCCAGGGCTATGGTATTTTTGTGTAGCTCTTTTCTGTAAAATCATTTGCCCATCTTCTGTAAATAAAAAAATACTAAATGCTCTATGCAAAATACCTAGCTCATGCGTTTGCATTTTAGGCATCAACCCAATTTGCTCATCTTGTTCATTTACTAATATCATTAATTGTTCCTGCATGCTATTAAATATTATTGGTTTGATGGTTCCATTTTGTTTTTAACAATACACCAAATTTTTGAATAGTTGGAATCCTAATTCTTTCATTCGTAATTTTTACAGCAGGCAGTGTTTTAATTTTATTGAATAATGCCAAGTAATATTGATAGGCTACATACACTCCATATCTTACTTCTACGGGCAACTTTTTTATACCTACTAATGCATCATCAAAATCTTTCTGAATATTTTTTTCAATCTCTTTTTTATCTTGCTCTTTAAAATTTTTAAAATTGATATCCGGAAAATAAGTTCTATTTAAATCTAAAAAATCTGCTTGAATATCTCTCAGAAAATTTATTTTTTGAAATGCTGCACCTAAAGATTGTGCGGATGGTTTTAATAATTGATATTGCAACTGATCTCCTTTGCAAAATACATGTAAGCACATAAGGCCTACTACTTCTGCACTGCCGTAAATATATTCTTTGTATTCTGATTCAGTATAATTTGCTTTATTTAAATCCATTTCCATACTTCTGAAAAAAGATTCTATTAATCCTCTATCAATATTAAACGCTATAACGGTTTGTTGAAAGCTATTCAAAATTGGATTTAGGCTTATTTTTCTATCAATTGCTTGGTATGTTTCTTTTTTGAATTCTGCTAATAATTCTTCCTTTGGGTATTCATGAAAAGTATCTACAATTTCATCTGCAAATCTAACAAAACCATAAATATTGTAAATTGGAGCGTGCATAGTTTTGTCTAGCCTTTTGATAGCACTAGAAAAACTAGTGCTATATTGTTCAGTAATCAGTTTACTGCAACAGTTACAAACTTGCTGATATAAGGAAAGCATACTGCAATATAAAGAGTTTATTTGGTAGAAAAAATTTTCATATTTATCTTTCGACTGCCTATAGATGATGTTTATGTAATTTGGGAAACAGAAAAAAAACAGTGTTGTATTAAATTACAGAATTAAATATTTCTGAAACATGTTTGTTAATGTTTTGGCTAATTTTACCAGTTGGCAAGTCATTAGCATCTTCGCCAAATGGATCTTCTATTTCTTCGGCTATTAATTCCATACTAGTAATTACATAAAAAATAAATGCAACAATGGGTATGGTAAGATAGCTCAAACTAAATACAAATCCAAATGGCAAGGTCATGATGTAAAAAAATACAAATTTCTTTAGAAAAATACTATACGAAAATGGGATAGGGGTATTGCGTATTCTTTCACAAGCACCGCATATTTCTGTAAATCCTTTCAATTCATCATTTAATAAAACTAGTTGCAACTCTGTTAGTTTACCTTCGTTTTTAAGATCATTTACTTTGTCAAAAATTCTAGCTGCTATTTGATTGGGAATGTGGTGCTCGTTATTCATATCTTTTAGCAACTCGTAATGCTCATCTATATCAAATATTTCTTCGGCAGTTTTTTTATGGATAAGATGATTTTTTAATGCATTGGCATATGCAGGTATAATAGTTTTAAAATAATTTCTGTTTTCTTCATCATCAATATGCAACATTGCAGATAATTTTATTGCAAGGTTCCTACTATTATTTACCAAAGTTCCCCAAAGTTTTCTTCCTTCCCACCATCTATCATACGCAGTATTAGTTCTGAATACTAGTAGCAAAGATATTACCATGCTTATCATGCCATGCATCATTAAAATATTTTTTGCAGGACTAGTATCAGGTAAGTGAAAAACCTCTTTTTCTAATACACAAATGATAGCGGTATAAATACAGATATACAACATCATGCCAGACAATGCTCGAAACGTATCTGCTTTATGCAATCTAAATATAAAAGCAAACCAATCTTTCGGATTATATTTTATCATATCAAAAATGGAAAGTAAATAAAAAAAGCCCACGGAAGTGAGCTTTTCAATATATTTTTTATAAATAAATTATTTTGTAGCAGGAGATGCTGCATTGGCCGGAGCTGGAGCAGATGGACCTTGTGCTGGCATAACCGAAGGAACTGCCGCTGGAGTTGGTGCCGGTGCAATTGGTGCGCCTTTGATAGCTTCTTCACTACGAGATTTTTCTAATTTAGTATTGGATTTACCAGCATTGAAAAATACAGTAGCCAAGCATAATAAAGCCATAATAGCTGCAAACAACCATGTTCCTCTTTCTACAGTGTCTGTGCTTTGTTGCACACCCATCATTTGTTGACCTAAACCACCCATTCCACCAGCTAAACCACCGCCTTTAGGGTTTTGTATTAATACTAAAAAACCTAATATTACACATACCAAGATTAATACGATTCCTATAATTGTTGTACCCATTTAATTATTGTTTTTTGTGACTTCTTTAATTTTGTGTGCGAAATAACTACTTTTTTCGGGATTTAGCAAACTTAATTTGCGATACATTTCAATAGCCTTGTCTGTTTTACCTTGATTTAACATGATTTGGGCCAAGCTTTCGCTTACAGTATTCTCTCCTAAATGAATGCTATCTATAGCCATTTTAAATACATTCTCAGGAATTAGCTCATTTTCTTCTTCGTTAGCAGCCGATAACTTTTCCTTTTGCCACATGGCGCGCAAGGCTTGCTTGCCCTCTAAATCCTTCTTTTCTTGTTCTTTTTTTTGCTTAAAATAATGCAACCATTCTTCAAAGCTCATGGTTATCATCAAGCTATTTTCATCCACATCTGCAGGTGCAGTTTTTTCTTTTACCAAAATCTGCTCTTCTACATAATTATCTACTTCTTGCTCTGTGGCAGATATTTTTTGTGCTGCAAAATAATTATCTACAAAAGGTGGTAGTATCAAATCATCTGCATCTGTCTTGGCATTTATTGTTTTAAAAGTTATAAAATTTTTCCACCATAAAAATAAATTGCCTTTATATGCGGCAGATAGATGAATATTTTGCGCTTTATGGTTATTGTTTAATACTGTATCATTTGCACAATACAATAATTGCAATGCAGAAAAATAAGGATAGTGTTTAGCATCTTTAGTTAATTGCTCTGTAGCATTTTTTGCTAAGTTATTGGTTTGCCATGCTGCGATATATTGGTTTGTGTTGGACATCGTTTATTTACCAGTTTACAAATGCGTCATTAAATATTACATCAGCTATTTCTTTGCTAATTTGTTCTATAAGAATTTCCTCTGCCTGTTGCAATGTTTCGTCGCCGGGAAAGTCGCCAAATTTAGTATAACTACGTGTAAAACTATTTTTATTATTTATATTATTTGTAAAAACAAATTCTACCACAATGGTCAATCTGTTTTTGGCAACAGCATTTAGGTTTTGTACAGATGCAATACTTACATCATAGCTTGTTACAGTGCCTTTTAAAGTATAGTCTGTTTTGTCGCTATTTACTTGCGATAGGCTTGTTTGGTTTAATACTTTGTTGCGCACTTTTTCGGTTAGCGTGTTACTCAGCGCGGGTGTTACTATTCTTGCGGTGTTTTCTATATAAGAAATATTTATTGTTTTGCCTTCTACGCTAGCACCCGTAAAACTGTATATATGGCAAGCGCTAAATGCCATGCATCCAAATACAACTGCGAGCCACTTATTCTTCAATGTCATATTCTTTTATTTTACGGTACAAAGTTCTTTCGCTAATTCCTAATTCTGCAGAAGCATCGCGGCGTCGGTTTCTATGCTTTTTTAATGCTTTTACTATTAATTCTTTTTCTTTTTCAGAAATATTTAAAGTTTCTTCTATCAACTCTATATGATGGTCGCTATGTTTATTTTCACCATTATTAATAAAATAATTTCCGCTATTAGGTACAGGTTGCATCATGCCATTTTCTTGCCCATTGTATGGATGCAAAATAGCATCGTTATGCTCTGCAAAATTAGCTGTATGCATGTTTGGATTTTTAGCTAAATCGTAAAATACATTTTTTAATTCAGTAACATCTTTCTTTAAATCAAAAAATAGTTGATATAATATTTCTTTTTCTGCATGAAAATCTTGTGCAGAGCCATTATTTAAATTATTATTTCTGGCTAACGTAGGCAGGCTAGAGCTAATTGGGTGATTTGGTAAGAAGATTTGTAAATCGGAGCCTGAGATATTTTTATTTTGGCTTAATACACTTATCTGTTCTGCAATATTTTTTAACTCTCTAATATTGCCAGGCCATGGATATTGCATTAAAGTTTGTTTCGCATCATCGCTTAGTTGCACAGGCTGTGTACGATATTTTTCTGCAAAGTCTACACAAAATTTACGAAATAACTGTAGGATATCTTCTTTTCGTTCTCTAAGGCTAGGGACTTTGATTGGCACTGTGCTCAATCTGTAATATAAATCTTCTCTAAATCTTCCGCCTTGCACTTGTTGTAATAAATCTCTATTGGTAGCAGCAATTATTCTAACATTTGTTTTTTGAACTTTGCTACTACCCACACGTATAAATTCTCCAGTTTCTAATACACGAAGCAACCTAGCTTGGGTAATTAATGGCATTTCGCCAATTTCATCCAAAAATATGGTGCCACCGTTTACGGTTTCAAAATATCCTTTGCGAGCATCAACAGCGCTTGTAAAACTTCCTTTTTCATGGCCAAACAATTCACTATCAATAGTTCCCTCTGGAATGGCGCCGCAGTTGATAGCTATAAATGGGTTGTGTTTACGAGTGCTTAGGCTATGTATTATTTGACTAAATACTTCTTTACCTACACCACTTTCTCCAGAAATTAATACAGTTAAATCTGTATTACTTACTTGGGTAGCAGTAGTTAAAGCATAATTCAAGGAAGGAGTATTGCCTATAATGCCGTATCTATTTTTAATGGATTGCAAATCTTTGTCTGTCATGCTGATTGGAGTTTGGTTTAAATAATTTCTAAAATTTCACCAATTAGGGTTCCGCTGGTAATGTTTACTATTCTCACTTTTACAAAATCTCCTTTTTGCGCATTGCCTTTCGGAAATACCACAAATTTATTGGTGTCTGTTCTGCCACTTAAATCGTTATTGCTTTTTTTACTAAAGCCTTCTACTAATACTATTTGTGTAGTGCCTAATTCTTTTTGATTGCTTTGTAAGGCATAATGCCGATGCACTTCAATTATTTCTGCAAGTCGGCGTTGCTTCGTTGCTTCGCTAACATCATCTGCATATCTTCGCGCAGCAAGGGTTCCAGGTCTTTCGCTATAGCTGTACATGTAGGCATGGTCGAAATGGGCAAAGTGTAGTAGGCTAATCGTGTCTTGATGTTCTTCTTCTGTTTCGCTACAAAAGCCAATAATTAAATCGGTACTTAATCCGCAGTTTGGAATTATTTCTTGAATAAGGTTTAGCTTGCTTTCATACCACTCACGCGTATAATTTCTATTCATCATTTGCAAAATACGCGTATTGCCACTTTGTACTGGCAAATGAATATAGTTGCAAATATTTTCATGACTAGCTATTGCATGCAGCACATCATCCGTAATATCTTTTGGATGACTAGTGCTAAAGCGCACTCTAAGCCTTGGCGAAATTTTTGAAACTGCAATTAGTAAATCTGCAAATGTTGTTACAGTTCCATCATCGCTTTGCCAATAATAACTATCTACATTTTGGCCTAACAATGTTACTTCTTTATAGCCTTGTTCTACTAGCGTTGTGGCTTCTGCTACAATACTATTTGGGTTGCGGCTGCGCTCTCTGCCTCTTGTAAAAGGCACCACGCAAAAGCTACACATATTATTACAGCCACGCATAATGCTAACAAAGCTAGTCACCCCATTTTCATCTAGGCGAACGGGGCTAATATCTCCATAGGTTTCTTCGCGGCTCAATAAAACATCTATTCCTTTTTGGCCTGATGCGGCTTCGGCTATTAATGCGGGTAAACTTCTATAGGCATCTGGGCCAATTACAATATCCACTAATTTCTCTTCTTCTAGCAATTGCCCTTTCAGTCTTTCTGCCATACAACCCAATATGCCCACAAGCATACCCGGTTTGTGTCTTTTGAATCCTTTAAAATGTTGCAGTCTGTTTCTTACTGTTTGCTCTGCTTTGTCGCGTATGCTACAAGTGTTTACTAATATTAAATCGGCTAATTGAATATCTTTGGTAGCACCATAACCTTGGTTGTATAATATGCTAGCAACAATTTCTGAGTCGTTAAAATTCATTGCACATCCATAACTTTCTATATAAAAATGCTTACCATAAGTATTTCCGTCTTGGTTAAATGGTGCAAACTGTTCACCTTGTCTTGCTTCATCGTGTATTGTTGTCTGCAATTCTGACATGTTTTCCTGCTATTTTAGGCAAAAGTAGTAAAAAAGCTTGGAGTTGATGGATTAAATAATAGGTAAATTAGGTTTTAAGAGAATATTGGGAAATAATGGATTTAATTCATTAGAGAGAAAACCACTCATCAAATAGTAAACTAACTTTTTAATAATTTTCCTATTTTGCAGGCATGAAAAAATTATCAATTTTATTTGCTACCATTTGTATTAGCATTTCCTCTTTTGCACAAGACAATTTGGTTAATTCTTTAAAAGATAACAAAAGCGAAAAAGCAAAGGAAAAATTTAAATTTACAGATGTAAAAGATTTGGAAGATTCTCCTGTAAAAAACCAAGGTAGCAGTGGCACCTGTTGGAGCTATTCTGGCAACTCTTTTTTAGAAAGCGAAATGCTTCGCATGGGAAAACCATTTGTAGATATAAGTGAAATATTTACTGCACGCTGCGCATATATAGAAAGAGCAAAAAACTATGTTCGCATGCATGGCAGAATTGGTTGGGGCGATGGTGCAGAGTTGCATGACGTATTGGAAATTTATAAAAAATATGGAGCAATGCCATATGATCAATATACTGGATTAAACTATGGTACCACCAAAAATAAATTTGGTGAAATGCAAGCAGCTTTAGAAGGTTTCTTACAAGGCATTGTCAAAAACCCCAATGGCAAACTAACTAAAAATTGGTTGCCTGCATTTACAGCTGTGCTTGATGCTTATTTAGGTAAGGTTCCTGAAAAGTTTATGTTTCAAGGTACAGAATATACACCACTAACATTTGCAAAGCAAGTAGTAGAAATTCCGGTGGAAGAATATCTAGAAATAGGTTCTTTTACTTTTGCTGCACCCTACGAAAAAACATTTTTGATGGTAGAAGACA